>ERZ857972.1614-NODE-1614-length-11954-cov-6.932599_pt1 | contig 11954 bp, 10 predicted proteins | sample MGYA00519757_ERZ857972 | MGnify/ENA primary metagenome ERZ857972 (study PRJEB31778, sample SAMEA3449383) | human gut metagenome | biome: human gut; feature: human-associated habitat; material: faeces | place: United Kingdom | collected 2010/2012 ...
ACTTCATGAAAATACCCCCAATCCTGGGTGTCCAGAATTGGGGGTACATATCAACCATACTGTCTAACAAATGGGGTGCAGTTCAGTCAAGGATGCGGCGCTTTTGGTTCAGGTCCTATCAGGCAGTCTCTTCGACGCTCTTGGCAGCACGGCCAGACTCAAGCTTCTGCTTGAAACGGCCACTGGCCTTGAAGCCGGGGATAGAGGTAGACTCCAGACGGCTGGAGACCTTGGTCTTGGGATTGGTGTAAGCCTTCGGCTTGCGGGGACGCATCTCAAAGCGGCCAAAGCCAGCGATGGTGACCTTTTCGTCGGCACGCAGGCAATCGGCGATCTGGTCAAACAGTGCATCCATCGTGGTCTCGACCTGAGCTTCGGTAAAGCCGGTCTTGCGTGCCACGGTTTCGATCATCTGGGAACGAGTCATGTATCTATATCCTCCTGGAACGTCCAAAAGTAACGTCTTTTGGCAAATTTTGCGTTGATGAGTATAACAAATGCAGCCCCTCATTACGAGGGGCTGCGCACAAACGGTATATTTTTGCGCACGAAGTAATAGAGCGGGATTATTTTTTATGATACAGCGTTGCAATATCCACCAGCGGGATGTCCTTCATGCTGTGGTCGCTGCGCAGACAGTCGACCAGAGCGTTGGCGGTATCCACAGCGGTGATGCAGGGGATGCTGAGCTCCACGGCCTTGCGGCGCAGGCGGACGGAATCGCGTTTGGGGTCGCGGCCCTTGGCGCTGGTGGAGAAGACATAATCCACCAGACCGCTCTGCAGCAGGTCCACGATATTCGGCGCTTCACCGGACATATTCCGCACCTCGTTGCAGGGGACCATGTGCTTATTGAGCCATGCACAGGTGCCGGAGGTGCCGTAGAGCTTATAGCCCATGCTCTTGAGCTTCCAGGCGATGTCCACGAACTCAGGCTTGTCGCTGTCCTTCACGGTGAAGATGCAGCAGGAAGCCGGGCCGGGGGTCTTGAAGGTGTAGCCCGCGCCGATAAGACCCTTGAGCAGGGCGTCGTGGAAGTTGGGGGCAATGCCCAGCACCTCGCCGGTAGACTTCATCTCCGGGCCGAACTGGGTATCGACGCCGTGGAGCTTCTCGAAGCTGAAGACAGGCACCTTGACGGCCACATAGGGGGCGTTGGGGTGTAGACCGGTGCCGTAGCCCATATCGGTGAGCTTCTCGCCGAGGCAGCAGCGGACGGCCAGATCGACCATCGGGACGCCGGTGACCTTGGAGATATACGGCACGGTACGGGAAGAACGGGGGTTGACCTCGATGACGTACACTTTGCCGTTGGAGACCGCATACTGGACGTTGACCAGACCGGTGACGTGGAGCTCACGGGCAAAGCGGCCGGTGTAGTCCACCATCGTGTCGATCTCGGCCTGAGTCAGGTGCTGGGCCGGGTAGACGCAGATGGAGTCGCCGGAGTGGACGCCGGTGCGCTCCACCTGCTCCATGATGCCGGGGATGAGGTAGTTCTCGCCGTCGCAGATGGCGTCCACCTCGCACTCGGTACCCATGATGTACTTATCCAGCAGGACGGGGTGGTCCATATCGACGTGCTCGGTGATGACGCCCATGTACTCGATGACGTCGGCCTTCGTGTAGGCCACGATCATGTTCTGACCGCCGAGGACGTAGGAAGGGCGCATCAGGACAGGCAGGCCGATCTCGTCGGCTGCGGCCAGAGCCTCTTCCAGATTGAAGACAGTGCGGCCGGGTGCGCGGGGGATGTTACAGCGCTCCAGCAGCTCATCGAAGCGCTCACGGTCTTCGGCCTCGTCGATGGCATCCGCCGGGGTGCCGAGGATGGGCAGACCGATCTCGTCCATATGCTTTGCCAGCTTGATGGCAGTCTGACCGCCAAACTGAACAACGCAGGCGTCGGGCTTCTCGGTCGCGATGATGTTGTCCACGCTCTCGGGGTTCAGCGGGTCGAAATACAGGCGGTCGCCGGTGTCGAAGTCGGTGGAGACCGTCTCGGGGTTGTTGTTGACCAGGATAGCCTCACAGCCGTGCTTCTTGAGGGTCCAGACGCAGTGGACAGAGCAGTAGTCGAACTCGATGCCCTGACCGATGCGGATGGGGCCGGAACCGAAGACGAGGACTTTCTTTTTCCTGGGCTCGCCCTTCTCTGCGGCCTTGGCCTCCTTCTCCGCGATGAACTCGGCGGCTTCGTTGTCGCCGTCGTAGGTGGAGTAGAAGTAAGGGGTGTTGGCCGAAAACTCAGCGGCACAGGTATCGACCATTTTGAAGCCGGCACGGTAATTCTCCACGGGGAGCTTGTCCACCTTGGCCAGACGCTTGATGGTCTTATCCTGGAAGCCGTACTTCTTGGCTTCCTTATACTGGGCCACGCTCAGGACGCCCTCGCACTTGGCCAGACCCTTTTCGAGGTCTGCCAGATGCTGCATCTTGTCGAGGAACCACCAGTCGATCTTGGTGATGCGGTAAATGGTCTCGTGGTCGATGCCGCGCTTGAGGGCCTCATAGACGCAGAAGACGCGCTCGGCGTCCTGCACATACATGTGGTCCACGATCTCGTCGTCGCTCAGCTCCTCGAAGGGCTTGTGGGTCAGGGTGTCCATGCCCAGCTCGATGGAAGAGACGGCCTTCATCATAGCAGCCTCGAAGCTGTTGCCGATGCTCATGACCTCGCCGGTGGCCATCATCTGGGTACCCAGAGACTTGTCGGCGTAGACGAACTTATCAAAGGGCCACTTCGGGTACTTGACCACGATGTAGTCCAGCGCAGGCTCGAAGCAGGCGCAGGTCTTGCCGGTGACGTCGTTGGTGATCTCGTCCAGCGTATAGCCGATGGCAATTTTGGTCGCCACCTTGGCGATGGGGTAGCCGGTGGCCTTGGAAGCCAGAGCGGAAGAGCGGGACACACGGGGGTTGACCTCGATGACCGCGTAGTCAAAGCTGTCGGGCTTCAGGGCGAACTGGCAGTTGCAGCCGCCCTCGATGCCCAGCTCGGTGATGATGTCCAGCGCAGCGGTGCGGAGCATCTGGTACTCGTGGTCGGTCAGGGTCTGGGAGGGAGCCACGACCACAGAATCGCCGGTGTGGATGCCGACGGGGTCAAGGTTCTCCATATTGCAGACGGTGATGACGTTGCCCTTGTGGTCGCGCATGACCTCGTACTCGATCTCTTTCCATCCCGCAATGCACTTTTCCACCAGGATCTGATGGATGGGAGAAAGACGGAGGCCGTTGGTGCCGATCTCAATGAGCTTTGCCTTGTTCTCGCAGATGCCGCCGCCGGTGCCGCCCATGGTGAAGGCAGGGCGGACGATGACCGGGTAGCCGATGCGGTCGGCGCAGGCCAGAGCGTCTTCCAGCGTTTCCACGACCTCGGAGGGGATGATGGGCTGATGCAGCTTCTCCATCGTCTCCTTGAACAGCTCGCGGTCCTCGGCGCGGTCGATGGTCTCGGGCTTGCAGGCCAGCAGACGGATGCCGGTGCGGTCGAGGTAGCCGGAACGGGCCAGCTCCATGGAGAGGTTCAGGCCCATCTGGCCGCCCAGGTTGGGCAGCACGGAGTCGGGCTTCTCGATGTCGAGGATGCGCTCCACGACCTCGAGGGTCATGGGCTCGATGTAAACATGGTCGGCCACGTCGGGGTCGGTCATGATGGTAGCGGGGTTGGAGTTGAGCAGAACGGTCTCGATGCCCTCTGCTTTCAGGGCGCGGCACGCCTGGGTGCCGGAGTAGTCGAATTCAGCAGCCTGACCGATGATGATGGGGCCGGAGCCGATGACCAGCACTTTTTTGATTCTGGGGTCCTTAGGCATTTCAGCGTGCCTCCTTCTTTGCTGCTTTGACGTTGTTCAGGAAGCGGTCGAACAGGAACTCGGTGTCCTTGGGGCCGCCGTTGGCTTCGGGGTGGAACTGGACGGTGAAGCAGTTCCACTTCTTGTACTTGATGCCCTCGCAGGTGCCGTCGTTGGCGTTCACCTGGGCCACCTCGCCCATCTCGGCGGGCAGCTCATCGCCCACGACTGCATAGCCGTGGTTCTGGCTGGTGATGAAGGTGCGGCCCGACTCGAAGTCGGTAACGGGCTGATTGGCGCCGCGGTGGCCGTACTTGAGCTTCATGGTCTTGGCACCAGCGGCCAGAGCGGAGAGCTGGTGGCCGAGGCAGATGCCGAAGGTGGGGATATTCAGCTCAAAGATATGCTTGAGGTTCTCGATGACCTCCAGCGGCTCGGCGGGGTCGCCGGGGCCGTTGGAGAGCATGATGCCGTCCGGGTCCAGGGCAGCAACTTCCTCAGCGGTGGCAAAGGCGGGCATGACCGTCACCTTGCAGCCGCGCTTGACGAGGCAGCGGACGATGTTCCGCTTGCAGCCGTAGTGCATCAGCACGATGTGGGTCTCACCCTTCTCGTTGTAGACCTCGGGCTCTGCACAGGTGACGCTCTTCACGGCGTCGGTGACGGCGTAAGCGCGGATCTCTTCCAGCAGCTTATCCGTCTCGGCTTTGTTGGCCGGGTCAGCGGGGTCAAAGGTGGTCAGGATAGCACCGTTCATGACGCCGCTCTCCCGGATGATGCGGGTGAGGTGGCGGGTGTCGATGCCCTCGATGCCGATGGTATTGTTTTTCTTCAGAAAGCTGTCCAGCGTCTCCTCACAGCGCCAGTTGGACGGGGTCTGGCAGGCCTCGCGGACGATATACCCCTTGGCCCAGATCTTATCCGACTCCATGTCGTCCTTGTTCATGCCGTAGTTGCCGATGAGGGGGTAGGTCTGGGTGATGATCTGGCCGTAGTAGCTGGGGTCGGTCAGCGTCTCCTGAAAGCCCACCATGCCGGTGGCAAAGACGACCTCGCCCACGGTGACGCCCTCAGCGCCCACCGACTGGCCGGCAAAGACCATGCCATTTGCCAAAAGAAGATATGCGTTCATTAGATACTCCTCGCTTCAACACGCCTGCGCGTTTACAGGGTCTGCTTGGCTTCCTGCTTCATCTTGCGGCTGCCCAGATGCACCAGAGGCAGCTTGCCCTCCTTGCAGATGGGGCACTCCTCGGGGGCGTAGTTGGGCAGGTCCAGCTTGAGAGCGCTGGCCACGATGGGGATGGGAGACGGAGCCTCGGGCTTGGTGCGGTCCACCACGCAGGTGATGCCCAGGCAGACGCCGCCGGCCTCTTCGATGACACGCTTGGTCTCCAGAGAGGAGATGCCGGTGGTCACAACGTCCTCAGCGATGAGGCACTTCTCACCCGGATGGATGGCGAAGCGCTTCAGGGTCATCACGTTGTCCACGCGCTCGGTGAAGATAGCGCGCTTGCCGGTCTGGCGGGCCAGCTCGTAGGCGTAGACGATGCCGCCCATGGCAGGTCCGACGATGACGTCCACGTCCATCTCACGGATCTTATCGGCCACAGCCTTCATGGCCTCGGCGCAGCGGTCGGGGTACTGCTGCAGATATGCCATCTGGCAGTATGCGCTGGAATGGCGGCCGGAAGACAGCAGGAAGTGGCCTTCCAGAAATGCGTCACAGCTCTTCAGAATTTCAAGTGCTTCACTCATGATATTTTTCCCTCTCTATACTCTGTTGTTTTCGTTCATGCGGTATTGTACCACGCATTTTGTTAAAACGCAAATTTATTCATAAATTTTAAGAATCAATGAATATTTGCAAGTCCTATACGTTTAATCCCTGTTTTATTCGCTCAGCGTGCGCAGCCGCGGATCTCGTCCAGCGTCTTGACGCCGTGGGCGTCCATCCAGGCCGCCATTTCTTCGGCGATGGTCTCCATGGCGCGGGGGTTGGCGAAGTTTGCTGCACCCACCTGCACCGCCGTGGCACCGGCCATGATGAATTCCAGTGCGTCCTTACCGGTGGCGATGCCGCCGAGGCCCACGACCGGGATGTTCACCGCGCCGACGGCCTGCCAGACCATCCGCAGGGCAATGGGGCGCACCGCCGGGCCGGACAGGCCGGCAAAGATGTTGTCGAACACCGGGCGGCGCTTCTCAAGGTCGATGGCGCAGGCCTGGAAGGTGTTGGTCAGGCTGATGGCGTCCGCACCGGCGGCTTCCACGGCCTTGCACATCTCGGGGATGTTCTCGGCCTGGGGGCTGAGTTTGACCATCAGGGGCTTTTTGCAGGCGTCGCGGACCATCCGCACCACCTCACCGGCAGCTTCCGCCTTGACACCGTAGGCCATGCCGCCCACCTTGACGTTGGGGCAGGAGATGTTCAGCTCCACGATGTCCACGCCGCTCTCGCTCAGCATGGCTGCGCCCTCGACGTACTCTTCCTCGCTGTGGCCGCCGAGGTTGGCAATGGCCACCGTGCCGTACTTCTGCTTGAGTTCCAGCATCTCGCCCAGCTCCACATCAATGAAGTGCTGGACACCGGGGTTCTGCAGGCCGATGCTGTTGATGAGGCCCGAGGGCGTCTCCCACAGGCGCTCGCCCTTGTTGCCGTACTGGCCGTGCAGGGTCAGGCCCTTGCCCGAGATGCCGCCGATCTTGCTGAAATCAGCCAGCTCTTCGTATTCCACGCCGTAGCCCACCGTGCCGGAGGCCCCGATGATGGGGCTGTTCATGGTAAAGCCCAGCAGGTTCGTTTTCAAGTCTGCCATCAGAACACCTCCGCTGCATCAAACACAGGGCCATTCTTGCACACGCTCTTGCCCTCGCCGCTCCTGGTCTCGCAGGTGCAGCCGAGGCAGGCACCGATGCCGCAGGCCATCTTCTTTTCCAGACTGACGAAGCAGGGAGTCCCCTTCTCCGCGCAGAGGCGGGCGGCATTCCGCATCATGACCGTGGGGCCGCACACCAGCACCACATCGTAATCCGCCGGGTCATACAGCTGGGTGACGAAACCATGGAACCCCACCGCGCCGGTGTCGGTGGACACCTTGACGATGCCCGCGATGGAGCGGTACTCTTCCATGCAGTAGGGCTTATCGCGGAAGCCGAAGAAGACGTCCGGCTTGACGCCGCCCGCTGCCAGCTCCCGGGTGAGCTGGTACATGGGGGCGGTGCCGATGCCGCCGCCCACGACGGCGATCTTCTGATACTTGCTCAAGATGTCGGCCACATCGAAGCCGTTGCCCATAGGACCGGTGAGCTGGAAACTGTCACCCTTTTTCAGGGCCGTCAGCTTGCGGGTCCCCTCGCCCACGACGGCGTACAGGAACTCGACGGTCTGGGTCTCGGCATCCCACTTGTGGACGCTGATGGGCCGGGACAGGAAGGGAGCTTCATCTGCGCCCCAGGCACGCAGGGTGAAGAACTGTCCGGCGTGGGGGGCATGCTCGCGGTCCGGCCAGAGGGCGGTCAGCAAGCGGATGTCGTCCGCGATGACCTCATGGCGCAGGACAGTGGCCTCACAGCAGGCTGCACGCATGGGCAATGGCCTCCTTCATGTTCACACACTCGTTGTAAGCGGCCTCGTCGAAGGCTGCGCCCGGCTGCTTCTTGTAGGCCAGCAGGATGCCGCGGCTGGAGTTGACCACGCCGCCGTTGCCTTTCGACAGATACTGGGCGATGTCCTCGGCCTTGCCGCCCTGTGCGCCGTAGCCGGGGATGAGGAAGAAGCTGTCCTGATACTTTGCACGGATCTCGGTAGCCTCCTCGATGTGGGTGCCGCCGATGACCAGACCGATGGAAGAGTAGCCGTGCTCACCCATATAGTCCTTGCCGAGGGCGTTCAGCTTGTCGCCCACGAGGTCGTAGACGTGGCGGCCATCGGCCAGCTTCTCATACTCGAAATCTTTTGCGCCGCCGTTGGAGGTACGGCAGAGGACGAACATCCCCTTGCCCTGCTTCTCTGCGTAGGGCAGATAGGGGCTGATGGAGTCCAGACCCATGTAGGGAGCCAGCGTGACAAAGTCGGCCTCAAAGTCGCCGGTGAAGTGGCCCATGGCGTACATCTCAGCGGTCTTGGCGATGTCGCCGCGCTTGATGTCGGCGATGACCGGCACACCGGCCTCGCGGACAGCCTTCAGGGTGTCGGCATAGGCCTTCAGACCCTCGAGGCCCAGGGACTCGTAGTAAGCGATCTGCACCTTGTAACAGCCCGCGACGGCCTTGGTGGCGTCGATGAGTTTCTTGTTGAAGCGGACGATGTTCTCGCCCTTGGAGAGGGTGCTGTCCACGAAATCTGCGGGCAGGTAGCTGAAATCGGTGTCCAGACCCACGCAGACCGGGCCGCGTGCTTCGACTGCTTCGTAAAGCTTATCCATGTTCGTCATTTGGGGTTCCTCCTGTTTGTCTCTCTTTTATATAAATGTATTTGCAGCTTATTCTTCTGCCTGATAGGTCAGCTCGCCGCCCTTGACCGTGGCGCAGACCCTGCCGTAGAGCTGCGCACCGTCGAAGGGGCAGTTGTGGGACTTGGAGTGGAGCTTGTTCTTGTCCACGGTATAGGGGGTGTCGAGGTCTACCAGCACAAAGTCGGCGTCATAGCCCGGCTCCAGCTGACCCTTGGCAAGGCCCAGAATTTCCGCCGGGCGGGTGCTCATCAGGTGGCTCAGCAGCTCGAGGGGAAGTCCCTCTTCCTTGCAGAGCTTGGTGTAGCAGACGCCGAAAGCCGTCTCACTGCCCACCATACCGGCCATGCCCTTGAGCTTGTCTTCCTCGGAGTGGGGGGCGTGGTCGGTGGCGATGGCGTCCACCACACCGCTGCGGATGGCGTCGATGAGGGCCTGCACATCGTCGGCGGTGCGGATGGGCGGGTTGACGCGGTAGTCGCAGGTATCATTGGTGAACCAGAGATGGTGGGGCGTCACCTCGCAGGTGACGGGTGCGCCCCGCAGCTTTGCCATCTGGATGGCCTCGATGGCGCCCCGGGTGGAGACGTGGCACATGTGCAGGCGGGTCTGGTAATACTCGCTCAGCCAGCAGTTCCGCACCGTCTCGATGTCCTCGGCCAGCCGGTAGTCCCAGGGGCTAATCTCCATATCCTCGGCGTGGCTCATCACGGTGATGTCCCGCTGGGTGCAGATGGCGAAAGCCCGGGCCATGGTGGCGTTATCCTGCACACCGTGGCCGTCCTCGGTGATGAATTTGACCGAAGCGGGCAGAGTCTTGAGATGGTCGATGGTCTTGCCGTCGAAATCCTCGGTGATGGAGACGGTCTGGTTCACGCCGCACAGGCCCACCTCAGCGGCCTTCTGTTCCACCATCGCGGCCTGTGCTGCCGAAGAGCAGACAGGCTTTGTGTTGGGCATCAGGTTCACGAAGGTGTAGCCGCCTGCGGCTGCGGCGCGGCTTCCCGTTTCAATGTCCTCTTTGTACTCGAAGCCCGGCGTGCGCCAGTGGCAGTGCAGGTCCACGAAAGCGGGCAGCACGGTCAGTCCTCCGGCGTCCAGCACCGTTTCATTTTCTCCGGCCAGTGCGGCCAGGTCCTGACCGACGGCGGCGATCTTTCCGTCCTTTACATACAGCTCCACAGGCCGGCCCTCGGCGTTGACAGCGTTGATGAGCAGCATAAGATTACCTCCCTGTCTGTGTTCGTCTGGTTTCATCGTCCGGGTGTGTCTGCCCTCAGAAGGGCAAAAAAAAAACTTTTCCCAGCAAAGGGAAAAGTCAACACATCAAAAAAGGAAACACTGGAGCCACAGCAAAAACGGCTGCAAACTGATTTTTCAGTTTTGCGCGCATCATCTTGGCCTTCATGCTCCCGTCTCCTTTTCTATCCGTTCTTTTTCGATATATTTTATCATAGAAGCGCAAAATGTGTCAATGCTTTCGGTCTCATTTCCATGTGAGAAGGTTTGCATCCGTAAGCCTCGAATTTTAGCTACTCTACCGAAAAGTCCCTCTTCTCCCCCCTCCGCCAGCGCCCTCGTGCAAAAAAATCCTCATTTTTGTTCTTATATCCTACCATTTCACTGTACATTAAAGTTCAGATGTGCTATTATAATGTCTATCAGAGAGGGGGCCGCCATTGCGGGCGGCAAAATGGAGGTTTTCTATGATGGGTCTTTTAGAGGACGCGCGGAACATCCAGCGCAAGGACCCTGCAGCACGCACGGTGCTGGAGGTCATCCTGCTTTACCCGGGCTTTCACATTCTGGTCTATCACCGCATTGCCCACTGGCTGTTCGAGCACAAGCACTTCTTCCTCGCCCGCTGGGTCAGCCAGCGGGGCCGGCATAAGACCGGCATCGAGATCCACCCCGGCGCGAAGATCGGCAAGTGCCTGTTCATCGACCACGGCATGGGCATCGTCTTCGGCGAGACGGCGGAGATCGGCAACAACTGCACCATCTACCACGGCGTGACCCTCGGCGGCACCGGCAAGGACACCGGCAAGCGCCACCCCACCCTGGGCGACAATGTCCTGATCGGCGCAGGCACCAAGGTGCTGGGTCCGGTGTATATCGGCGACAACGCCCGCATCGGCGCGGGCAGCGTGGTGCTCAAGAACCTGCCCACCAACTGCACCGCCGTCGGCGTCCCTGCCGAAGTGGTGCGCATCAACAACAAGGCCATCAACCCTGCCGACGACCTCGACCAGCAGGACCTGCCGGACATCATGGCCCAGCGTCTGGTGGATCTGGACCGCCGCATCGGCCAGCTGGAAAAGGCCGCGCAGGGCGATATTCCCCCCACGGCCCAGCAGGTGGCCGCACGGCAGCGCAGGCGGTAAGCTGCCCCCGCCCATAGCCCCATCGCAAAGACCCCGGCACCTTTTCTGGGCATGATGCCCAGAAGGTGCCGGGGTCCTGTTTTTTGTTATGGTTTAGGCCGCTGCCTGCCCTTTCCCTGCAGGGGTACAGGTCAGGTCGTGATGGTCACATCGTAGACCAGCAGAGCAAACCGCTCACCCTTGATCTCCCGGAAGGCGATGCCCACCTTCATGTTACTTGCCAAAACGACATCGGAAGTGCCAAGAAAATTATAGAGCGTATTGCCGTACCCGTAGTAGTCATCAGAATTGATGAATTTGTTGGCACGGCGGAGCAGATAGCAATTATCATCTCGGCTTCCACCGGCTATGCCGTAGGAGGTTTCGTTGGTGGGGGCCACATAGAAAAAGCTTCCGGTAATCATGCCGCTGCTGCTGCCTATTCGGATTTCCTGGTTATTCTTTCCGAGAAGAGCGTGCAGGGTGTTCTCGACCTGGTTCTCGGGCAGCTTATAGCCGGTGCCGTAGTTGGTATCTATCATCTCCGTCTTGGAAAACTCCTCCAGCAGCTTGGCTGCCGCATTGGCCAGGGTGGGGTCGTTTTTCACCGGGCTCAGGCCCATCTCCGCATTTGCCCGGGTCTTGTTGATGTACTTCAAAAGGCTCTGCTCGGTGATCGCAATGTCCACGTTGCCGCCCCGGCCGCCGCAGCCCGCCAGCAGGGTCGCTGTGGTCATCGTCAGTGCCATCACAAGTGCCAGTCTCTTTTTCATCTCTCGTTTCCTCCCGTATTCAGCTTTATTGTAGTAGCAATTTATCAATTGATTACTCTACCACGCTAAATCGCCTAGTTATAATAACACACTTATCCACGGCCTGTCAACTATGGATAAGTGTCTCTTCAAGCAAAGAGCCTCCGCTCAGATGTTGCCTCTCTGGTATTCCTTTTTCCACTTTTTAAGCTGCTCGTCCGTCGCCTCCACCTGCACGCTCTCGGCCGCCTTCCGGATCTCTTCTTTCAGCACTGAGCCGATGCTTAAGTAGACCGGCTCGTTGGAGAGCATCTTCACGTACTGCTCCTGGGGCAGATACCTGTAGCAGCAGTAGAGATAGGCCTTCAGCATCTTCGTGTCCTGACACACATTAAAGCCCTTCTCGTACATGGCGGCCGCCTCCTCATAGAGAAGGAGCCTGCCGTAGGCCGACCCCAGACAGCCGTAGACCTGGCCGTAAAACTCCTTGCCCACAGAGTCGTCCCACTCTTTACCCACAATAGACTGATACACAAGGATGGCCGAGGCCACCTCCCCCGCCTTCAGGAGATTGTCCGCCTTATACTT
>ERZ857972.1616-NODE-1616-length-11934-cov-2.952942_pt1 | contig 11934 bp, 9 predicted proteins | sample MGYA00519757_ERZ857972 | MGnify/ENA primary metagenome ERZ857972 (study PRJEB31778, sample SAMEA3449383) | human gut metagenome | biome: human gut; feature: human-associated habitat; material: faeces | place: United Kingdom | collected 2010/2012 ...
CATTTCCTGCGCACACGAAAGATTCCCTTTGTGCAAAGCAGACCATCTGCACCGGTGATTTGCATTACCCTTGCGGGTATCATTGCTTTTACCGCAATTACCTTTACCAAGGGGGCGGCATTTTTCGGCCTGACGCATTTGCCATTTTGGTATTTCATATTTTTGTTGATTGTGGCATTGCTGTATATGCTTCTGACAACGGTGGTTAAGGCCTTTTATCAGAAGAAATATCATGAGCTGATTTGAAAGGAGGAATCCGTCGTGAAAAAGAAGATTGGTTTTGTTTCAATGGATTCTGTCCTTGCACAATGGCTGCTGGAGAAGCTGATACAGGAGCCGCCGGAAAGTGAATGTGCGGAGGATTTGCTTTCGGGCATACATGATATGCTCAGCGGAGAGGCAACGTCACTGCTTTTGAGTACCTCGAAGGAGGCGGAGTCCTCTCTCCCGCCCTCCGATGAAATACGAATCGGTGCGCTGGAAATTTATCCGAAGAGCAGGAGAGTGAGGATGCAGGGAGCGGAGGTTTCTCTTACGCCGAAGGAATTCGATTGCCTGGCCGAGCTTTTGCGCGCAGGTGGGGCTCCTGTTTCGTCAAAGGCGCTGTTCGAAAACGTATGGGATGAGGAATACACGTCTTCGTCCCACAATGCAGTCATGGTCTATATTCGTCGCCTGCGCAAAAAGCTCGCCGAGGTCGACTCTTCCGAAGAGCTCATCGAGACCGTATGGGGCGTTGGCTATCGCATTCCCGAAAAACGCCGTGGTTAGCCCATGAAGCGTGATTCAGAAAACGAGACCCGTGCCGACAAGGCCGAACATGCGCGAGTCGCACGCAAAAGGCACGAGTCGCCTAAAATGCATGTGACCGAGCAAACGCGCATTCTCGTGAAGCGCATCGTTCGTAATACTTTCGCGGCCACGGTGGTGTATGCGGTTGTTTTCTTCTCGATCGCTATGGCGGTTAATATTATCGTTCTGCCTCAAGTGGGCGAGGCAGTAGCTAAGGTAACTTCTCCGTGGCAGTACGTGTCGGCCGATGTGGCGGGCGTGCAAAAGTGGTTCATACAGAAAGAAAACGAGCTTAAAGCCGACGTGGTGCGCAAATACTTGCACGAGCTCATCGACACCGCGGTTCCCGATGCGGGTTGGGGTTTGGCGCAGAGTGCGGCGAACGCCAAGAACGTGCAAACGGAAGGTGCCAATCCTGAAACTGTGTACACCATCTCGTCGCAACCGGCCGATGCCGGGGAATACGCGGCGTCCGCCTCTCAGGGCTTGGTTCAGGGCGATAGCCTGTCGTTTGTGGGCGCGCCTTATGCGTCCCAGGCGGCCAAGCAGGTTGTTATTTCCGCCGTTGATTCGCGCAACTTAGGCCAGGCCGCCAACGTCTACGATGCGTTGTGGTCGGCTACGAAAGATTGGGACAATAAGCCCGAGCAGGTCGATTCGCTCTACGACGAGGCCGCAACCGCGCTCGATTCCGACTTTTCCCAGGTGGTTGTGCGTTATGCCTACGATGCGGGCTCGGGCATCGAGACGGTGACATATGCGGGCGGTCAGCAAATGCAGCGCGATTTGTCGTCGTACAACAACATTCGCGCCCTGAAATATCCCGTGGCAATCACGCTGTTTTTGTCGGGCATTCTCGTGATTATGGCGTTTGCCATTCGCAAGAGCCTGCGCTATTTCGACGACCTGTTCGTTTCGTTGCGCGCGGTGCTCGTTGACAAAGGCGCGTCGCTCAAGCTTCCGAGCGAGCTTTCTCTTGCCGAGGAATCGATTAACGACATCAAGCGCAAAAACGACGCCGAGCAGCGCGCCGCCGTTGCCGCCGAGCGTCGCAAGAACGAGCTCGTGGCCTATTTGGCGCACGATACCAAAACGCCGCTCACTTCCATCACGGGATATCTCACGTTGCTTGAGGAGGCGCCCGATATGCCCGTTGAGCAGCGTCAGCGATATGCTCATGTGGCGCTGTCGAAAGCGTACAGGCTCGATGCCATGCTCGACGAGTTTTTCGAGATAACCCGCTACAACTTAGGTGCCATCTCTATTGAGCGCGAGCGCTTCGACTTGGCGTTGTTCTGCTATCAGGTTGCGGAAGATTTCTATCCTGAAGCGGAAGCGCGCGGAATCGATTTGAAGGTGAACGCCGCCGAGGGCGATACGGTATTTGCCGATGCTACGAAAATGGCGCGCGTGCTTTCGAATGTGATTAAAAATGCGGTGGCGTATGCCGACCCCGATTCGACCATTTCGATTGACGCTCACGCCAAGCCCGATGGGGCGTTCAAGATCGAAGTCGCGAACCAGGGACGCGAAATCAGCCCCGAGCATCTCAAACGCATTTTCGAAAAGTTCTATCGCGAAGACGACGCGCGTGCCACGCGCCAGGGCGGGGCGGGCCTCGGTTTGGCGATTGCGCGAGAGATCGTCGCGGCCCATAACGGCACCATCGATGCGACGAGCGAAAATGGCGTGACTCGCTTTGTAATCGATATTCCTGCGTCGAAGTAGGGAATCTCCTTCGTGGGGCTTTTGTAAACGCATGGGCAACGGTGCGAAGAATCCGCGAAAGACGTTGACTCTCCCATTATGGGATAGTTTAGGGTATCTCCTGCACAAAGATGAAGGTGCGCGGGGCGCGCCATAAAGGGAGTAACGAACATGTCTGAACAGCAGCTCGAAGTGAAGGAATTCGATCATCCACCCTTGCCGAAAAACTGGCTGAGGACGGTTGTCATTATTTGGCTCGGCCAGGCGGCGAGCATTCTTACCGCATATTCGTCTATTTATGCAGGCGTGTGGTTTGTGACCGAAACGACTGATTCGGCGCTCATGCTGGCCCTCGCTTCGCTGTGCTCCATGCTGCCGCAGGGCTTGCTCGCCCCGCTCGGCGGCGTGGTGGCCGACCGCTTCAATCGCAAGTACGTGCTCATTGCCGCCGATGCCTTCGTGGGAACCATGGCATTGATCATGGGCATGATTATTGCCATGGGCCATGTGTCGGTGCCGCTCGTGCTTATCATGGGCGCGCTGCGCAGCGTGGGCCAGGCGTTCCATATGCCCGCCATGGAATCCACGATGCCGCTGCTCGTGCCGAAAAAGCACGTGGTGCGCGTGAATACCATGAATCAGAGCCTGTGGTCTATGGCGCTTGTGGTCGGCCCGGTTCTCGGCATTTTCTTGTATACCGTGGTGGGCTTCCAGATGGTCCTGTTCCTGAATGCCGCAGGCTGCGCCGTTGCGTGCTTGGCTCTCGCGCTTGCGAAGATCCCCGATTTCCACGACGATTCTGACGAGGCACGCCACCCCATCGCAAGCTTGAAGGCAGGTTTTGCGACGCTGAGTGCCGATAGGGGCCTGCTCATTTTGTGCGGCATCGTCATGGCGATTATGGCTATGTACACGGGCATCAACTCGCTCTTCCCACTTATGACGTACGACCATTTCCATGGCGACGGCTATGCGGCCTCGCTCATCGAGGGCATATATGGCGCGTTCTCGCTTGTCGGCATCGCCATTCTGTTTATATGGGGCGGCGGCAAGCGCCTGTTGCGCGTGGTGGCACTTTCGGGCACGTTCTCGGGCATCATTCTTATTGCCACGGGCCTTCTTTCGCCGAGTATGTTCTTCTGGTTCGCGGTGCTCACGGCAATCTCGGGCGTTGTTGAATCGATGTACAACGGCCCGCTTCTCGCCGTGGTGCAAAAGCGCGTTCCGCCCGAAAAGCTCGGTCGCGTTATGGGCTTGTTCAGCACGGTGACGGCGCTTTCTTCGCCTATCGGCTTGGGCCTCGCGGGCACCTGTGCAGAATTTACCGGCGTTGCCATGTGGTTCGTGATTTCGGGCGTGGTGGTTACGGCGGGCGGTTTGGCGATTGGCCTTTTGCCGTCGCTTCGCAAGCTCGACCGCGAAGTCGCCGCCACTTTTGATGAGGTGGATGTAAGAAAAACGAACCCGACGGTTGAAAATGCCGCCGAATAAGCGAAAATCCTCCTGATGAATTAATCGATGCGGCGTGTCTTCGCAGGCGCGTCGCATCGTTGTGTGAAAAGGGGCGTCTGTGGTTATTCTGGGTGCGTTGGTGAACGGCATTGCCACGGTTATCGGCGGCGTGCTTGGCTTGGTGTTCAAGCGTCGTGTATCGCAGAAGCTCGGTGATTTCCTTATGCAGGGCTTAGGCCTGTGCGTGATGCTCGTGGGCGTGCAGGGCATGGTGAAAGGGCAAAGCATCACCATTACCGTGCTCTCTATCGTTGTTGGCGGCATTCTGGGCTATTGGATCGACATCGATGCGGCGATTTACCGTTTTGGCGATTGGATTCAACGTAAGCTCGACGCCGCATTCAAAGGGTCGACGGCGCTCGGCAACTTTTCCGACGGCTTTGTTGCCGCCACGCTGTTCATCGGCATTGGAGCCATGGCGATTCTTGGGTCGCTGCAAAGCGGCCTGCAGCTCGACCACTCCACGCTGTACGCCAAGGCCCTTATCGACATGGTCGTGGTTATGGTGATGGCCACGACGTTGGGCGTTGGCGTGCCGTTTTCAGGCGTGTGCGTGTTCGTGTATGAGGCGGCGTTGAGCTTGGCCGCCAGCGCGCTTGCGCCCCTTCTTACCGATGCCGTTATTGCCGAAATGGTATGCGCGGGCAGCTTGTTGCTGCTCGCCATTGGCATGAACATGCTGAAAATCACCGATATCAAGGTGGCGAATTTTCTGCCCGCTGCATTTCTTCCCATTGCGCTGTGCGCGATTCCTGGCCTGATGTAGCCGAAGCGGTTCGCGCCCTTACACGCGGCCGAAGTGCTCTTGAATTCGATTCGCCCTTGGCTCTTTTGCGGAGCCTAAACATTTGACGCCGAGCCGTCTTTAAGATGGCTCGGTGTTTTCTTTAGAAGCCGCTATTCCGTTTCATTTCGTCGGCTTGCGATTTCGTCATGCCCGTTTCGAGCACTTCGCCGCTCTTTTTGCCCGTGAGCACGAGCAGTCCATTCGCGTCATCTTGCAGTTGCACGCCGCATTTCGTACAGAACATCGGCTACCCCTCATTTCTCGGTGCAATCTTCGTTGAACCTATCATATCGAAATCGCAACAACGAAATAGAGATGCTAACCGAGTAAAAATCGAAGCTTTCGTCGAGAGCCCGTCCTCTTTTTAGGCGCGATTCATGACCTGATGCGGGCCATAGTCGGGCCTTCGCGCGCAGGTTTTTCTTCGGCGGAAGCTAATCGGTGTATCGCTCGATGTAGTCCAGAAGCGCCTGGCGGGAATGTAGGTCGGTTTTCGAATAAATACGCTTCACGTGCGTGTGCGCCGTGCCGGGCGCGATGCAGAGCTCTTCGGCGATTTTTGCTTGCGTAAGGCCCATGGCATAGAGCGTGAGCACTTCGGTTTCGCGGTCGGAAAGCAGGAATTGCTTCTGCATTTCCTGAGCGCTCGCACGTACGATTGCCTTGCGCATTTCGGTGCCGGGGGCGGCTTCGTCCTTAATGCCGAGCAGCCTCTGCACGCTTATCGCGGTCGCTTTGGTTGCGGCGGTTTCGTCTCGTTCGAGCATAAGGAATTGAAGGAAGATGAACTGGGCGGAAATAAGCAGCAATCCGCCGCACAACGCCGTCGGCAGCGAGGTTGAGGGGAACTGGGCGTAAAGTGCGATGCTCGTCACGCGCACGAGCGAACGCGGAAAAATGAAAACACCCCAGCCGGCGATTGCGTAGTAGTACGTATCGCGGTGTCCATAGCTGGAAAACGCGATGATCAGATAGAGAATGAAGCCAGTCATGGTGACGTTCATGGCATTGCCGAATACGGCTCCAATATCGAGTCGCTCGGGAAAGAGCGCGAACAGCAAAAGGGCGATAGATCCCAAGCCTTGCATAACGACCCAGGTGCCAATGGTCATGGTGCTCTTTTTGCCTTTGATGGTGCCCCAGAGCAGGCCAATGAATACGCCGTCGATGAGAAGGGTGTACAGCAGCCGCGTGACGCGCGTGAATGGGATGGGGTCGCCGTCGGGAAAACCCTTTAAAAAGCCTATGGCGATGGACATAAGGAACGATCCTGCGGCAATAATGCCGAGGAATCGCACGCTGTCGGCGTTCTTTTGAGCGAAATGGAAATAGCCGCGCGAGGTTGATTTGATATCGATTTCTGCGGGTAGCGGATTGCGCCTTGCGACGGCGATGGCAGCGTATTGCGCGAGTACTGCCATTGCAAAGATGAGGCAGTGAACCATGCGTGGAATGAACGAGAACACGTACAGAATCGTCTCGCTGGCGATCATGGCGCCGAGCACGATGATGATGGCCGTCGTGCATGATGCGCCGCGGCAACGGCGCAGCCAATAGAACATGCAAATCCATGCCGATGCGGTTACGAGGGTCGACGCCGCCATGCGTGCCACGGTGAAGCCTGGTGCATGCGCTTCGATGAGCGCGACTGCGGCGATTCCTATTGCTTCGAGCGCGATGCAAAGGTTTGTGCTGTGGAAGATGGCGCGTTTGGGGATGATTTTATCGGTAAGGCCAAGCGCGACCATAAGCAAGAGTAAAGGAACAAGCGAGATGAACGACGCCCCGTCGGTATAAATGCCCGCGTCGGTTCCCATATAGCTGCCGTATGCGCCCACAATCATGCCGGTTCGTGCCAGCATGAGTCCCATTGAGGTTGGCAGGAGTGCCAAAAGCGGCTCTCTCGTGATTTCCGTGCCGGCAATTCCTCTCTGTTGCTCGGCGGCGTTTGTCTCTTCGCCCTGATTCACGATACCCCCTTCTATCCCCTGTGCATCATGCGCGGTGCCCTCCTGCGCATAATGGGGATTCAAACGAGGCAATTATAGCCCGAGCCTTGTACCCTATAAATGCCCTCAAAGAGGGTATAGGGGCATTTTACGTCTAGGCAATATTGGTTTTGTTGAATTGTGTTTCATTTTGATGAAGCGAAAGCATGTACGTGAGGGGGATCGCTCATGACTGATGCAAACGAGACGGCTTGGACGGCTGAAGGGGGAAAAGCTATACCGAATGCTGTTAACGAGAGCAGTGAGGGTACAGGTTTTCAGCCGGGCGATGGCGTTGTCGAAGAGGCGAGCGGGCCTCAGGAGGTGTCATCGCCGAATCGTACGCCTGAAGAAGAATTCTTGGCTCAGATGCTCGCTGCTACGGGGGCGACAAATCTGGAAGAAGCGGGACTTTACGACCCTGCCGAGGTCGCTGCGGAAGAGGAGCGCATCGAGGAAGAGATGTCTCCCGAAGAGCGCCAGGCCAAAGCCGAGCATGATGCTCTTGCTGCTGCATTCGATATGATTCGAGAACGTTCGAACGAAGGTAAGCTCACGACGCCCGGTACGTGGGCTGCGGCGGGCATCGTGCCCGATCATTTGATTCCTGTTGATTTTTCCGACTTGGCATTCGACGAAATTATTGCTGCTCAGGCTGCGTCGGCCGCGGCTAAGAAGGTCGCCGAGGAGGCTGCGCAGGCTGCCGTAGCGGACACGGATGCGGTAAGTGCCGATTCCAGCGTCGAAGACGTCGCGGCATCTGACTCTAAAGCGGATGAAGTCGCTGGTGAGAATGCTCCGTCTGCCGACGGGGGCGATTCCCTCGATTCTGAAATTGAGACCCCCGAATGGAAGCTTGATGACATCAAGGTGCTCGAGGGAAAGCAGACGTATCTGTACTCGAGCGACTACATGACCGACACATATGCGCACTGGGCATTTCTCGCTGAAGAGGGCGATGACGCTTTGACGCTTGTCGATAACGCGCGTGAAGAATCGCGCCTGTATCCGCGCCCCATGCTCGCGGCATCGCTTTCGAGCAAGCCATATTATTGGAATGCCGAGCAAATCGAGCAAGCTTGGCAAGCCGTGCAGGAGTCGGGCTCGTATCCCGACATTAAAACATGCGAGGCGAGCAACGGCGAGCGATATTTCTATTCGACCGATTACTTGTCCGATGCCCAGGCGAAAGCTTTGGCGGAGTGGTATTCGGTCGAACGATACATGAACGTGTAGGTGAAGTGCGTTTTCGATCAAACGTGAATTGGCTTTAACGCGCAAACGAGGCGCGTAGGAGATATGAAACGAACGGCGCCCACGGCGCCGAAGAGGGGGAACAATGAAACCGGAAGATATGCTTGGTGGAGCGCCTGTTGGCAAACCTTATATTCGTACGAGGGACGTGTTCCAGACTGACAACGATAATGGCGTTGAGGGCTATTCCGATGAGGCCCTGGCGCTTGTGGCCGATACCGAGAAAACTGGTGTGCCCGAGGGCGTGAATGCCGTTGGCATGGCGGGTTCGGCCAAACACGGTACCATTGCCGTGCAGTTGTTTGCGCGCGTGAATCCCGAGACGCATGTCATTGAACAGGCGGGCTATCGCGCACATGGCTGTTTGGCCATGATTGCCTCCGCATGCGCAGCGGTGTATTGGATGGAGGGCAAAACGGTGGAAGAAGCCGCCGCCATCTCTGCCGACCTTTTGGCAGAAGCGCGCGGCGTTGTTCCTCGCGACAAGTCGTATACGGCTCGCTATGCGGCGTGCGCCGTTCGTGGAGTATGCGGTGACTTCTTTATTCGCCAGGGCGTCACGTTTGAGGATATGCTCGCTCGACCGCATGCCTGCGACGACGCATCGCTCGATTGCGTGCTGTGCGAGAACTGCTCGCTGCGAAACTCCATGGTTGATTTGGAGGTCGCATCGCGTCTTCGCGCGGCAAAAGAGGCGTAACCATCATGGGAACGCAGATGAAAATAACAAAAACCGAAAAACGGCGCGTGTATTTGGACAACGCCGCTACTACGTGCGTGTCCGATACGGCATTTGAGGCCATGAAGCCGTTTTTGCGCGGTTCGTTTGGCAATCCCTCTGCGCTCTATGCGGAGGCTCGCGAGGCCCGCGCTGCGGTTGAGCGGGCTCGCGAGGAAATCGCATCGCTCATTGGCGCCGCGCCGCATGAAGTCTATTTCACGTCGTGCGGTACTGAATCGGATAATTGGGCCATAAAAGGAAGCATGCGTGCGCAAGCGAAAGCGAAGGGCCGCAAAGGCCGTTTCGTGACTTCGGCGTTCGAGCATCCTGCTGTGCTGAACAGCGCGCAGGCGCTTGCTGGCGAGGGATTCGATGTCGCGTATGCGAACGTGACCGATGGCGGTATGGTCGACGAGGCGTCGTTTGCTCAGGCGCTTGGCAACGGGGCTGATTTGGCCTCGATTATGCTTGCCAACAACGAAGTAGGCACAATTCAGCCCATTGCCCGTCTGGGCGAAATCGCGCATGGCGCAGGCGCTCGGTTCCACTGCGATGCTGTGCAGGCGTTTGCTCACATTCCTGTGAACGTGGACGATTTGGGCGTGGACTACTTGAGTGTTTCAGGCCATAAATTCCATGCCCCTAAAGGCGTTGGTTTCTTGTATGTTCGCGAAGGCACACCTCTGGAGCCTTTCATGGATGGCGGCCATCAAGAAGGCGCGATGCGCGGCGGCACCGAAAACGTTGCCGGCATCGTTGCTATGGCAGCTGCGGCGCGTGAGGCCTGCGAGAATATGGCAAGCGACGCCGCGCGCATTGCGGCGCTTCGCGATGAATTGGAATGTCGCATTCTTGCCGAAATCGCCAACACCCGGGTAAACGGTGCGGCCCCGCGCGTGCCCGGCACGTTGAACGTGTCGTTTATGGGCATCGATTCGGCTTCGCTTGTCGAGTTGCTTGACGAGCGGGGCGTATGCGCAGCGGGCGGAAGTGCCTGCTCGAGCCACGAAGGCGAACCCTCGCACGTGCTTGTTGCGATGGGACTGCCGTCCGAACGTACCCAGAGCGCTCTGCGTTTCTCGCTCTCGAATGAAACGACTCAAGACGATATTGACTACACGGTTGGCGTATTGAAGGCCTGCAGTGAGCAGTTGCAACCCTTTGCGCTGCTCGATCTTTCGAGCTTCTAGCTTGTTGAATTTGCTTGTCGGTAGACGCACGAGCCGCCTAGATTGGCCGGGGTCCCGTGCAGGGCGTTCGGCGTGGGTATAAAGCCCGCGCCCGCGTGGATGCGCCTGCACCGCAGCGGATTTCTGGATAAGGCGCGAAAGGAGGCCGCGTCTGCGTGGAAATGCCAAAGTTTGCGTAGTCTTGGACCTGCGCGGCTTGAGAGCGCTTGTGCCTGCGATTGAGGTATCTGAAGGCGTTCGGTGCAATTACGAATAGTCGCAATCGAAGAAGTTTCACAAGAGTGGCATTTACAAATAGCCGCAGTTTTGACCCAGTTCGCCATGAATCGTGGTCAAAATTGCGGCTATTTGTAATCAAGGCTCTGGTGTCCGAGTCCATAGCAAGGTGCCTGACATCCCTGTCAGTATGGTTGTCTGTATAAAAAAGAAGCCCGCACAATGGCGGGCTTCCAAAAGAAGGAGCGGGCGGTGAGGGGAGGTGGGCCGCCCGCAGGGTTATGCCTAGAGCAGACCCTTGGACTGAAGGTCTTCCTTCACGTCGGTCAGGTTGTAATTGTCGAGGCTGTCGGCGGTCGGTGCGCCGGTTTTCTCGTCCCAACCGAACTCCTTGTACACCATGGTAAGGGCGGTTTGGAAATCTTCCTTTTCCATCTTATCGGTGCCAGCGGTGAAGGGCTTGATGTCAGGATCTTTCGTGAAAGGCCACTCGGTGTAAACATCGTGCACGCCGCGGAAGTCGTTCGTGCCCATGCCGCGCATCGTGTTGGCGCGCTGCAGGGTCATGATAGCTGCGCCGCGCTTGTAGAGCTCCTCGGTGGTGATGTCCTCGCCGGTCACGGCTTTCATGAACTTCGACTCGAGGTCGAGGTCGCCACGGTAGTCGCGAGTCTTCGACGGGCTCATGGTCATAGGCCACACCCAGTTGCACAGAGTGAGGGAGTCATGCAGCACGTCGGTGACGATGGACCACCAGCAGAACTTGGCCTTGTGCTCGTTCATGGGGGTGTAGTTCTTGTCCTCGTCGATGGCGTCTTCGCCGCCCCAGACTTCCTTCGCGATTTCGCGCTTCTTCTCGATGGGCAGGCCGCAGCCCTGGAAGTTAACGGCGGAGTGAATCATGTCGTCGCGGTTGAACATCATGTTGTACACAGCGCCAACCTGACCGAAGCACTCATGTGCATGGTGCACAGGCCAGCCGCGATAGTTGATCAGGCAGCTCGCGGTGGTGTCGAACCATTCCATGTCGTTCCAGCGCTTGCACCAAACGATAGGACCATGGCCCAGATAGCTCATTTCGTTATCGTTCTGAGCGATGTGGCGCAAAATTTTCACCATAATCGACGGGTCATCGTTCTTGAAGGCGTCCCAGTCGAACATATTGTATTCGTCCTCGGGCAGCACGCGCTTAAAGATGCCCTTGGCAACGCAGTGCGCGATGTCGCGGTAGAGCTGTGCGTAGTTGCACCACAGGCCCAAATCGTCCACGGTGGAGCCGATGGCCTGGTTCCAAATAACGCCAGACTCGCTGAAGTTCTTCACGCCGCCGGCGTTTTCGCCAAGAATGCCAATCATATACAGGTACGGGAAGTTCGGCACGCAGGTGTTGCCCGTGATTTCAAAGCCGCCATGCTCGGCAGAGCCGGGAATACGCATGTCGGAATAGCAGTGAATCGGGCAGCTGTGGCAGCCATTCATCTTAATGGTGTACTTCTCGGCGTCGGGGCCGTCGTCCTTGTAAGACTTCATGCAGCGATAGCCAACGGTGTTGAGCTCGCCGGGCTTCGGCTCGCCCGTCTCGATGGCGCCGCCTTCTGCCTGGGCCCAGTACAGGCCCTTGCGCGCCGTCCAGCGGCTGCCCTTGTCGTAGTATTCCGCCCATTCCTGCTGGGTAGAAGGCACGACGTGGTTGTTGTTGGAGCCCACGATGTCGGAAATCATGTAGTCGGAAAGCTCGGCGACGGCCTTCGGGTCGGCCACGTTCAC
>ERZ857972.1617-NODE-1617-length-11919-cov-4.443695_pt1 | contig 11919 bp, 9 predicted proteins | sample MGYA00519757_ERZ857972 | MGnify/ENA primary metagenome ERZ857972 (study PRJEB31778, sample SAMEA3449383) | human gut metagenome | biome: human gut; feature: human-associated habitat; material: faeces | place: United Kingdom | collected 2010/2012 ...
CTTTTGGACACTGACGAAGGAGCCAGTTGTCAGCTTTCTGCCCAGCCAGTCTGGTGCAGTGGATACGGGACTGCTGTCCGGCACCGATGCCGATAGCCTGACCGTCCTTGACATAGCATACGGAATTGGACTGGGTATACTTCAGGGTGATCAGTGCGATCTTCATATCGATCAGGGCACTCTCCGGGATCTCCTTGTTCACAGTCACGATATTGGACAGCAGGTCACCATTGATGTCCAGTTCGTTACGACCCTGCTCAAAAGTGATACCATATACCTGCTTGTGCTCGATGGGAGCGGGCCGGTAGGAAGGATCGATCTGGATGATATTGTAAGCACCCTTTTTCTTCTGCTTTAACAGCTCCAGTGCCTCGTCGGTATATCCGGGTGCGATGACACCGTCGGATACCTCTCTCTTGATCAGGCGTGCGGTATCTGCGTCGCAGACATCGGATAATGCAATGAAATCACCGAAGGAGGACATTCTATCTGCGCCACGTGCTCTTGCATAAGCACATGCCAGGGGAGACAGCTCTCCCAGATCATCCACCCAGTAGATCTTCGCCAGGGTGTCATTTAAGGGCAGTCCTACCGCAGCACCGGCGGGAGATACATGCTTAAAAGAAGTGGCTGCGGGAAGTCCCGTAGCTTCCTTCAGCTCCTTGACCAGCTGCCAGCCGTTGAAAGCATCCAGGAAGTTGATATATCCGGGCTTGCCGTTCAGGACGGTAACAGGCAGGTCACTGCCGTCTTCCATGAAGATCCTGGAAGGCTTCTGGTTCGGGTTACATCCGTATTTTAACTGAATCTCGTTCATCTTATTTTTCTCCTATTCTACGATATTCACTATTCAGAACCTACATTCGCAAAACGCCTCTTCGAGGTTTCCCTTTTGCGCTCATTACACATTCTTGTTCACGATCTTAGTCTCGTATTTGCCGGTCTCGATGTCGATGAAACGAACGAACAGGGAGACTTTGTTGTCCTCATTTAAGCTGTTCCACAGCATATCGGTAAATGCATCCATATCATCGGGGATCTCTACCAGCTTAGGCTCACCCTGGAAACTGGGCAGGGGATTGCCATCGTGCATGTAAGTATGAATGAAACGTCCCTCTCCGGGAAGGGGATTCTCGTAAGCATAGGTAAAACGCAGGCAGGAATCAGGGTTGCCGTTGTCACTCTTCAAAATGGACATGGCGTAATTATACTTGCCGTTCTCGATATGCATGATACCGGAGATTCTCGGTGTATAATTCGGTCCGTCCGGCTCGAATTCTCTGGTGCGCAGGGACTGTTCAAAGGTCAGCTGTTTGTCCATTCCCTCGTAAATAGTGTCTGTCTGGTCACCGTTGGTCACGATGGTCTTGTTGCCCAGGACCCGTACCGGCGCATAGATGATCAGACTGGGATCTTCCAGTTTGGAAGGATCGAAAGCCTGGGTGCGGATGCCCTCTCCTTCTGTCACAAACACACGATTGCGGCTGTTGGCGCTTCTTCCCATGATAAAATAAGCGGTTACAGCATATTTACCGTTCGCAGAGCGTCCGATCACGATACCTCTGCCGGGATAAGCATTGCTTTTCAGTTCCTGTTCCAGTTGTAACATAGTTTTTCCTCCGTTTAATCTTTAAAATAAGAAACCGCCTAAGCACCAGAAATAGACGGTGCCCAGGCGGTCGGCTTTCACTATTCTACACTCCCTGTGGGTAATCTCCACTGCAGCAGGCTGCGTTCCGCCAGTCGTGTAGCTATATCAATAGTAGCATGGTTCCCCTTATTTTGGCAAGGGTGTTTTGATGATTTTGTTGCTTCCGTAACAGTTCTGCCCCAAAGCCTTCATAAAAGCGTCTGCTGCGCAGCCGTCGCTGCTATGCAGCTCATCTTTTATTCATGTTTTGGGCGCTCCGCTCATAGAAGAGCAAAAGTGCCGCTCCGTGTGCAAGCACCCGATCGTCGCATTTGCTATTCTATGGCTGAACTGTTACTTCACATATTTTGCCTCGAACGCATGCCTCTCCATAGGACGGTCAAAATAGTATCCCTGAATATATTTGACCTTCATGCCCTGCAGCACTTTGAACTGTTCCGGAGTCTCAATACCTTCCACGCAGACACTGACTCCAATGGTCTGTGCCAGCTCTGCCACCATCTTGATAAAGGACTGGGAATAGGCATCCCCCGCCAGATCCTTGACGAAGCTCTGATCCACCTTGATGACATCAATGGGGATCTCCCGGATATGGTTCAGGGAAGAATAACCGGTACCGAAATCATCCAGTGCCAGAGAGACTCCCAGTGCCTTGATCCGGTTCAATATCTCTTTCATACGATCCATATCGTTGATCGCAAGACTCTCTGTTACCTCCAGTGTCAGATTTTTCGGTGACAATCCGGTATCCGCAAGCGCTTTTTCCACCGTCTCCACGATGTCCGGCTGAAGGAGCTGAACCACGGAGAGGTTGACATTTACTTTATAATCCGTATATCCGATATCGTTCCAGTGTTTGCAGCGGGTACAGGCCTCCGTCAGTACATAATTGCCGATGGGATTGATCAGACCGAGGTACTCCGCCAGCGGGATGAATTCCGCCGGAGAGATGAAGCCCAGCTTCGCGCTGTTCCAGCGGATCAGTGCCTCCGCACCGGCGCAGACATCCTTGCCGCCCTGAATATCGATGATAGGCTGGTAATAGACCTCGAACTCCCGGTAGCCTTCCACCGTGGCATCACGCATGTTCTTCTCCATATCCAGACGGCGTCCCGATACGGAATCATTGCCTTCCCGATACGTTTCCACACGGTTTTTACCGGTCTTTTTCGCCTCATACATGGCAATATCCGCTTTTTTGATCAGATCTGTCACGGAATCTCCTGCATCCGGGAAGGTAACGATACCCATACTCATGGTACAGTAATAATCTGCATCCTTCAAAAACCAGGGTTTGCTGAAGATCTTCTTAATATCTTCCACAATATTTTCAAACCGGGGATAGCTGTCCGGCGGAATGATAATGACGAATTCGTCTCCACCCATACGGTAACAGGTATTCTCGATGCCATTGATCCGTTTCAGTGCATGGGAGATGGATTTTAACAGCACATCACCGTACTGGTGTCCAAGTCCGTCATTGATATGCTTGAAATCATCCAGATCCAGATACAATAACGCTCCTTTTCCTCCGATCTTCTTCGCCTGATCGATCTGTCTCGCCAGATCCCTCTCACAGCACATCCGGTTATACAGTCCCGTCAGAAAATCTGTGTATGCCTGCTGCTCGATCCGGCGCTGGTACAGCTTTTTATCTGTAATGTCATACAGAGAGTACAGATTGGCTTTTTTGCCATCCACCCAGGCGATCTCCTTGCATAACAGATCGTACCAGGTCTCCTTCTCCGCATGATATACCACGCTGACAGTTCTGGTTTTGTCCTTGTGGATACTGGACTGCAGCAGGGCATCAAAATTATGATCCATCAGTTCCTTGGCAAAGGTATTCTTCAATATCTGGTTGGCGAACAGCATTCTGCCCGTATTCTGATCCGTTACGTAGATGGCACATCCCACATTGTCCAGGATCTCCTCCAGTGCGGCGTAAGAACCTGCCAGGGAATTTTTCTGGATCCGTCTGGTCAGGATACTCTGTAAGATCTTCACCGCGTCGGAAGTGAATTTAATCTCCGCCATGCTCCAGACATGCCCCTGTCTTCTGTGGTTCAGAGACAGCACCATATTGCCGCTCTCCTGTTTCAGGATAGGAAATATCATCACGGCTTTCATGCCTATCTTTTCAATTTCCTCAGAGTCAGGCTTACCCACACTGTCCGTAGATACCACCAGCGGCTTCTCTGTATGGAGAAAAGATTTCTCGGGAATCCCGCTAGTCTTGTCAAAATAAGAGATCAGTCCCGGTGCCAGCCATTCACAGACGACATTCATCGTATCCGTGTCTGCCTGCAGCTGAAAAATCTCTGCGCTGTCTACCTGAATGTGCTGTGCCAAAATCTTCAGCCATCGGCTCATGGTCAGTTCAATCTGTTCATCGCTGTCCAGGAGCTGGACGATCTCCGTAGTAGCCTCTATCGTATGGAGATTGCGGCTCATCTCTTCCTCTGCATATCTGCTCCTTCTGCTCTCGGCTTCCGCGCTGAAACAGGACATACGGTCTCTGTAGATATCTGCACTGGTATCCCGCAACAGATCCAGAATCTGGTAAAAAGATATGGCATCGAGCTTCTTCAGATCATATACCTGCCAGTACAGAATGATCTGATTCTCCACACTGACGGCAACTGCTGCCACATGTCCGCCATCCGGCAGCTCTTCCACCACCTGTTCCTCCAGGGATCCTTCCTGTACTCTGTCTAATGCCTGCGCTGCTTTCTTCCGATATTCTCCTAAGATCGGATCTTCCCCATCCGGTCTTATCAGGGACTTATCGATGTACGGCTCTGTTATGGCTCTGCCTTCCTTGTCCACACAAACCGCTGTGACTCCCGTCACCTTGCAGAACTCGTTCTGCAGATGCTGCAGGCGCTTTTCGTCTATCAATTCACGTAATGCAAACTCAGCCACTTTTTTGCTCCCCTGTTTCTCTGTAAAATATTCAGAAATTCCTTCCCGAATATTTATATTCTACCATGCATCCCGAAATTGATACAAGCTATTATTTTACATTTTTTGCTATATTTATTAAATTGCTTGAAAAATTCGGATCATTTTGTCAATTATTGCAAATACTTTGCATGCAGAAAAAGGCGATCATAAGTCTGACCTACGATCACCTTTCTCATCTCTTTTTTGTAAAACTTATTTATCATCCACGCTGTAGTTCGGAGCTTCCTTGGTGATGTGGATATCATGAGGATGGCTCTCCTTCAGAGATGCTGCGGAGATCTTCACGAATCTGCCGGTCTCTTTCAGGGTTTCGATATCCTGTGCACCGCAGTAACCCATACCGGAACGAAGACCGCCGAGTAACTGGAATACGGTATCTTCTACGCTGCCCTTGTAAGCCACACGGCCCTCGACACCTTCGGGTACCAGTTTCTTTGCATTCTCCTGGAAGTAACGATCCTTACTGCCGTTCTCCATAGCCGCGATGGAACCCATGCCACGGTATACCTTGTATTTTCTGCCCTGGAACAGTTCGTATTCTCCCGGGCTCTCCTCGCATCCTGCGAACATGGAACCCATCATACATACGTTACCGCCGGCTGCGATTGCCTTGGTAATATCTCCGGAATACTTGATACCGCCATCAGCAATGATGGGAATACCGTATTCTTTTGCCACGCTATAGCAGTCCATGATAGCGGATACCTGGGGAACACCGATACCTGCAACCACACGGGTAGTACAGATGGAACCGGGTCCGATACCTACCTTAACGGCATCTGCACCAGCCTCGATCAGTGCACGGGTTGCGTCGCCGGTAGCTACGTTACCTGCGATCACCTGCAGATCGGGATATTTTTCCTTGATCATCTTCAGACAGTTCAGTACGTTCTGGGAATGGCCGTGTGCGGAATCCAGTACGATGACATCAACTTTGGCTGCTACTAAAGCTGCTACACGATCCAGTACATTTGCGGTGATACCTACGCCGGCACCGCAGAGCAGTCTGCCCTGGGAATCCTTGGCTGCCAGAGGATATTTGATGGTCTTCTCAATATCTTTGATGGTGATCAGACCCTTGAGGTTGAAGTCCTTGTCTACAATAGGAAGTTTTTCCTTTCTTGCTTTTGCCAGGATCTTCTTCGCTTCTTCCAGAGTGATACCTTCGGGAGCGGTGATCAGGCCTTCGCTGGTCATGGACTCCTTGATCTTCTTGGTAAAATCAGTCTCAAACTTCAGATCACGGTTGGTGATGATGCCGACTAATTTTCTGCCCTCGGTGATAGGCACACCGGAGATCCTGAATTTCGCCATCAATGCATCTGCGTCTGCCAGAGTATGCTCGGGAGACAGAGAGAAAGGATCGGTGATGACACCATTCTCGGAACGCTTTACCTTATCTACCTCTTCTGCCTGTGCTTCGATAGACATGTTCTTATGGATGATACCGATACCACCCTGTCTTGCCATAGCGATCGCCATGCGGTGCTCGGTAACGGTGTCCATTCCTGCGCTCATCATAGGAATGTTCAGCTTGATCTTTTTTGTCAGCCATGTGGTCAAATCCACCTGATTGGGGACTACCTGAGAATAAGACGGTACCAGAAGTACGTCGTCAAAGGTAATGCCTTCACCAATAATCTGTCCCATTTTCTCTCCTCCTGTGTTCATTTGATAAGATTTGTGAATGATTTGTTTTAGTAATATAAGTCATACTTATAAGAACTATTTGCTGTGCTTATAACATTTCCATGAGTTTAGCAAAGTTTTCTATGGCTGTCAACCGGATATTATAGATTTTTTCTCAATATTTTTTTAATTTTGTATCAAAAAAAGATTCCGATGCATTCTGTTCACCGGAATCCTTCTGTTCATGAATCACTCACTGATCATTATTCACTGAATACCTTACGGGGTGCCACGCTCTTGAGCACTTTCACCAGTTCCTCGTTGGGGCTTAAGATGATCTTCTCGCCACCTTCATAATACATGGCATAACGACCATCCGGCTGCAGAACCTCGCCGATGCTGTAATCCTTCTCCTTCACCTGGCGGTTCTTGAAGTTGTCCAGATGATACGAATAGACCGGTGCAAATACTTCCATGCGGTCCAGGCTGTAAGTAGCTACACGCTTTCTCTTACTCTTTGCCATGATCTTGTCCACAGACAGTTCCTTATCCAGATAGAGATACTCATACTCCAGATCGGTGAACATATTCAGGAAATATGCTCCCACACCTGCGACAAGAGCTATAGGCAGGAAAATGATAAATACAAACATTACCAGACAGCTTAACACCGTCAGGGTAACCAGTAATACTTTTAAGATTTTTGCCCATGCGGGCTGCTTTGCTTTTACCAGACATTCTACGTAAGAATCACTCATGTTTCGTTTCCTTTTCTCTTCCTTTATTCTGTAGCAGAAATTTTCCGTCTCGTTCTTCCATTCCTTCGGAAAATCTCTGTTTACGTCTGTCCGGATTCTGTTTCTCCTGACAATCGCTTTCTATTATGATATATCATCCGTGGAAAACTTGCAAGATATGCCCGGATTTTTGGGGCGATTTAATTCTTTTTTTAGAATCCTCTTGCACTTCCTTCATTGACTTTCGGATATGGAACCTTTATCATAAATCTATATCAAGCGCAGAAAGGCGGTTTTTCCATGGCGGTAATGGATGAATTTAAAGAAGAACGGGAAGCACTGAAACGCGGCACTCCTAAACAGAAGCTGGCGTATTTCTGGTATTATTATAAATGGCATGTGATCATTTCCGTGATCATCATCGGTATGCTCGTAAGCTTTATTTACCAGTTCGTAAACCGAAAGGATACAGCTTTTAACGCTGTTTTATTAAATGCAAGCCTCTTAGACCAGATGTCTTCCGAGCAGCCAGATTTCCTTACGGATTTCGCCGAAAAAGAGGGCATCGATCTGAATACCAGCGATATCACCTTTGATACTTCTATTCGTATCGTGGAAGACAGCATGGACGAGGTCTCCGTCACTTCTACCCAGAAGCTGATGGCATATGTGGCAGCGAATGAGCTGGACAGCATGATCACGGATTTCGATTCTTTCCAAAAATATGCCAACAGCAGCCTGTTCTATGATCTGCGGGATATCCTCACAGAAGAACAGCTCCAGGCACTGGAACCTTATTTCTATTACGTGGACAGAGAAGTGGTGTTGGCGATCGAGGCAGCAAACGATGATCTGAATACCGATTATACTCCGGAATATCCCGATCCTCTCCACCCGGAAGAGATGCAGGATCCCATCCCGGTAGGCATCTGCCTGACCGGCTGTACGGATCTGACCGACAACTATTACTTCCGCGGAGACGGTATCGTCATGGGCATCTACGCCAATGCGGAACATGCGGATACCGCAGTGGATCTGGCGGAATATTTATTGAGCAAATAGAAATTTGCAACACTGAACTTAAAAGGCATGCCCCGTTGTGATATGGGACATGCCTTAATTATTTTTCTAAAAATCCAGATCGCGGAAGCGGTTTGGTTTCTTGGGCTTGCGCCGCTTTTTCGCCTGTCTGATAGCTTCTCTCCGCCTGCTTTGCAGGTCCTGGTTCACCGAGCGGTACCGGGATCTGGAGCGCTTTCTCCTGCGGCCAAACCGCCACGTCAGCCTGGTACTGCGATGTGCGAATTGGTAGTTCTTAATAAACGCCCGGAGCAAAAGTATCAGGAAGATCACTACAGCGATCCCCAGTATCCAGAAAAATACCTTGATCACATTGATAAATATCACTGCCGGACCGCCGGAGGCCGTATCTTCTTCCCCGGAAGCTGCCGGCTGCGTAGCCCCGGTGCTGTCCGGCTCCTGCGTCGCTTCGGTAGCTTCTGCCCCATCCGTTGTGCCTGTGGTCTCGTCCCCAAACACACTGCTTCCTTTTTCCGAAGCCGTGAAATCTATGGATGCCGTTCCCAGTACCACATCATTGTAGGTATAGGTGATCACGGCAGCCTGCCCCGGCGCGGTATTGTCGTAGGAGATTGCGGACACAGCATCCCGGAACGTAATCGTGTTGGGCAGGGTAATACTGTCGTTTTGGTTCAATTGCAGAATCGGTTTGGAATTTCCGAAGATATCATTGCCGCTGTAAAAAGCTCCCGTATTGTCGATATTATATTTCGTCTCCGTCTGAGAGATGTTCATTCTTTGGAAATTACTGAATCCATAGTCGAACAGAGCAATCGTATCTTCATAATAATTAGGGTTCTCATCCTTCATCACCACGCAGATCAGCTTCATGCCGTCCTTCTCCGCACAGGAGACCAGGGTGCTTCTCGCCACATCGGTATAACCGGTCTTACACCCTACCAGGTAGGGATATGCGTATTTTCCGCCCGGGATCAGTTCCATCTTATTGACTTCCATGATGTCATCCGGTTGTCTCTCCGACGGCAGAATGTGCAGCATGTGCGTCATGGTCATCTTGCATAATGCTTCATTGGCAAAAAAAGCTCTGCCGATCATCGCAAGATCATAGGCGCTGGTGTAATGCTCCTCATTGGGAAGACCGTTGGGATTGACAAAATGAGAATCCACACATCCCAGTTCCTTCGCACGCTCGTTCATGATATCACCGAAATCCTGCCAGGTCGTCCCCGAGATATGTTCCGCCACCGCAAAAGAGACCTCATTCGCTGAACGGATCAGAATCGCATTCAGACATTCCTCCATGGTCAGCTGCTCTCCCGGCTCGATGGCGATATGGTTGCTTCCGGGGTCGATATCATGCACCGCATCATAGGAGAAATCCACGATCTCATCCATGCTGCAGCGTTCTGAAGCAATCAGGGTCGTTAATATTTTCGTGGTACTGGCGGGATATTCCTTTTGATGAATATTTTTCGCATATAAGATTGCGCCGGTATCCGCATCCATCAAAATTGCGGATTCCGCACTGATCACCGGTCCCGTAGGCCAGTTCGCCACTGCATTGGACTGCACTGCCAGTGACTGATTGTAGGCAATGTTCTCCTCTTTGATGGTGGTAGCCGAAACTGTAAGTCCATCAGACGCAAAAAGGCAGATAACGCTGATTCCCATGACTGCCTTCGTAAAAAGTGTTCTATATGATAAATGCTTAAAAAAACGCATGTATAAATCCTTCCTGATATATCTTTATAAACCTTTATAAAAATGGTGTATGATAATGCACATTTTCTATCATACACCATTTTACTTAAAAACCAAAGTGCTAACTTAATTTTTTTCGCATATGTTCCTGTCCGTCAAAATCTTTCCAGACAAACTCGCTGCCTTCCCAGATCATGTATCCATGCCAGCTGTCTTCCTTGGGCAGTGACACCGATCCGGGATTCATATAAATGTAAGATTCCTCTTCGTGTACAGTGCACTTCGGCACATGAGTGTGTCCGTGCAGCAATATGTCCCCGGGATGCAGCGGCGGAAGCTTCTGTTCGTTATAGATATGTCCATGTGTGGCATAGACTGCCGTCTCCCCTTCCGCAATCACACAGTAATCCGCTAACACAGGGAATTCCAACACCATCTGATCCACCTCAGTATCACAATTGCCCCGGACGCAATAGATGTCATTTTTACGGGCATTCAAAAGTTCAATGACTTCCTTCGGTGCATATCCTTCCGGGAGGTCATTGCGGGGACCGTGATATAGGATATCCCCCAACAACAGAAGTCTCTCCGCTTCCTCTTTTTCATATGCCTCTAATAATTTTCTGCAATAGTATGCCGAACCGTGAATGTCCGACGCGATCATCCATTTCATCCTCTTTCCTCCGGGTTTTATATGAAACCCGCCACGACCGCCCGATGCAACAGGGTCGTGCACAACCACCTGTTCCGTCAGGGGCATGCATAGTCATCCATTCCAACAGGGTCACTTGACAAGCTTTCCAAGATAAAGTACATTGACAATACAGATTCTACACGAATCTGCAGCATTCATCAAGAAGAGTCATTAAATAAGAAAAATCATCAAACAGGAAAAATCATTAAATAAAGAAAGGTTATCAAATATATGAGATTACGCAATATTACCGGCTCCCGTGAAGTGATCGCAGGAAGTCCTTACGTGGTACCGGAAGATACTTTGGAAAGCTGCCCCGGAACCTGGCATGAGATTTTTGGTAACGATCACCCCATTCATATCGAGATCGGTATGGGAAAGGGACGTTTCCTGCATACCCTCGCCAAATCAAATCCGCAGATCAACTATGTGGGCATTGAAAAATATTCCAGTGTCCTGCTCCGTGCGATCCAGAAAATGGAGGAAGATGAGCTTCCCAATCTGAAATTCATCCGCATGGATGCCGAAGATATCGACAAGGTATTCGGGAAGGGTGAGGTCGACCGGATCTATCTGAACTTCTCCGATCCCTGGCCGAAGGACCGCCATGCCAAGAGACGTCTGCCCTCCAGACAGTTCCTGGCACGCTATGATGTGATCCTGAAAAAAGAGGGCACACTGGAGTTCAAGACAGACAACCGTCCTCTATTCGATTTTGCAGTCGAGGAACTGGAACCCGCCGGCTGGCAGGCGCAGGTGATCACCTACGATCTGCACAGTGATCCTGCACTGATGGAAGGCAATGTCATGACGGAATACGAGGAGAAATTCTCTTCCATTGGCAACCCTATCTGCAAATACATTATTTTTAGATAACAATTCATAATACACTCATTTTTTTGAAATAATTCATAACACATTGATTTTTTTGAAATAAATAAATCATAGTACACTCATTTTTTTGGAATACTTGTAACTATTCAGAGTCATGCAAAACTACGATCTGCGAATGCTTGCATTCAAGCAGATAAGAAGTTTTATATGGTGAATATGGTTCTGAATCGTTACAAAAACTTAAGACATATCGGCTGCTTACATTCAGCCGGGAAAGGAAGGATCATTATGGAATACACTTTTACTGCTGCAAATTTTGAAGAGGAGGTTCTGCAGTCGGAGCTTCCCGTCCTGGTAGACTTCTACGCCGACTGGTGCGGTCCCTGCAAGATGATGGGGCCCGTGGTTGCCAAATGTGCCGAAGCTTATGCCGGTAAGATGAAGATTGGCAAACTCAACGTGGATGACAACATGGCGATCGCGCAGAAGTACCGTGTGGTAAGCATTCCGCATTTCATCGTGTTCAAAAATGGAGAACCTGCTGTAACCTTCGGCGGTGCCATGTCCGAAGCCGACTTTTGCCGGAAGCTGGACCAGGTGCTGGCATAACTTGAAAGTTACGAGCCATGCATAGTCAAAACGGAAACAGCGATCTGGGAGCTTGC
>ERZ857972.1634-NODE-1634-length-11755-cov-29.413761_pt1 | contig 11755 bp, 4 predicted proteins | sample MGYA00519757_ERZ857972 | MGnify/ENA primary metagenome ERZ857972 (study PRJEB31778, sample SAMEA3449383) | human gut metagenome | biome: human gut; feature: human-associated habitat; material: faeces | place: United Kingdom | collected 2010/2012 ...
AACATATTCTTAGTCAAGTTAGCACCGATATCTGTACGCAGACCGATATTGAATGACCAGAAGTTTTTACCTTTATACCATCCTGAAGAAAGAATTTCCGTACTGAAATTCACATTCAGCTTATTATTATCTTTCAGACGATTCATAAAATCTGGTTTAGTATAGAAATCGTCACCATCATCAATGATATCAATGATATCTTGATAACCTAATGAAGTAGAACCAACAGTTGCATTAACTGCACCAATTACCGGAAGGTTGAAATAACCTTTCGTTGGTGTTAAGGCCGGATTTAGTTGTTGACGATAATGGGTACCTTCCATGAAATAAGAAGTACGCAAAAACTGTGCATTTGCAGAAAGAGTGCAAACCAACATCATAAAAAATACCCCAATAATTTTAGAAGACCACAATAGTTTGTTCGTTGCCATGATTTTAAACTTTTTAATTCTTATTATTGTTTGCAAAGATATAGCATTTCAATAACAAATAAAAGCACTAGGCAACACTTTTTTAGCCTAAACAGAACAATCTTAGGGTTATCCGTAACAAAATCGTGCTTATTCTGCAAAAAAATGTAGAAAATATGTGCAAAATGAAACAAAGTGACTTTAGAAGTTCAAAGTCAGCTGTCCGTCTCCCAGGAGATTGAACGTCATTCGATGGTAAGGAGTGGTTCCACGTTCGGCAATGGCGGTGCGATGTTTTTTAGTTGGGTAGCCTTTATTGTGATCCCAGTCATAATAAGGAAACTCTTCGTGGAGACGGTTCATATAATCGTCCCTGTATGTCTTGGCTAAAATAGAAGCCGCAGCTATTGTAAGATATTTCCCGTCGCCTTTCACTACCGTGGTATGGGGGATGTCGGGATATTTAGTGAAACGGTTTCCGTCGATTAGTAAATGCTGTGGGCGGGTAGTCAGTTGATCCACCGCACGATGCATGGCTAAGAAAGAAGCCCGCAGGATATTTATTTCATCAATTTCTTCCGGTGACACGACGCCAACTGCCCAGGCTATCGCTTCCTTCTCTATTACCTCACGTAGTGCATAACGTTGCTTTTCCGACAGTTGCTTGGAATCATTCAACAATTCATTCTTAAAATCTTTCGGAAGAATAACCGCAGCAGCGTATACTGCTCCCGCCAAACATCCACGACCGGCCTCATCACATCCGGCTTCAATCAGATTCTCGTTCAAATAAGGTAATAACATATTTATCGCTTCTATTTTGACACAAAGGTAATTCAAATTAAAAAAGGAGACTTGTTTTGCCTCCTTTTTCTTACTTCTTTCCTGCTTTTTTTAGAATAAACTCCAGGCAACAGTAAGTCCTGCCATTACAATGGCTACCATACTCATTAGCTTTATTAAGATATTCAAGCTCGGCCCAGATGTATCTTTAAACGGATCGCCCACGGTATCTCCTACTACGGTTGCTTTATGAACTTCACCGCCTTTTCCTCCAAAGTTTCCTTCTTCTACATATTTCTTTGCATTATCCCATGCACCACCGGCATTAGCCATAAAGATAGCCAGTACAAAACCACTACTCAAGCCACCAATCAGCAAACCGAGTACACCGGGAACACCGAAAATAAGACCTGTAAGGATAGGGGCAATAATAGCGATTAAGGAAGGCACAACCATTTCACGTTGCGCACCTTTTGTTGATATTGCAACACAACGTTCGTAATCCGGCTCCGCTTCTCCTTTCAAAATACCCTTTATTTCACGGAATTGGCGACGTACTTCATCTACCATGTGCCCTGCTGCACGTCCTACGGCATTCATTGTCAATCCACAGAACAGGAAAGCCATCATGGAACCGAGGAACATACCCGAAAGAACTTTCGGATTCATCAGATGTACTTCATAATAATCCATGAAATCGATAAAAGTAGCATTCGCCACACTGATGGAGCTACCATCCGCAAAGGTCAGATCTACATTACCAAGCCGTGTAAGGCCGATTCGAATTTCTTCAATATAAGAAGCCAGCAAAGCCAAGCCTGTCAATGCAGCGGAACCGATTGCAAAACCTTTTCCGGTGGCAGCAGTCGTATTCCCCAATGAATCGAGCGCATCGGTACGTTTGCGGACTTCGGCACCCAAGCCGGACATTTCCGCGTTACCTCCTGCATTATCCGCAATCGGGCCGTAAGCATCCGTTGCCAGAGTGATACCTAAAGTAGAAAGCATGCCGACAGCCGCAATACCGATTCCATATAGTCCCATACCGACATTGGCAAAATCGCCGGCGGAAGCCAACAGATAGGAAGCAATGATACCAATCACGACTGCAATTACCGGAATAGCCGTAGAAAGCATACCTAAACCGATACCGGAGATAATTACGGTGGCAGGTCCGGTCTTACCGCTTTCACTAAGTTTCTGGGTAGGGCGATAGGATTGGGAAGTATAATATTCTGTAGAACGCCCGATGATAATACCTACCAATAGTCCGACTACTACGGCACAAGAAATCCAAATCCAGTTATCAAGTTGCAGAAGCCACAGAATAAGGAATGTAGCAGCAACAATTAATACGGAACTAAGATTCGTGCCGAAAGCCAACGAACCGAGCAGGTTCTTCATAGTCGCATTCTCCTTGGTACGGACAGCAAATATACCTATAATAGAAAGGATAATACCGATAGCCGCGATCAGCATCGGGGCGATCACTGCTTTGAATTGCATCACTGTATCTGCCGAATGGATAAAAGCAGCAGCACCCAGAGCGGCTGTTGCCAGAATCGAGCCACAGTAAGATTCGTATAAATCGGCTCCCATACCGGCCACGTCGCCTACATTATCGCCCACATTATCGGCAATAGTGGCAGGATTACGAGGGTCATCTTCCGGGATTCCGGCTTCTACTTTGCCTACCAAGTCGGCTCCGACATCGGCTGCCTTTGTATAGATACCACCGCCTACACGGGCAAAGAGCGCCTGGGTAGAAGCTCCCATACCAAATGTCAGCATGGTGGTAGTGATTACACAGAGTTTATGAGTAGGTGTCAGTGCATCAGCAGGAATCACTGCATTCAGCAACAGATACCAAAAAGAAATATCGAGCAGTCCCAGGCCAACGACTACCAGTCCCATTACGGCACCACTTCGGAAAGCAATTCTTAACCCTGCATTCAGAGAAGTACGGGCAGCATTAGCGGTACGAGCGGACGCGTATGTCGCCGTCTTCATTCCCAGAAACCCGGAAAGTCCGGAGAAGAATCCACCTGTAAGGAAAGCAATGGGAACCCAGGCATTCTGTACATGAAAGCCATAAGCCATAATTGAAAACAAAATAACCAGCCCCAAGAATACCCAACCTACTATTTTGTATTGTTGCTTTAGATAAGACATAGCTCCTTTGCGTACAGCAGCAGCTATTTTTATCATTTGGGGTGTACCTTCACTCTCTTTCATCATTTGCTTATGAAAGTAATAAGCAAAGCAGAGGGCTAACACGGAAGCGACTGGAACGAGCCAGAAAAGAATGTTGTCCATAGGGTCAATTTTTAAAGGATTACGGAGGCTAAAAGTATGGAAATCAATCGAAATAAGCAAGTAAAAAAGAAAGAATTTACAGAGTTGAATCATTCTATTTTTTATACGTCTCTTTGGACAAATGAGCAGATGGTAGTTATTTTTAGACATAAGAACAAAAGAACATAAAGACTGCGCTTTGAAAATTATTCCTGTTGCTTATTGAACGGCTATTCTATTTTTTGTTCTTATGTTCTTCTGTCTGAATTAAATTCCCATTTAACCAGAAACGGTACGGAAATGAGGTAAACTCATACAATTATAATTCAAAAAAACTTCCGTAAACATTCTCAACTATACTTATCCCTATGAGAAAAAATACTCATAGGGATGAGAAGAAATGCTCATAGTAATGAGAACTTTTTCTCATTGCAGTGAGAATATACCCTTGTTAGAATAGGCTGAAACAGTGCATTACTGTACGGAAATGAACTAATTTCAGTTCAAATTCAAACAAAGAGACAACGAATAATAGTCAATAACTACTAACTATCTGTTATTCTCTGCTTATTCTGCTGGGCAAACTCTGTAGGAGTGACTCCAAATTGTTTCTGAAATACTTTGGCGAAGTAAGAAGGTGACTGAAATCCTACCCTGTCACAAATTTCATTGATGCGCAGTTCTCCCTCCTGCAACAATTCCGCAGCATGTTTTAGCCGGATGATACGGATAAAATCGAGTGAAGAAAGGTCGGTCAATGCCTTAATTTTACGGTGAAGGCTGGAGCGGGACATATTCATAGCCGCAGCTAATGCTTCCACATTATAGTTGGCATCGGAAAGATTCTCACGCACTTTGGCTATCAATTGAGACATCAGTTGCTCGTCCGCCCGTGACATGGCATCCCCTTGCGGAGTGCAGGCGCCGTAAGTGATCTGATTAATAAACATCTCATGCGTACGGTGGGATTCACGTTCACGTGCCAGTTCTGCCAATAATTGCTGTTCACGTATCTTCTGCACTTCACGGCGGCGATAGGCACGAAGGGTCAGTACAAAACTACCGGATACAACAATAATATAGATAAGGTACGCCCACACTGTACGCCACCAGGGTGGAAGAATACGTACCGACAAAGTGGCTTCTTCCTGATTCCAGACACCATCATTATTACTGCCACGCACACGAAACAAATAGTCTCCCGGCGGAAGCTGGGCATAAGACGCAGTATGTGCAGCAGACGTATAGTTCCAGTCGTTGTCTATACCTTCCATTTTATAAGCATAGCGGTTTGCTCCCGGCGATGTATAACTTAAAGCAACAAAATCAAAGCCGACATTAGAACGGTAAGGCAATTGCACGCCATCTGCCGGGAAAGGAGTTTCACGTCCTTGTACATACATTCCGGTGATGTAGACCGGAGGGACAAACGTGTTCCGGCGGACAATCTGCGGATTAAAAGAGACAAGTCCGTTGATGGTCCCCATCCAGATAGTCCCATCAGAGGCAGCCAAAGCCGATTTATAATTAAACTGATTATCAGGCAGCCCATCGTTTCGGGTAAAGATTTGCAGGCTGTCTGTTTCCGGATGAAGGCAAACCAGTCCACGGTCTGTTCCGAACCAGATGCAATGTTGTGCGTCTTCCACCACTTTATAGGTCACGTTGTCCGGAAGACCGTTCGCTTTAGTGTATGTCCGGAACCTGCCCGTTTCGGGGTTAAAACACAATAATCCTCCCCGATCCGTAGAAAACCAGAGAAGACCTTTGCTATCCTCCGTTATGCCTGTCACTTCATTCGTTCCGATAGAGGTGCTGTCTCCCGGTACACATTGATACTTGACCATCTGATCCGTCTGCGGATTATACCGGAATATGCCATTACCCATTGTTGCGACCCATATATTGCCGGATTTATCTTCGAGGATGTCACGCATATAAGCATAACCGAATTGTTCCATCTTCTCAAAAGTCCGCCCTTTGTCGCCCGAACGGAAGATGTTCCAACCATCGCCCAGCCAGATGACTCCCCCACGGTCACGATAAAGGGCAAACACCGAACCTTCACTGATGCCGAGTTGTGCGGGATAGAATGTATGAACCTGTCCTCGAAAAATGTTTGTGGTAGAAATGGCAGAGGAGGCAACAGAAACAGGAGATACAGTAGAAGAAGTCAAAGATGAAAAAGTGGAAGAAGAAATGGAAAGAGAAGCGGAAGAGGCTGTCCCCGGAATTATTAGATCAATACCTCCTTTAAAGTAACCCGCCCCGACTAAATCATCCGAAGCAAACAAGCTCAACACATTCTGACGGTCCGGTGATTCGGGAACTTTTACGAAAGTCTGCGCCTTCGGATTCCAATAACAAACCCCGCCATCCTGCGTACTAATCCACACTGTCCCGTCTTTTCCTTCCGCCAATTCACTGATGCGACGTCCGCAGACCGTACCGGGTGCTCCCGGAAGATAAACAGAAAAGTCGAGCGAGCGTACAGGCAGGTAACTGGCTCCTCCAAATTGCGTACAAATCCAGGTTCCTCCTTCACGATCGCGATAAATCTTATCCACGATAGCATCTCCAAGCCCATACTTTCCTCCGGCATCAGCAGGGATATGTTGCACACTATTCTGTTTCTCATTAATCACATAAACACCATTTTGAGTTCCCACCCATAATTCGTCTCCGAAGCAAACGGCGTAACGAATAATCTTCCGATGCACTTCCGGCGCAGGGAACACGCTCACCTCCCCTGTCTTTTTATTAAACCGTTTCAATTCCTCTTCATGCACGCCTACAATCAGTTCATCGCCATAATCACAAAGAGTAAATATGAAATCTCCTTTAAGCGCCTCTGTGGCATACGCCACAAATTTATCCTGTTCCGGACTATAACGGTAGATTCCCGCTCCGTACGTACCGACCCAAATCGTACCGTCTTTATCCACACAGATGGATTGCGGAAAGTCCTTACTTTTATCTTTACCGGGACAAGGAATGTAGCGGAACAGCTTCCCCGTCTCCACCTGATAGCGGAAAACTCCCTGATTGGGCGCATTCACCCATATATTTCCCGAATGGTCTGCCAGTATATCCTCAATCCAGTTGTATCTGATTTGTTCTCCGCTCTCTGTACGGGCATCAAAAAAAGAAAACTTCCCGGTGGCAAGGTCTTGAATATAAACACCATCGTCCGTACCTACCCACAACTGCCGGTGATTATCTTCAAAAAGAGCAGATATGACCTGATTGCCATGTTGCAAAGTCTCGTCATAACAATTATACTGTTTCATCGACACTCCGTCATAACGGTTAAGTCCATTGCGGGTACCCAACCAGATAAAACCGTAACTATCTTGAATAATGGACTTGACATGACTGTTCGAAAGACCACTTTCACCATCTACACGGATAAAGTTATACTGTCCCGTCGCGGCAAAATCCGGAAGGAAAAAACAAATAGAAAGGAGAAAAAGCAGCAATTTCCTTTTCATACACAGATATTAGATAGCGACAAATATAGTTTTTTTTACGCTAAATGCATAGGAAGGATGAAACATTTGTTGCAAGGATAGCAATAAATGTCGCACCACAAGGGTGCTATTATACATTTGAAACATCTCTTGCACATCTTGACAAAAGAGAGTATAGCCGCCTGTTTCTACTCCCCCTATCTTTGCCTTCGTCAAAACGACACAACCGACGTGAACTTCCAAAATCTTAAAATAAATACAAGTGATGAAAAAAGTAACCTTTAGTTGCCTTGCTCTAGCAATCCTCTTGCAACTGATTCCCTCCAACGGGAATGCAGCGAACATTCAGGATCAAAAGAAAAAGACAAACCGCACCGCAATGAAGCAGGATACGATCCCTGCCAATCTCTCAAAAGAACCTGCCAATCCTTCTAAAAAAGAAGCAGAAGAAGGCGAACGCAATGTGATGCTGAATGCTTCCGACGCCAACAAACCCCGCGAAATTCAAATCGGGCTTCCCAGCGAGGACGTTAATGTATATGAGAATGGGCTTCCCGCCGTCTATTCCTCGGCCGTTCACAAGCTAGCCGCCCATTGGCGCAGCGACAGCAGCCTGGGAGAAGTGGGACTTTTATCTCCTTCCGAGTCGGCCATCACCACCGGTAACATTGCTTACTCCGTCAACTCCTTCAGCAAACTGGGACAAAAAGATTTTCAAGGTATCTTCAACTACCGAACCAATCATTTCGGAATGCAGAACTTCGAATTCAATGTTTCAGGAGCTATCAACGACCATTGGCTCTACACCGCAAGCATCTATCAGAACTTCGATCCGGGAAGCTTCGACCTCAAATTCACAAACTACACAGACCGCACCGAGATCTATCATGCCGGCCTGACCCGACTCTTCAACAACGGACGGGGCAAAATATCCCTGCTCTACAAACATTCCCGCAGTGAGAATCCGGGCAGTTATGCCAATGCCGCTCCTTTTATCTATGTCGGCGACGGCTCGGTGAAAGAGATAGACGGCTTCAAACTGGGAACGAATTCGTATGTCCCGCAAAGCGGTTCTTTTGAATACATGGACGTGAAAGACGGGAAAATGAAAACATGGAATTTAGGCGACGGCTCGGAAAACCGTGCCAATGAAATAGCACTGATTGCCGATTATCGTTTCCAAAACGACCTGCTGTGGAAATTCAACCTGAAATATATGGATGCCCCACGCGCCAACTATGTGGATTTCGGAGGCAGCACCATCAGCGAAGTAACTGCCGACGCTGGTTTTACGTTATCCAACGGTCATCCGTATGAAGGACTGGCAGAAGGCCGCCGCACCTGGTTGCACGTAGGTAAAGTGAAAAACTTCCTGATTACTTCCGAACTAAACAAAACTTTCGGCAACCATGATTTGCGCTTGGGATTGAACGAATGGTATTATCATCTTGACTACCACTCCTCTTCTCTGCAATGGATGGCTACCGTAGAGAACTATCCGCAACTGCTCACTTCCACCGCAACAAGCTCCCTGGACCCCACACTGACCAGTCAACACGTGCAGACATACGGCTACAACGAGCTTAGCCCCGAATATACAATGGGATATGAAAACAAACTCGCCCTCTACCTTACAGACAACTGGCAGGTAACTCCCCAATTTAATATCTATTATGGCGGACGCCTCGAATATTACCGGATGAGCGCCGACCAGATATCCGCTTCCCGTTTCCCGAACTTCCACATCGGCGACTTTACCACTTATCATAAAGAGAAAGAAACAGGAAATATCATCGCCACCCCGCGCAGTGTTCATCCTGCCAAAGTGATAAAAGACAAACTGAACTATGCCGCCACGCTCCGCGCCACTTACAACGTAACCCGGCAATTCGGGCTGACTGCCGACGGAACAGTAGCCACCCGCTTCCCCCGTATCAACGAATACGCCGGAACTGGTCCTACGGAAGAACAATACAAACGGGTCACCATACCGTTAATCCGTGGCGGTCTGTTCTACAAGAACCATTGGATCAACCTCACCTCTATGGTGACCTATATCTCTAAATCCAATAACATCGACCAACAAAACCTCACGAAACCGGGAACGGAAGAAGGAAAGACCGTATTGCTTATCTATAATATCAAAACACTGGGATGGACCACCTCTGCCGAGATCGACCCGTTCAAAGGTTTCCATCTGCATGCCCTGTTCACGTATCAGAAGCCTGTTTACAAGAACTATAACGCAAGTGTCACTTTTAACGATGGCTCGGAAATGTCTGTCAATGCCAACGGAATGATTGTAAAAGAGATCCCACAGATACTTGTCGAACTCGACCCAAGCTACAACATCACGAAAGACTTACGCCTCTGGCTTAGTTTCCGCTATTTCGGCAAGACATACGCCAATCTTCAGGAAGCGCTCTACTTCAACGGCCGCTGGGAAACGTTCGGAGGAATCAACTGGAACGTAAACAAACACCTGTCTCTAGGGGCAACAGTCATCAACTTCCTGAATCAGAAAGGAGCCAGCGGAACCATCAACGGTTCGGAACTGATTACGAAAGAAGAAGCTGCCCAGTACGCCGGAAATTATATGAGTGGAAATTATTTACGCCCATTCACCGTAGAATTTAGCGCAAGCATCAAATTCTAGTTCATACCAAACGAATTATAACTATCTTTGTGGCATTATATGCCCACAAACTAACTAATACCTAATTAATTATTAAAAAACCATGAAGAAACTTTTCGTATTACTTACGGCATTGTTTACCCTGGCACAAGTGAACGCCCAGGAAAAGAACGTTATCCGCATCGCAACGGACAACACAGACCTAATTCTCCAAGTAGCTCCCAACGGACGACTTTATCAGGCTTATCTGGGCGATAAGTTACTGAACGAGAAAGACATCAACAACTTTTCTCCATACGTGAAAGGTGGCAGTGACGGCAGCGTATCCACTCGTGGATGGGAAGTATATCCGGGCTCCGGCGCCGAGGATTATTTTGAACCGGCTGTAGCAATCACACACAATGATGGAAACCCAAGCACGATTCTCCGTTATGTATCTTCCGAGCAAAAAGCAGTGGCAGGCGGCACGGAGACAATCATCCAGCTGAAAGACGATCAGTACCCGGTGGAAGTGACGCTGCATTACATTGCTTATCCGAAAGAAAACGTCATCAAGACGTGGAGTGAAATCAAACATGCTGAAAAGAAGCCTGTCACCATCTGGCGTTATGCTTCGACGATGCTTTATTTCTCCGGAAACGAGTATTATCTGACTGAATTCAGCAGCGACTGGGCTAAAGAAGCACAAATGAGCACACAACCTCTATTGTTCGGCAAAAAGGTGATCGACACCAAACTGGGAAGCCGTGCCGCCATGCATACCCACCCGTTCTTCGAACTTGGTTTTGAACAACCGGCACAGGAAACACAAGGACGTGCCATGCTAGGGACGATCGGATGGACAGGTAACTTCCAGTTTACCTTTGAAGTGGACAACGTAGGCAACCTCCGTGTCATCCCCGCCATTAACCCGTACGCATCTGATTATGAACTAAAACCGAACGAAGTATTTACCACTCCCGAATTCATCTTTACTTTCAGCAACAACGGTACGGGCGAAGCCAGCCGTAACCTCCACGCATGGGCACGCAACCACCAACTGAAAGACGGACAAGGCGACCGCATGACTTTATTGAATAACTGGGAAAATACGTACTTCAAATTCGATGAGAAACTGCTTGCCGAACTGATGAAAGAAGCCAAACATCTCGGTGTAGACATGTTCTTGTTGGATGATGGCTGGTTCGGCAACAAGCATCCGCGCAACAGCGACAATGCCGGACTGGGTGACTGGGAAGTGATGAAATCCAAACTGCCGGGCGGTATTCCCGCACTCGTGAAATCGGCCAAAGAAGCCGGAGTAAAATTCGGTATCTGGATCGAACCGGAGATGATAAATCCCAAAAGTGAATTGTTCGAGAAGCATCCTGACTGGGCAATCACACTGCCCAATCGCGAAACATACTATTACCGTAACCAACTGGTGCTCGATCTTAGCAATCCGAAAGTACAAGATTTTGTATTTAGCGTAGTGGATAACATCCTGACAGCGAACCCGGAAGTGGCTTTCTTTAAATGGGACTGCAACTCTCCCATCACAAATATTTATTCTCCCTATTTGAAGAATAAACAAGGACAACTTTATATCGACCATGTACGTGGTATATATAATGTATTGGAACGTATCAAAGACAAATATCCGAACGTACCGATGATGCTTTGCTCCGGCGGTGGCGCCCGTTGCGACTACGAAGCATTGAAATACTTCACAGAATTCTGGTGCAGTGACAATACAGACCCGATAGAGCGCCTGTTTATCCAATGGGGATTCTCACAAATCTTCCCTGCAAAAGCAATGGATGCACACGTAACCAGCTGGAACAAGAAGACAGGCGTGAAATTCCGTACCGATGTAGCAAGTATGTGTAAACTGGGCTTCGATCTCGGACTGAAAGAGCTGAATGCGGACGAACAGACTTTTTGCCAAAACGCAGTTGCCAACTGGACGCGTCTGAAGAAAGTGATTCTGGATGGTGACCAGTACAGACTGGTCTCTCCATACGATGGTAATCACATGTCTGTCATGTACGCCGCACCGGATAAGAACAAAGCAGTGCTTTATACCTACGATATCCACCCACGTTTCGGTGAGAAGCTGCTCCCGGTTAAACTTCAGGGACTGGATGCGAAGAAAATGTATAAGGTGAAAGAAATCAACCTGA
>ERZ857972.1635-NODE-1635-length-11748-cov-2.723852_pt1 | contig 11748 bp, 7 predicted proteins | sample MGYA00519757_ERZ857972 | MGnify/ENA primary metagenome ERZ857972 (study PRJEB31778, sample SAMEA3449383) | human gut metagenome | biome: human gut; feature: human-associated habitat; material: faeces | place: United Kingdom | collected 2010/2012 ...
GGGCGGTTATAGCAACACGTAACTCCCCCGAATTTCAATCCACGCCCTCGTGAAGAGGGCGACTTTTCAGTCTGATGTAACGTTACTTCGGCACGTTATTTCAATCCACGCCCTCGTGAAGAGGGCGACACGACAATATGATTGTTGCACTTGCGTAAACGATATTTCAATCCACGCCCTCGTGAAGAGGGCGACCGTTTGGTCGTCAGAGCGGTCGCCGATGTAAGCACATTTCAATCCACGCCCTCGTGAAGAGGGCGACCAGAACGCCTCTGAAGTCCTCCGATGTGCTTGACATTTCAATCCACGCCCTCGTGAAGAGGGCGACATATAACGGGTTGGTTTCCGTCATATTTTTGATATTTCAATCCACGCCCTCGTGAAGAGGGCGACTATTTTGACCCTTGCGGGTTGGGATGCGGCTGATATTTCAATCCACGCCCTCGTGAAGAGGGCGACGTTTGCGTGGTGCGTTCTTCATAAACGGCGATATTTCAATCCACGCCCTCGTGAAGAGGGCGACACTTGCACACGTTGTCGGAGCTGGCAAGACCTTTATTTCAATCCACGCCCTCGTGAAGAGGGCGACTTACCCATCAGCAGAGCAATCTCACTGTTGTAAGATTTCAATCCACGCCCTCGTGAAGAGGGCGACCAAAAACTTTGTCGCATATCTTGTTCAGCCGTATATTTCAATCCACGCCCTCGTGAAGAGGGCGACCTGTTCTGCAATCAGCATAACAGCATAATCTATCGATTTCAATCCACGCCCTCGTGAAGAGGGCGACGCGGAAAGTCTGGGTATCGACTTTGTTCCCTACATTTCAATCCACGCCCTCGTGAAGAGGGCGACCTGTGCATTATTTTGACGTCTTTAAAACTGCTTATATTTCAATCCACGCCCTCGTGAAGAGGGCGACGTTTCATTGTCTTTATTATACTGCGCCTTTGTGAATTTCAATCCACGCCCTCGTGAAGAGGGCGACAGCTTTTCCGACTTGCATAAACATGTTCCACGTGATTTCAATCCACGCCCTCGTGAAGAGGGCGACCCGTACTTTTTGTCTTTACACGTCCAATCAGGATTATTTCAATCCACGCCCTCGTGAAGAGGGCGACCAATCCTCCCCGATAGGTCGATAAACGCAGGAGATTTCAATCCACGCCCTCGTGAAGAGGGCGACCGTTTAGCGTGACGGGCAAGCATAAAAAACCGAATTTCAATCCACGCCCTCGTGAAGAGGGCGACCTGGTATTAAATACCAAAATGCAGGAAATAATGCCATTTCAATCCACGCCCTCGTGAAGAGGGCGACGCCGAGATTTTGACGACTATCGGTATCGGGTCAATATTTCAATCCACGCCCTCGTGAAGAGGGCGACAAAAACAACTTATACAAAAAGTCAAGCAGTCAAAATTTCAATCCACGCCCTCGTGAAGAGGGCGACCAGTTTTCACAAAGGTACGTTATAATATAGACAATATTTCAATCCACGCCCTCGTGAAGAGGGCGACCGGTGACCCACTGGTAACAGCTTACTTCGATATTATTTCAATCCACGCCCTCGTGAAGAGGGCGACAGCTTTTCCGACTTGCATAAACATGTTCCACGTGATTTCAATCCACGCCCTCGTGAAGAGGGCGACCCCGCTCTCATAGACTTACTGGACGAGGCGAACATTTCAATCCACGCCCTCGTGAAGAGGGCGACATGAGTGCTGGCATATGTGCGCTGGTGGACGTTATTTCAATCCACGCCCTCGTGAAGAGGGCGACGTAAACATATCATACGACCAACCAAACATATCAAATTTCAATCCACGCCCTCGTGAAGAGGGCGACTTCTTGTCCCGATAACACAATAATTTTAATTGATATTTCAATCCACGCCCTCGTGAAGAGGGCGACCGGATAATTTAATATTAGATAATATCTGCACTTGCGATTTCAATCCACGCCCTCGTGAAGAGGGCGACTCACCACCTTATAACAATCGATTTCGGCGACCAAGATTTCAATCCACGCCCTCGTGAAGAGGGCGACTTATAATGATCGCCGTCTACAAATTCAAGGAAGTATTTCAATCCACGCCCTCGTGAAGAGGGCGACGCAGAGTATTATAACAAGTTTTATAAGCACCCGTTATTTCAATCCACGCCCTCGTGAAGAGGGCGACTGGTACGTTATATGGCTCACATAGATAACCCTGAATTTCAATCCACGCCCTCGTGAAGAGGGCGACTGCACACTTGTAGTAACTGTTTGCGCCGATAAAAATTTCAATCCACGCCCTCGTGAAGAGGGCGACGGGTGACATAGATGGACTTATCATTGATAGCAGATTTCAATCCACGCCCTCGTGAAGAGGGCGACGCACTCGTTAAGTTGCTTATGGGGTTTGATATCGATTTCAATCCACGCCCTCGTGAAGAGGGCGACTGACGGAAAATTATTACCAAAGCAGATAAAAGGCGATTTCAATCCACGCCCTCGTGAAGAGGGCGACCGGCAATTTCCAGGGCTGACGAGAAGCTATCGGTATTTCAATCCACGCCCTCGTGAAGAGGGCGACGCAGAGATTTTGACGATTATAAGTATCGGGTCAATATTTCAATCCACGCCCTCGTGAAGAGGGCGACATTATATTTCAAATACTTTATGCTGTATAATATTATTTCAATCCACGCCCTCGTGAAGAGGGCGACGATTGTTTGAGATAACACAGTTACGCAAGCTATATTTCAATCCACGCCCTCGTGAAGAGGGCGACCGGACTGGGAAGCGAATTTTCCTGACATGTACGATATTTCAATCCACGCCCTCGTGAAGAGGGCGACAAAAGCCGTGTGCGGAAAGTCATATTTTTACAAAGATTTCAATCCACGCCCTCGTGAAGAGGGCGACCAAGCGCAAGACCGCCGAAGCCGCTCCCTGCTCGTATTTCAATCCACGCCCTCGTGAAGAGGGCGACGCCGAAGCTCTCATGCCTCAATTTCTCTCTTTGCATTTCAATCCACGCCCTCGTGAAGAGGGCGACACTGTCAAATACTGGATTATTGTGTATTTAAGTCGATTTCAATCCACGCCCTCGTGAAGAGGGCGACAAGCGGCACATGGTCTTTATAATTCTGCGAAGCAATTTCAATCCACGCCCTCGTGAAGAGGGCGACTCTAACAGATTTTAAAGTAGGTCTTGAGGTTGACGATTTCAATCCACGCCCTCGTGAAGAGGGCGACCAAAAAAGATTGACGTTATGTCATTAAAAAGGTGTATTTCAATCCACGCCCTCGTGAAGAGGGCGACAGCAAATTTATACAATGATTATCTTTATTTTGGAACTAAATATCACATTTCGGACATTTTCCCTCAATAAAATCATTAATAACTAAATTTGCGCTTTGATAATTTCCTTTATAAGTAAATTATCGTGTGCGAATGTCTACGGAAAATTCTGCGCACTACACATTCGCACAAATTTAAAAAATCAAAGGTTCTTCAACCTTGATTGCGGACTTAGCTCCGTAATGCTCAATACGATTTGAGTATTTATCGCCAAGATTATAGAATCTAAGACTGTCTTTTTCTGTATCAATAAGTTCTTTGAGTTTAAATTTCAGTTCGTGTGCCTGAGTTGCATCTACAACACATTCAAAAACCGAATTCTGAACTCTGATACCGTAATTGACACATTGTTTTGCAACTTTCCTAAGTCGACTTTTCCCGGCCGATGTTTCGGTGTTTACATCATAAGTTATTAACAGAAGCATAACTACCTCCAGAGCAACATAGGATATTCATCAAGATCGCCTCGGATATATCTTGAAAGCAGAAGTGCCTGTATATAAGGAAGCAGGCCCCATTCAACCTTTTCTTTTAAAAACGGATGCATAACAATATTCTGTTTTCTGCTCTGCCAATGCGTCAAAAAGACCTTTCTGCCGTCTTCGCTTAATAATACTGCGCCATCTTCTCTCTTTTCAAAATCGCCGTTATTTATAATGCGCTTGTTGATAAGACTTATAACAAATCTGTCGCACATTATCGCTCGGAATTCTTCTACAAGATCAAGCGCAAGCGACCGTCTGCCGGGGCGGTCTGTGTGCATAAACCCGACGTAAGGATCAAGCCCTACAGTTTCAAGTGCAGAGGTACACATACCGGTTGCAACAGAATACGAAAAAGACAGTAAAGCATTGACGTTATCAAGCGGCGGTCGTTTACTTCTTGTTACAAAACGGAACTCATCTTTCTGCTGAAGTATAAATTCGTCAAAAACCGAAAAGTAGAGCTGTGCAGATTCTCCCTCAATTCCACGCAAAGTATCAATATCAGAAACGCTCTGACACTTGATTATAGCCTGTGAAAGAAGGTCGGAACGGTTTTTCAGTTTATCAACATCAACTTGTAAAGAATGATCTCTTACTGCTCTTTCGATAACATAGCGGCTGTTAAACAGTTTTCCTATAATGAAATTCTTTGCTACAGAAAGACTTCTCGCCTCATCATCCGCTATTCTGAACTGTTCACGTCGCAGATACACATTTCCGCTGATTGCTCCCTCTGCTCTTGCAAGAAATTTTCCGCTGTGGCTCATAAATGTAAGCCCAATATTATCTTCAGTGCATTTATTCATCAATGCAGGACTGGCTCCCCTGCCGCCGAATATCACAATATCCTCGACATTATGCAAAGGAAGACGTGTTTGCGTATCGTCTTTGCTGTGCATTACTATATTTTCGCCGTCAAGGGACAGATATTTGTCCGGCGTGATCACATAAAGCGTATTTCTGAGCTTTCTCATATACTGTCCCCTTTCAAGCGATTTTTAATATACTCCGATGCTGACGAAGATGTTGCCGACGGTAAGCACAAATTGTTCATCGAACAAGCATTACAACTCCGGTTCTTTTTCACAACAGGTGTATGGTGTGCCTTATACAGCCTGTGCATTTCGTTCAACACAGACGAAAGTCTTACTCTTAGTTCATCAGTGAACTCAACTTTCACCCTGCGTCTTATCTGCCCGTAATACATATATCCGTATGGTATGCTACAGCACAGCATTTCTTCAAGGCAAATAGCCTGTGCGATAAGCTGAAGATCGTTACAGTCGCTGTCAATAGGTCTTCCCCTTTTATATTCTATGGGGATAACGCTGTACTTCCCTTCTCTGCCAAAAAGACATATTCCGTCTTTCGACTTATGGAATTCAACTATATCGCATTCACCGCTGATACCGTATTCCGATGAAGAAACCGGCATACTTCTGGTAACAATAACATCCCTTCGCATTTCGGTAAAATCCCCGTCGTGTGCATTACGATGAAGAATGTTGCCGTCAACCGTGAGGTAGTTTTCGTTCCATTGTTGTTCAATGTGCAATAATGCCCATTGTCGTTTGCAAAACACAAAATGCTGTATGCCGGAAATCATCAGATATTCATCTTCACTGTAGCTCATTAAATATTGTCAATTATCTCAGGCTGTACTGCACCCTCGGGATTGTTGAGTATAATATCATAATCGGCTACAGAATTAGGTTCCTTTCCTTTAAGCTCAGCCTTTTCCTTTATCTGAACAGCATTATGTATCTTTGCAGAAGATACCTTAGGTGTTTTACCGTCATGCTTCCACCAGTAAACTCTGCACACCTGCATGCTTCCTTCGGGACGTGCGGAAGAACAATCGTTTTCGAACAGCGTTACAAGTGCCTTTTTTATCTTTTCCGCATCTTCGTCGCTGAAGCCCGTTTTTTCAGCAAGCTGGCAATTGATACTGCCCTTGAATACATAAAGGCCGAAACCAACACGGTTTTTTGTACCCATAGTATCAGAAGCTTTACCGTTCTTACCGCTCTCTCCGTTTACGCTCTTTGTTATCTGCATACTGATTATTTCAATCGGCGATACGCTCTTTGCAATGCTGATTGATACCGGACCCCTTACGCCAACAGAAACCGCATCACCTTTAAAGGCGAAAACCTGACCAAAGCTGCGGACATCTATCCACTGTTCACAAGCGATCCTTGCGTATTCATCCTTGTTGGTATTCTTGCCTGAAGATGCTTTTTTGAGTTCATCGCAAGAATCGGCTCTTGCTCTTAAGCTGTCGCATCCGTCATCGCACTTGTCATCACTCTGTACGAATATTCTTTCGCCCATATCCTGAAGTCTGTTGCGTATCTTACGCTTGATGCATACATCTGAAATCTCACCCTTTCCCTTTGAATTTATTCTGGGGCGGTTACCGCTTAAAGGATCGCCATTGGGGTTTGCGTCTGTAGCTGAGATAATAACCTCAAAATCAACCTTGTTTGCTAATGTGCTCATAATTATTCTTCCTCCTTGTTATCGTCTGTTTTCTTTGTGAAAAAATCATTCATCTGACAGCTGTATGCGTGCAGAAATTCCGAAGACAACGGTGAATTATCGTTGTAGGTATCCAACGGGAACATCGCTGTGATCTGATTTATCATACGCTCAAAATAACTTCTCTTACCGATATTCATTCTGTTGAGATACGGTCTGAGACTCAGACAAAGTACCTTCCATGTTTCGCACGGGTGATTTGAAAATGCCTCAAACAAACGCTTTGCATTAGTAGGTCGGTTTTCTTTTTCGTCATAAGTCGACCCTTCCGCATAATCTGCTACTGCAAGCAGTCTGCCGTACAGATAATCTCTGTCGCAGCATTCTTTTTCAAGTGACATTGTACACTCTCCTTTTGTTTCGATAATTCTTTTTCGTATCATGCCGCAGGCACAGTTAACAACTCTTTGCCAGTTGTTGCTTTTATTATCAAAGGCATTGTATCTGCAAGCTCTGATGAACAGTTGGTTTACTATATCCTGCGGTATTCTTCCGCCGCATACGATATACGGAATAAGTCGCTGATAAACATCTTTTTTTGTTTTTTCGCCCGGCTTAAGCACACTTCCTTCTTCATTGCCATAAGCATAGGCGGCAATTTCATATACAGAAAAAGAACGGCGTTTACCATAGCATATCCACGAGGTATCTCTATGCCATTTTTCAAGGTTAGAAAGATAATCCGAGGTTGCAACCTCAGCATATTCCGTCATTGAAAGTCTTCCCGTTGTAGCACTGTCGAACATAATCAAAAGAGTTTTAGAATCGCTTTTGTATTTGTTTTTGGTACCCGTAATAGAAGCTATCGTAAGCGTTTTGTTTATTTCGCCGGTGTTGCTTTCAGGAATATAGCCATCTTCATCGTCATCAAAACTGCATCCCTCAAAAGGCTTTTGAATTTCTTCAAGATTATTTTCCCATACCAGAATGCACAGACCGTCTACAATATAGCCTTGCTTTTTTATCAGGCATTTAAGCGCATTGTGTAACTTCTGCGAGTAGTCAAAGCTGATTGCGGTAGCCTGAGTTTTATCCGCAAATCTTCCTCTATATGAAAAACCGCTTTCATCGTTTGTGGAAAACAGCTTTGCCTTATCGCCGGTATTTCGTATTTTAGACGGATGCTTATATGTTATACCGCCATGTTTGCCTGTAGCATAGCAAATATCCGAAGTTGCACAATCGCCGCAGACATACGCTATATACGCCTGATACAAGCTCTCGTCTTTCCATAGCTTTTTTCCGTCAACGCTGAATCTCACAAAGCAATCTGCGGGATCGGTATTGGCTATCTTTTCATCGGATAATTTGCCTTTTTCATTCAAAGTGAATATCCCTGCGTCAATCAGATCGGCAATTATAGTGCCTTTGGAAAGATAAGTGTATACAGCTTTTACTTCCTGCGGTGCAGAGCCTGACTCACACCATTTTTTCAGATTTTCGATATATGCATTATAATAATCGCTGTTGTCGCTTTTTTTGACGTCTGCATACTTAGGATAATCGCCTGCAATATATATCAGTTTATCTGCAAGCGGATGGGGATTGATACCTGCTCCTCTGGACGATGAATCCTCTGTTACGGGAATTATTGTAACAGCATCTTCTTTTTCGACTTTTTCTGCGAATCCTATTGACGGTATAGTGCCATCTGAATTGATATCTATTGTAATTTGTGCATTCTGCGTCGAATGACAAAGCGGAAGTAAATTCCGGTCATTCGTTGAATTCAGAATATCATATGCTCTCATCAATTCATCAGTCCAGCTCAATATCATCACCCCCGCCTATAGAGTCGAATTCTTCAAGTCCGCTGAAATTATCTAGATCTTTATCAAACGGCTTTATTTTCATATCACGGATATGCCTTTTCTGAGATTCGGGTATATCATTCGGATGATCAAACTTTATAACCCCGTCTTTCATAACAGGCCGCCAGAATCTGACGGTAAGTTTGCCCTTGTCTTCTTCCCTCTCAGCTTCGTCTGCATAAGTAATGCCATGATACATAAAGCCATATGGAATTTCAATACCCTGATAATAGCTTACACCTTCATCATAGCTGCAAGGCTCGACATACCCCATACATTCTCTTGTACCGAGGAAAATATCACGCCTTCCGCCACGCTGTATCATGCGTTTTGCAATGTTATGATGCTTGTTTTCGTTCCGGTCTTTTTCAAGCTCGGGACGGTTGTCATTCCATTCAAAGTGAGCTCTTACCCTGTACTCCACATCTTTAAGATAGGTGTAATACGAAAGGTCGTTGCCTCCGCCGTATTTAATCGGACGGATGCCCTTACGTTCCATAGAGATCTTATTCATCACCCTGCACTCGTCTATCACCCATATGATAGTCGGCTTCCAGTATACGCTCATGAGTATGCCTTTCAGCGCCTCATAAGTCGGTATGGGATAGCTGAATTTTTCTCCGCCCGGACGTGTCAGCACGTCTGCAAAAAGTGCGAAATCTCCGCTCACCTTGAACTCGACAATATTATCGTGTTCGGTTTTGCTCAAAATTCTTACCTCCTTTATTTTCGGGCTTGTGCTTTCGCTTTTACCCGTATTTTGCATTTTGATATTTATGTCAGCCTGTTCTAACAGACAGGTCACATATCGTGTTGTATATATCCGATATTTGAGGCAAACTCAGACGAACATTGCTTCCTGAGGTTTGCCCTCTGTACTTAGCCCTGTAGCGTTATTGTAAAACTCTTTTTTAAGCGCATAGATATACACTTTTTCATCCTGCCTTACCTTGATCTCGTTTAAAGCATCGTTTTCAGCAAGCTTTTTAAATGTATAATCGTATACATTTACAATGTACTGCTGTGCTTTACGCTGAAGCTCAAGAGCCTGCGATATAGTTATTTCACCGTTAAGAGCTTCGATTATTCTGCTCGCCTCTTCGTTATACGGCACTATTATATCAATAGTGTTATTATCTATCATTCTGAAGTTATCGCCTGCTGTTTTGAACGCCTGCCTTGACTTCCAATTTCCTTTATCATTACTGAAAATTATATTGCAAGACAGCAGATCAAGAAGACTGTAATTTGAGTTTCTGATTTGATATTCAAGCATATCACCTTTACTGTCACAGGCACAATCTTCATAGTAATCACGAAAATATCTTTTCATAATATCAACCGACAACAGTTGCTCACATCCGTATTTTCGTACTATCAAACCGCATTGGCGCTGTGCCTCTTTAAGTTTTCCGAGCTTTTCGATATATTCATCCTTCAGTTTGATTATATATACATTCCTGCGATCATCTTCACCGTTTCTGTTACATCTTCCTGCCGCCTGAGCTATGTTATCAAGACCTGCACTTGAACGTATTACGCATTTAAAGCTGATATCGACCCCTGCCTCTATAAGCTGTGTCGTTATGCATATCACACGTTCATTGTTATCAAGCATACGGCGTATATCATCAATTGCCTTGCGTCTGTGTGCCGGACACATATTTGTGCTGAGGTGAACCACTTTCGCCTTGATTTCTTCTTCGTCATTAAGTTGCGTTACATTCCTGAATATTTCTGCCGCCGCAGTTTTAGTGTTGACTACAAACAGAAGATTCCCGTTCTCACGGTACTTGTCCATACATATTACCGCAGCTTCTTCATAAGTATTTCCTTGATTATTCAGCAACGATACAACTTCAGTTCTTTTAAAATCTTCAAAATCCTTTGTATAATCCCCTGTCATTGAGCTATCTTTGTCAAGCATTATAGGATACTTGCACTGTTCAAATGTAGGTTGTGTAGCGGAACATAACACTATCGTGCATCCCATAAATTCGGAAAGAAAATTCATAGCAAGATTAAACAAATATACGCACCTTATCGGTATTGATTGCACTTCATCAATTATAATAACCGAATCAGCAAATCTGTGCATCCTTCTCAGAGCTTCGGTCCTGGACGAGAATAACGTATCAAAGAACTGCACCATAGTAGTGCAAATAACCTGTTTATCCCAATGCCTGCAACGCAACTCATAGTCCTCAAGTTCATCAGTGACTTCTTCTTTACTCTTATGCTTATTATCGATAATCATGCTATACATATCGGAGTGATGCTCAAGGTAATTATCATCTCCCGCTATCTCACGGATCACATCGCCATTCTGCTCAAGTATGGACATAAAAGGAGAAATGTAAAAAATGCGTTCCTTTTTATGCTCAACAGCATATTCAATCGAAAAACGCAATGCTGAAAGCGTTTTGCCGCCACCTGTAGGAACAATGAGTTGAGCTATACCTACATCATTTTTGGCAAAAGCACAGCATCTGTCTGAAATGTTCATTCGGAGTTTTGATATTAAACTGTCGCTTCCGGAAAATTTACTCAGCTTGTTATCCAAACGCTGTTTCATATCAAGCCAATTACGTTGTATTTCATCTTCAGACGGTTCTGTAATTTCAATACCTTCCATAAATTCGGCTGTCGCCGTCCTGTCAGCGTCAATAAGGCAGGACTCGGTCAGTCTTTCCAACAATCCGTGATAAAAAGCTAATGTTGTGAAATATTGTTTTCTGTCTTTGGCACAGCAGATTTCTTTCATCTTTTCAAAAATTCTGCGATATTCATCAGCCGCTTTATTAAGCAACTCATCAAGTTCGCTATCAGAGATAAGCTCGCTTATGTTGCTCTTGATTTCGTCATAACGTTCATTTTTACTGCATCTGTAATCAAAATAATCATCATTGTTCCGTGTATACCAATCATTCAGCCCGTGATGAGAAATGATGATTCTCGCAATTAATCTTGCGACTTCTTTTTTATATTTATCATCATCGTTTGAAACCAGTTCCAAAAGAAATTTCGCTCCCGCATAGCTGTGATCGATTTTGCCTCTTTTAATGCCGTTCTCGTGCTTTATATATCCATCAAAATCGTTATTTAACTTTCCTAAGTCATGTAATAAAGCAGAAACGAAAACTGTACTTTCCATATTGAACGGGGCTGAATAACTACGAGCCAACAAAGCAGTTTTCTTACAATGCTCAGTGACCTTCTCCTCGACACGCACTTCATTATTTTTATTACTCTCAATTCTTATATGAGCAATATGATCCATAATAATCCTCCGTTGAATTATATCACTAAATTCAGTATACTATCAGCAAATGTAAATTTCAATGCTTCTCTGAAAGAAAAAGTAATTTTTTTGCAAATCCATGAGAGAATTTGTCGAATTTATTGAAATCTATTTCAATTTATATGTACTATCATAGTGTTATTATCTGCTGCTTTTCTACATTATATCGTAATGATGTACTTACGTCAATCGTGAAAATCAACAATTTTTAGTCATTGCATTTGTGCATAGCGACAATCCCATAATATAGTTCGGTATCATCTTG
>ERZ857972.1636-NODE-1636-length-11747-cov-3.146853_pt1 | contig 11747 bp, 8 predicted proteins | sample MGYA00519757_ERZ857972 | MGnify/ENA primary metagenome ERZ857972 (study PRJEB31778, sample SAMEA3449383) | human gut metagenome | biome: human gut; feature: human-associated habitat; material: faeces | place: United Kingdom | collected 2010/2012 ...
CTTCGGCAATGGCATGTAATGCTAATGTCGTTTTTCCGGAAGATTCCGGCCCGTAAATTTCTATGACCCTTCCCCGAGGATATCCGCCAACCCCTACTGCAATATCCAGAGCTAATGAACCTGTCGGAATAACCTCTGTATCCAATTTTCCCTTCATATCGCCTAATCGCATAATTGCACCGGCTCCGAACTCACGGGTAATTTGATGCATTGCATTTTCAAGAGCCTTTTGACGTTCTGAGTTCATGTCCGTGTTTCGTACTTTTACTGTCATTTTATCCTCCTTTATTTAATTTAATATACTGCAGAACATAATATAATGCCTTATCTGCTGCGCCATAACGGATGCTCTCACGATTCCCCATAAAATGTTCTTCATAGACTTTTGTTCCATATTTTCCTGAAACAGCTATAAATACAAAACCAGGACTCTCCCCATGTATTCCATTCCCCGGACCGGCATATCCGGTAGTGGCTACCGACACATCACTATTATAAAGTCGTCTGCTACCTTCGGCCATTTCACCAGCTACACCAGCACTAACAGCAGTATCTCTTTCCAGTACACTTTTTGAAACACCGAGAATCTTCTCTTTACTATCATTCCAATAAGTAACAGCACTCCCCTTAAAGTAGTCAGAACTTCCGGGCAAATCTGTCATTAACTTTCCAATTATGCCACCGGTACATGATTCAGCGGCGCTCATTGTCATTTTATACTGAATCAATAATTCTGCCAAATCACTCCTAATATCAGATTCAACATGATACTCTGATACAGGAAGCCGCTTTTTTATAATCAATAAGAACGGAGTGATCAAATCGTGCGCATTTTGTATAGTACTTCCATGCGCAGTCATGCGAAGCGCAATATATCCCAGCCTTGCCAATAAAGCAAATGTCGGATTTTCCTGCGCCTTAATTAGATCCATTATACGGGATTCAATTTCTGTCTCTGTCAACCCTGTTATAGTTACTATAACAGAATAAATAATACCTTGCGGTCCAAAATTACTTTCAAGCCACGGCATCATCTCTTTCTCTGCCATAATTTTCATTTCAAATGGTGGTCCCGGTAAATGAATTAGTGCTTTATGATTTTTAATAGATGCAGATCCATTAGCTGAACCAACATGATTTTCAAATATGCAGGAACCTTCTCCGAACCATGCCTGTCGCGATAGGAGTTTAGAATATACTCGCCCTTCTCGTTCATAATAATCCCTAAGACGGCTATTCTGATCCTCATAATATACATAAGAAATACCTAAAGCTTCTGCCCCGATGCGCTTCGTAATGTCTCCTTGTGTCGCACCCAGCCCGCCGGATGTAATTACTATATCTGCCCGAGACAATGCAATTTCCATAGCATTTCTCATCCGCATAGCATTATCCCCCACCGTAGTCATATAAGCTACTGTAAATCCGTGCTGATTCAGAAAAACCGCCAACCATCTGCTGTTCTCATTATCAATTTCTCCCAGCAGTAATTCTGTGCCGGTAGTAATGATTTCAACAATCATCATATACCTCTATCTGTTGTTATTCTCTCCGCAATCAAATCATATGCGTATCCATCTATAATATGCGCCTTAACAAAGTCACCCGGCCGTAAATCGCCAGGGTGATCTATGTAAACATTACCATCTACCTCAGGTGCTTGGAAAGATGCTCTGCCTTTAGCCTGAAGATTTCCACATCCATCATCTAATAATTCTTCCACCAATACTTCTGTATCAACTCCAATCAGATTCCGATTATTTTCTTCAGAAATTTCTGCTTGAGCCGCCATTAACTCGTGATATCGATTTTCTTTTATTTCTTCTGTAACCTGATCGACCATACGGGCTGCTGGTGTCCCATCTTGTGCTGAATAAGTAAATGCCCCCATATTATCAAATTTCACTGCCTTGATGAATGTAAGCAATTCTTTAAAATCTGCCTCTGTTTCTCCGGGAAACCCAACCATAAGGGTTGTCCGAATTGTTATATACGGTGTGGTATTTCGTAATTTCTTCAATAGCTTTTTGATGCTTTGGGAAGAATCACGTCTATGCATTCGTCCTAACACGGAATCACTTATATGCTGTAAAGGAATATCTACATATTTGCAGATCTTTTCTTCTTTAGTAATTATTTCTAAAAGTTCATCATCAAAATACGTTGGATACAGATAAAACAAACGAATCCATTTCACATTATCAATTTTTACAAGTTCTTTTAATAGCCTTGCAAGTGTTGTTCCATCATTTAAATCTCTGCCATAGAAACTGGAGTCCTGCGCAATTAAATTAAACTCACGGACACCTTCACTGGAAAGCCGTTTGACTTCGTGTACAACAGATGGAATGGAGCGGCTTCTCATCGCGCCACGAACATAAGGAATATAGCAAAACGTGCAACCATTACTGCATCCTTCCGCAATCTTTATATACGCACTGTAAGGTGGAGTCAGCGGCTGCCGCGGAATAAGTTCTTCATGTTCACAGGGAGCGGTATCGAATCTATATATCTTTTTATTGCCATGAATATAGGACTCTTGGACAACTTCTAAAATATGTTGCCATGAATCAGTACCTATAAAAATATCGATTTCCGGTATTTCTTTTCCCAATGCTTCCTTATATTGCTGTGTCAGACACCCGGCAGCGACAAGTTTCTCACAAACTCCCTCCTTTTTGTATCTGGCTGCCTGCAAAATGGTCTGAATTGATTCTTCCTTTGCCGGATCAATAAATGTGCATGTGTTGATAATAATGATTTGCGCAGTGCTTAAATCCTCAGTTAATTCATACCCGGCTTTTGCTAAAATACCAACCATCATTTCAGTGTCTACCAAATTCTTGGAACATCCCAAACTAATAACTCCCAATTTACGATTCAATTATGAAATCCTCCTGAAACGAACCTGTTCTATCCATTCATTCAATAGTATTTTTTTCCCCTCATCAACATATTTCTTCTCTAATTCCCAATAACTTAAAGGATTTCCGTTTGTATCAGCAGGCAATGCGCTGTCATTAACATAAATAAAGTAACAACCGTTATCCTGCATGACCTTTTTATAATGCGTAGGCGTCAACAACCAATTCATAAGTTTTTGACCAAGTTCGGGCTCTTTGCTGTCGGCAGAAAGCCCTATACCATACAAATACCAGGAAGTTCCATCCGTAGGGTACATAATTTGTAGAGGAAGATTTTCTTTTTGTGCCCGCATAGCCTCATTATAGCTGGATATCCCGATATCACACTTTCCCATACCTGCCATCCTTGATGGCGTCGAAAGATATTTCCCATATTGTACAATATGGGAGTTCCCCTCAGACAAAAGGTAAAGTGCCTCTGTAATCCCGAAGTGTTCTGCCATAGCTAACAGCAAATCTTCCGCCATATCTGCCGCAATAAAATCCGTCATGGACAATCGGATCTGCGGTGAAGTCATTATATTGTTCCAATTATAATTTAGCAGAGAATGTCTGGCCGCAAATTCTTTATTAACAACAAAAACAATCGGATCTAACCAAATTCCCGTCCAAGTCCCCTCGAAATCCTTAAATTGTTCTAAAGCAGTGTCTGTTGATTCTGAAGAATAGGAGCGTAATGCCTTATTCTTTTTCAATTCTTCCAAATTGGTCTGAGATGTTAAAAATATATCAGCCTCGCCAATCCCCTGCTGCCCATTACTGCCTAATTGTTCCGCTGTCATACGTATAATTTCTATCTGAAATCCGGTTTCCGCATAAAATTCTTTACCGATTTCATCTAAAATATTGGATTGTAAATCAGTACAAATTTTAATAGTTTGCGCCTTGACTGAAGTTTGCTTTTTCAAATCTTCCTGGATTTTTGCATATTGTAAAATTCCCCAAAAAGCAGTAGAAGCTAATATAAGAAATGATATAACCGGTATTAATCTCCGCAAAGGTTTTCGCTCCCTTATTTGATAATATATTATTTATTTCAATTTTCTATTTGATCCGGAAATAACTCTTTTAATTGCCCTTTAGAAACTAAAACCGTTCTCGGTTTTGCACCATCAGCTTTACTTACAATTCCCATTAATTCCATGGTATCCATTAATCTTCCTGCTCTAGTGTAGCCGATTCGAAACCTTCGCTGCAATGCGGAAACAGATGCTCTTTGGGTATCAACCACCCACTCTGACGCTTCTGCCAATAATTCATCTTTCGGCTCCTCTGAATCTGAAGAAACAGCAGGTTCCCACTCTGATAAATCTATTTTCGTCTCATCAGATACTATGACATCCTGCTGGATGCACTGTTCCTTTACATAAGAAACGACAGCCTCCACTTCCTCATCGGAAATAAATGCTCCTTGTATGCGTATAGGATTCGATGCACCGGATGGATTAAAAAGCATATCACCTTTACCTAAAAGTTTTTCTGCGCCTGCTTTATCTAAAATGGTTCTGGAATCCACTTGTGATGAGACAGCAAACGAAATACGGCTGGGGATATTTGCTTTAATTAGGCCTGTAATAACATCCACAGAAGGTCTTTGTGTTGCTACAACAAGATGAATCCCCGCAGCTCTTGCTTTTTGTGCTAATCGACAAATCGCATCTTCCACACTGTCCTTTGCCACCATCATCAAATCTGCCAGCTCATCAATCACAACGACAATGAATGGCATCTTCATTTCAGGATTTTGCTTATTAAATCCATTAATATCACGAACATTTTTTTCCGCAAAAGACCGATAACGGGTTTCCATTTCTGTTACAGCCCAATTTAAGATACCCGCCGCTTTCTTGGGCTCCGTAACGACTTCCGTGCGCAAATGAGGAATCCCATTATATATGGATAATTCAACCACTTTGGGATCGATCAGGATTAATTTTACATCTTCAGGAAGACTATGATAGAGAATACTGGTAATTATGGTATTGATGCAAACCGACTTTCCGCTTCCGGTTTGCCCGGCAATCAAAAGATGCGGCATTTTAGCCAGATCAGTAATCACTACCTTCCCTGCAATATCTTTTCCCAATGCCACAAGTATCTTTCCTTTCCCTTTTTGAAAAGCATTGCTGGAAAGAACTTCCCGCAATGATACTGCAGCCGTTTTGGCATTAGGAATCTCAATCCCTACTGCAGATTTCCCGGGGATGGGCGCCTCTATTCGGATACTGGTGGCTGCCAGCTGAAGCGCTATATCATCCGACAAACCTTCTATTTTAGATACGCGTACCCCCGGAGCAGGTTCAAGTTCATAACGTGTAACAGCAGGTCCTATACTTACATGAACTATTTTGGCATTTACACCAAAGCTTTTTAATGTTGTCTCAAGACGATTCGCTTTTCCATAAGCATTCGTTTCCAAACTGCCGGAGCTTTCTCCCTCCTTTAAAAGAGACAGAGGTGGAAATGAATAAAAATTATTTTTTTCTGCTTCAGGCATGTCTGCCTTACTATTTATTTTAATATCATTTGTATTTTCTTCGCAGACTTTATGTCCTTCCAGCATATCAATATTATCTTCAGGATTATCTTCAGGCAATAAAATCTGTGCATTCTCGGAAACAGTTTGGTCTGTTGCTTCACCACATACAGGTTTCCCTTTTTCATCAGCAGGAGAAAATACATTAACAGGAAGATCTTCCGTATCATCTTTTTTTATATTTTTAATGATAGGCTTATGGAAAATAAAGTCTGTTAAATTATATTGTTCTCCTGCATTTTCCGCCGCATTACGGGCGCTATGATATGCTTCCTGCTTTTTACGTATTCTCGCTTTAACATGACCAATCCTTTTTTCAGTTTGTTCCCCAACCTTTTTAGCACCGTTTGAAACTGACCAATGTGTTAACAGTAAAATATCTATGACAAACAAACCGGTCAAAATGATTGTCGTCCCTATATTTCCCGCTAAAAAACGTATTATGCCCACCGGGATCCCACAAAACATTCCTCCATATGTCATAAAAGAATCTACTGAAAAGGTACTACCGGCAGGGAGCATATGATGATGATAGCCGGCTAGAAGTATCCATACGGCAATTAAAGAAAAAACAAGACGACGTGTCATATTTGGCGCATGTCCTGTCAATACGTATACTGCTCCCGTAAAGATAAGAACAAGGGCCGCCCCAAATGAGGCCACTCCAAAGAGTACATAAAATCCATTCCGCAGCAGATTTCCCACAATTCCCATGCCATAGCCGCCTAAACTGAGACATACAAAGAAACCCAAAAGAATCATAACAATTCCCGTGATTTCAACTCTATTCGTCCCCTGGCCTTTTTTCTTTTCGCGTGTAATATGTACTTTCTTTTTCATCAGTTCGGTAAACCTTCCTACTCCTTATTCATCCTTTTATTCCATCTTTTTACAATCTCCGCTTCTGCACCATTCAATACAGGGCGGTAATACACAGCAGAACAAAGTTCATCAGGCAGATACTGCTGTTTAACCCATCCCCCATATGCATGTGGATATTTATAAGCTATTCCGTATCCCAGCCTGTTCGCTCCATTATAATGTGCATCTTTCAAATGCCGCGGAATAGACCAGTTACTCTTCTTTGCAATATCTGTCATCGCAGCAGAAATACCGACAACCGTACTATTACTTTTAGGAGCAAGAGAAATATATAATACTGCTTCCGCCAAAATAATCTGCGCTTCCGGGAATCCAACCATTTCCGCCGCCTGTGCTGCCGACACTGCCACACGAAGAGCATCGGGATCCGCTAATCCAACATCTTCTGCCGCACAGATTATAATTCTCCGTGAAATAAAAGAGGTTTTTTCTCCCCCTGCAATCATTCTTGCCAGATAGTGAAGAGCTGCCTGGGGATCGCTTCCACGCATGCTCTTAATAAATGCGGAAGCAATATCGTAATGATAATCACCTTTTTTATCATACACGGACATTTGTTCCCCGGCAACCCCCTGTACTTCTTTTTCAGTCAGTACCCCGCCATATGGCAAACTTGTTGTAGCCTGCTCCAATAAGTTTAACGCGATTCTAGTATCACCTGCCGCATATGCAGCAATATTTTTAAGAACTATTTCATCCGCATGATAATCATGCATGCCCAATCCCTTATTTTTATCTGTAAGCGCTTTTTGGAGGATAAGGACGATTGAATCGATGCTAAGCGGTTTAAGATGAATCAATCTTATCCGGGACAGTAACGAACCGTTCAGTTCAAAATAAGGATTTTCCGTAGTTGCTCCAATCAATATGAAAGTCCCATTTTCCACATAAGGCAGTAATAAATCCTGCTGTGCCCTATTAAATCGGTGAACTTCATCGATGAATACAATAGTTCTTCTTCCATAGTACTGCAATTCTTTTTGGGCAGCGGGAACGATGTCGCGAATTTCTTTAGCTCCGCTGGAAGTCGCATTTAATTTTAAAAATTTGAACTTAGTCATCTTTGCAATAACAGATGCAATTGTCGTTTTTCCACATCCGGGCGGCCCAAAGAGAAGAAGAGATGGTACTGTATCTCTTTCTATCATTTTATAAAGGAAAGAGTTTTTCCCTACAGACTCGTCTTGCCCTATGATATCATCAAGTATTTCCGGACGCATTCGATCCGCCAGCGGAGCATATGCGTTTGATTCATCTGATATGTCAAATAATGATTCCATCTTTTCTTCCCCATAAGAATAAGCCGCCAAGTAAACCTTAGCGGCATTGCATTTAATGACCCCACCATGTCGTTTAATGCTGTATTTTGAGTCTGCATAGATGCAGGTGGGTGTCCTCATGACCTGTTCCTTCAGTCCCTGAAGAAGGGCATTGAATCCACAAATCGATTCTGAACTCCCTTTTTAAAGGTGTTGGTTCAAAATATAAAGCGACACGTGCACAGCAGGGTTTTATCTTTAATATTAGTGTAGCAAAAAGTATTCTGTTTTACAAGTTTCTGCCATCATCATACAAGAAACGCATTTGTCTTTTTCTTCAAAATGACAAATGCGTTTTGCAGTAGGTATAAATTAAATTAATAAATTCTTTTCCTTTTTAACATCTACTCTGATATGCAGCTCCTTTAACTGCATATCAACAACTTCTGAAGGTGCCTGTGTCATTTGATCGATAGCACTCTGTGTTTTTGGAAATGCAATAACATCACGGATGGACCCTAAACGAAGCATAAGCATTACAAGCCGATCAAGTCCCAAGGCAATCCCTGCATGCGGCGGCGCACCATAGCGGAAAGCATCCAAAAGGAACCCAAACTTTTCCTGTGCTTCTTCGTGTGTTATCCCAATCGCCTTGAAAACCTTTTCCTGCAGTTCCTCCTGATAAATACGAAGTGAACCGCCACCTGCCTCAACTCCGTTTAAAACCATGTCATAGGCCTTAGCATATACTTTTGAAGGATCAGTAAGCAAGTACTGGACATCTTCATCACGCGGAGCAGTAAAGGGATGATGTTCTGCAACCCAGCGTTTATCCTCTTCGCTGTATTCAAACATCGGGAAATCAGTTACCCAGCGGAAGCAGAATTCATTTTCATCAATGAGATTCATACGGCGCGCCATTTCGAGGCGGAGTTCGCCAAGCGCCTGGGCGACAACTTTTGGCTTATCTGCAATAATGAGAATAAGATCTCCATTTTCCGCTTCACAGAATTTACCAATTTCGCGGATCTTATCTTCTCCGAGAAATTTAGTAATCTGGCATTTCAAGCTGCCATCTTTATTAAGACCGATCCATGCAAGCCCTTTCGCGCCATAATTCCCGACATAATCCACTAAGCTATCCAATTCACGTCGGGGAATTGCAGCGTCCCCCTTCACGGTAATCGCCTTTACAATCCCACCGTTATCAAGTACATTACGGAATACTTTAAAACCGGTGTCTCGAAGTAAATCCGAAATATCATAAAAATGCATATCAAACCTAAGATCCGGCTTATCGGAACCATATAGATTCATGGCATCATCCCAAGTAATACGCTTAAATGGAATCTGAATATCCACATTAAGGACATTTTTAAAAATTCTCTGCATCATATGTTCCATTAAGTCCAAGATAAAATCCTGATCTTCAAAGGATAATTCTATATCCAACTGTGTGAATTCCGGCTGGCGATCCGCACGAAGATCTTCGTCACGAAAACAACGCGCTATCTGAAAATATCTTTCCAATCCGGATACCATGAGAAGCTGTTTAAAAAGCTGCGGTGATTGAGGCAATGCATAAAATTTACCAGGATTAACACGGCTTGGTACCAAATAGTCGCGCGCACCTTCAGGCGTACTTTTGGTTAAGATCGGAGTTTCTACTTCAAGAAAATCGTGTGCATCCAAAAATTGTCTCATTTCGTGAACAATTTTATGGCGCATAATCAAATTCCTTTGCATTTCAGGACGGCGCAAATCAATATAACGATGTTTCAGCCTTACGGTTTCATCTACATCAATTCCATCTTCAACATAAAAAGGAGGTGTCTTAGCTTTATTTAAAACACGCATTTCTGAAACAACCACTTCTATTTTTCCTGTCTGCATTTTAGGATTGACGGTTTCAGGACTTCTTTCTCTAACAATCCCTCTTATCGCCAATACATATTCACTTCTCACATCTTCCGCTTTATGAAACGCGTCTTCTCCATATTGTGGACTCATGACAACCTGTACAATGCCACTCCTATCCCGTAAATCAATAAAAATCAATCCACCATGATCCCGACGGGTATTTACCCATCCCGCCAAGGTTAATTCTTTTCCGCAATCCTTTGCTGTAACTCTGCCGCATCCGCAGGATCTGTGCATACCTGCCATTGTTTCCATATTTGAGCACCTCTTTAAAACATTAATAATATAAAATATTTTGCAGTTATTTACTGTCTGCTCGACTCTGTAATGAAATCAGATACTTTGAGAAATGGAATATCCTGCTGCTTTCCGTTTTCCATGTTTTTTACGGCAGCTTCTTTTTTCTCCATCTCATTAGCACCGATAATCACCGTATATTCCGCATTATTTTTACCGGCTTGTTTCATTTGTCCTTTTATACTGCGATCCTGCAAATCAATTTCCGCAATAACACCTTTGTCACGAAGGTGTTGCTGTATCTTGATGCCTTCCACAATAGCATCTTCCCCTAGTGTCACAATATATACTTTCTTGCGATTTGCCGGTTCCGGAATCAGTTTTTGCATTTCCAGCGCAAGCAACAGTCTTTCAAGGCCCACAGCAAATCCTATTCCCGGTGTCGATGGACCACCCACATCCTCTACCAATCCATCATAACGACCACCGCCACATATCGCGCTTTGGGCTCCCAATGGCGGATACTGAATTTCAAACGCAGTATTTGTATAATAGTCAAGCCCCCGCACTAAACGGGAATCAACTGAATAAGGGATCTCCAATGCTGCCAGATATCGTTTTACCGCCTCGAATTTTTTCTCGCACTCATCACAAAGATAATCTGTTATTTTCGGTGCACCAGCAGAGGCACGTCGGCAGCTATCTTCTTTGCAATCCAAGATGCGGAGTGGATTTTTATGAAGGCGAGCCTGGCAGTCATCACAAAGCTGATCTTCCTTTTCTTCAAAAAACTCTATTAATTTCTGTCTATATATGGGCCTGCATTTATAGTCTCCAATAGAATTAATATGAAGTTTCAATTCTTTAAGCCCGAGCGTTTTAAACAGCGTATAAGCGAGGTTTATTACTTCCGCATCTGCTGCTGGGGACGATGCTCCAAGAACTTCCACTCCAAACTGGTGGAATTCTCTATATCGCCCTGCCTGCGGACGATCATACCTGAACATTGATCCAATGTAAAACAGCTTATGTACCTGCTGATCCCCATACAATTTATGTTCAAGATAGGACCTGACTACGGCTGCGGTGTTCTCCGGCCGCAACGTAATTGATCGTCCTCCCCGGTCTTCAAACGTATACATTTCCTTTGCTACCACATCTGTAGTATCACCAATCCCACGAAGAAATAACTTTGTATCCTCAAACATAGGAGTTCTAATTTCACTATACCCATAGAGAGCACATAATTCCTTAATAACGGATTCTACATGATTCCATTTATAGATGTTATCAGGCAGAATATCCTGTGTACCTCTTAATGCCTGCAAGATCCTCAACACCTCTTTATTCTCATAAAAGAATACTTATCAAGTAATGCCTCAAAATTCAAGTGGGCATTAACGCAATAATTCTAACATTATATATATATATACGCAAATAAATCATTTATCAGTTTTATCATTTCTTTCACAATCAGCGCAGTAGCCATAAAATTTTAACTGATAATCGACAATAGCAAATCCATTTTCTTTTTTTATTTTTTCTTTCATTTTATTCATAAAATCATAGGAAAACTCAATCACTTTTCCGCATTTAAGACAAATTAAATGATAATGCGAATGTGACAAATTGTGGTCATTTAATTCATAACGACTTCTGCCATCACCAAAGTCCAATTTTTTTAAGAGCTCAAGTGATGTAAACAATTCAAGCGAACGATATACGGTTGCAAGCCCTATTTCCGGATTGTTATCCCGAACAAATTCATATACATCTTCCGCACACATATGGTTTTCTTTGCTTTCGAGGAATGCCTGTAAAATAACCTGGCGCTGTGTCGTAAACTTATATTTATGTTCACGAATCTTTTTCTTTAACGTATTCATTACTGCTGATTTTTTCATTTTACCCTCCATTAGCGCAAGACTTTATATCTATCGTAATACCACATATGGCGTAATAATATTTGAAGAACTGCCACCGCAGGGA
>ERZ857972.1638-NODE-1638-length-11723-cov-3.037453_pt1 | contig 11723 bp, 9 predicted proteins | sample MGYA00519757_ERZ857972 | MGnify/ENA primary metagenome ERZ857972 (study PRJEB31778, sample SAMEA3449383) | human gut metagenome | biome: human gut; feature: human-associated habitat; material: faeces | place: United Kingdom | collected 2010/2012 ...
CCTTTTTTATGCCGTCGAAAGGCGACTCAAGCTTGAGATTAAGCGTGGCCTGGCTTTATTGCTCCGATTCCACAATAATGCCGTGACCGTTGCGCTCGCTTTCGGGTGGAAGCTGGTGCCAGTCTCCATAGCTGATCGTGAGCAGTTTGTCGTATTCGGCAGGGGCGGGGTAGCGCTTCCCTTCGAACTCAAGCTCGATGGTTTCCGCGAAGTACTCTATAGGGAACAGCTTCGAGGGTTCGGTCCCTTGCATCGCGAGTTTTTTGCCTGCGAACGAATGGCTGGCTTCCTCTTTAACATATGCATCGATATAGGGCTTCGCACCTTTGATTTTTGCGGGGATATAGAACGCAAAGCGGCCAAGTGTGCCCAAAAGGGAGTTGCCTTTTTTGAAGGCGAACGTGGCGAGTCGCGTTTTGGCATAGAGCGAGTACAACTTGTCTCCCACAGGGTGCGCTTCTTCGGGCGAATCGAAGCCCATCAAGGGGAAGATGTCGATCCAAATGCCCTCTTGGAAGCCGATGTCGGCCGTAAGGATGCTCTGCTTGATTTTGAACGACGTATCGTAGATCTTCATAAAGGGGCAATGAAACTTTTCGCAGCCGTTAAGCCCCGGTGCTGCGGCGCGATAAGGCGCGGGTAGGACGTCGGGGCTTTCCTTGAAAATCGCGATAAGCTTCTGGTATTCCTCGATAGGCATTACCAGGTCGATGTCGTCGTCCCAAGGAATAAAGCCCTTGTGGCGCGCGGCGCCAAGCAACGTGCCGTAATCGATCCAGTAGGTGAGGCCGTGCGCTTTCGCAAGGGCGTCGAATGCTTGCAGAATGCGGTGCGCGGCTTCCTTCGAATTGTCGATGGTCTCTTCGCTCATAGTGGTGTCCTATTGCCCTTTCGCCCAGCGGGCGGTCATATTATGGGTGCTCGTGCGTTCGCTTTCTGGCGGAAATTCCTTCCAGTTGCCATAGCGGAAGGCAAGGAAATCTTCATAATGCGGAAGGCAGGGGAATTGCCTACCTTCGAATTCGAGCAGAGCGCAGTCGCCCTCGAAGAACTTCGTGGGGTAGATGTAGCTCGATTCCGACAGAGTTAGGCAGTGTTTTTTTTCGAACATGTCGGGGGCGCTTTTTTGAATGTCGTCGCAGGTGGCCGCCCAGCGCTTGTACCCGCCAATTTTCGCGGGAAGCCATGCTGCAAGTCGGCGCAGCGTTCCAGCGAAATTATCGCCCTTTGTAAAATGCCAGCTAGATCGACGGAGCAAGGCCTGGTTGAGGTCGAACGATCGAATATACTGCTCCCCGTCCTGCTTAGAACTCACTTCGGTGCCAACGAAGGGGAAGATGTCGATCCATACGGCCTCGTTCACGCCTTTCATGGGTACGAGCTCGTTTTGGACAACCGAAGTCCTTCGGTCGAAAAGTTTCGCGAAGGGTCGGTAGGGTATGCAATTTTGAACGCCGCAGGCATCGAGGTCGATATGGTCGCAAATACGCTCGCCGTTGTTGACGAGTTCAACGAGCCGGTAATAGTCATTTTTCGGCATCGCGATGTCGACGTCGTCGTCCCAGGGGATGAAGCCCTTATGGCGGGCAGCGCCGAGTAGGGTGCCGTATATGAGCCAATAGCAAAGGCCGTGTTTTTTGGCGAAATCGTCAAAGGCGCAAAGCATCTCGAATTCGATGCGCTTCAAATCTTCGAGCTCCAATTCGGAGGCCTGTTCCTGAGCCACCCTGAAACTCCTTTCAGGCTTATGAAAAGAGGTTTTTTCAATCAGCTCCCCATACTATCATTACCGCGTTGCGCGGCTTGAGTTAGGAGTGAAATATATGCCAGCAGTGAGTGTGATTGTTCCTGTGTACAACGCTGGGCGGCATTTGCCCCGTTGCGTGCAGTCTATTCAATCGCAAACAATGCGTGACCTCGAGATTATCCTCGTTGATGACGGTTCGACCGATGGTTCCGCCCAGCTTTGCGAAGAGCTGGCTTCTGCCGATGATCGCATTCGGATTTTCCATAAGAAAAACGGCGGGGTTTCATCCGCGCGCAATTTTGGTATTGAAAAAGCTAAGGGCGAATACCTCCTGTTTGTCGACGCCGACGACTTTATCCATCCCGATATGCTTTCGATTCTCCTCAACGGCGCGCGATCGGTTGGCGCTGGTATTGCGGCATGCAAGAACGTGCGTGTGCGCGAAGAAGAGGGCCTCGATGCTGCTTCGAAAGATGCAGAAGGCGCCTTCAAGACGTTTTCATGCACGGGCATCGAGGCCCTTGGCTTTGCGCTTTTAGGAACCGACATTTCGGGGAGCATGTGCGATAAGCTGATTTCACGCGAGCTTCTTGGAGATGTGCGCTTTCGCGAGGGCGTTCTTTACGAGGATGCGCTGCTTGCATCTCAGCTTTTTCCGAAATGCGATAATGTTTTTGTGACCACGAGGCGCATGTACTACTACTCGAAGTGCCCTGGTAGCGCTACGATGAAACCGTATGACGAGAGTGCATACGATGTCGTTCGCATTTATGAAGAGATATTCAAGCGCGTTTCGGCCGATTATCCCGAAATCGAACCGCAGGCGGAGTTTCGTTTGCTATGGGCCTACTATGCGGCGTTTGACCGCATGATCGCCTCTTCGGACTACCGGTCGATTCCCGAATATAGTGCGACGCTTTCGTATCTTCGCGCTCATACGAAAAGGGTTCTTCGCGACCCGTTTTTCCGTGCAACGCGAAAAGTTGGGGCCGCCGTTTTGCGAGTGAATGTCGGCGCGTACCGGCAGCTCGTTTTGAAGGGTGGACAATAATGCAACATATCGGCTTTCTCGTTTCGACGCTTTCGAGTCCTGGCGGAACGGGCCGCGTTGCGGCCAATGTGGCGAATCGCATGGTCGAAGATTATGAAGTGCATGTAATCGGCGCGTACCATTCGGGCGATGGCGAGCCGGCGTTTGCCTACGATAGCCGTGTTCACCGATTGAGCATTCTGCCGAAAGAGCCCCGTATTCGCGAAGCGAACAAAGAGCTCAAGAAGCCTTTGATTGACTATATCGAGCAAAACCATATCGAGGTTCTTTTTCTGATTGGCAACTATCAGGGCGCCTATACCATATCTACTATGTCCGCCTGCAAAAGCTGCAAATTCGTGTTTTGCGACCATGGCGCGCTTATGAACGAATGGAACAACAAGCCCATTCGTTTCATCCGTTTTCTTGCCTCGGTTTTGTCCGACATGACCGCGGTGCTTACCCAGCGAAGCGAGCAGGCGTATCGTGAGAAATTCCACACGCCTGCCCGAAAGATCCGCGTCATTCCCAATTGGATTCCCAATTGGCAGCTGGCGTCGGCGCCTGGCTACAACAAGAATTCGAAGCGCATTATGTGGGCTGGAAGGCTCGACCCCGAAAAAGGTCTCGATTTCCTGTTCGAGATTGCCGAAAAAGTGTTGCCGTCGCGCCCCGATTGGAGTTGGGACGTGTTCGGCGATGGCCTTATCGATGGAAGAACGCCCGAGGAATGCCAGGCCGAGGCGCATGCCCGAGGCATGGGCGACCAGCTGCGTTTCTGCGGTTCGGTGCCAAACCTCATTGAGCGATACCAAGATTACGGCATCTTCGCCCTCACGTCGCTTCGCGAGGGGCTGCCCATGGTGCTTCTTGAGGCAAAGGCCTTCTCGGTTCCCCTTGTGAGCTTCGATGTGGAAACCGGTCCAAGTGAGATTATTGTCGATGGCCACGACGGCTTCTTGGTTCCGTGCTATGATTGCGATGTTTTTGCCGAAAAGCTCGCCGCGCTTATGGATGACGATTCCTTGCGTGCCCGTTTTTCGGAAGCATCGCAGGAAACCGTGCAGAAATTCTCGGAAGACTGCGTATACGAAGATTGGAAAAGCGCAATAAAGCAGCTCACCGAGAGGGGCAAATAGATGGCTTCACGCCTCGAGAATTCGGCGCGAAACGTATTGGTCGCGCTGTGCGGCCAAGCATTCTCGATCATTCTTGCATTCGTTACGCGCGGCATTTTCGCGCGTCAGCTCAGCCTTGAGTATATGGGCTTGGAGAACTTGTTCTCAAACGTCCTCACCATTCTTTCGCTGGCCGACTTGGGCGTGGCGAGCGCGATTATTTTCGCGCTCTATAGGCCTTTGGCCGAAGAGAACCATGAGCAGGTTCGTGCCATCATGCGCCTGTTCAGAAACGTGTACGTGATTATTGGCCTGGTCATTATCGCGGCAGGCTTGGTTCTTACCCCGTATATCGACGTGCTTATTAAAGACACGCCCGACATTCCGTATTTGAAGCTGTACTTCTTCATGTTCGTGGCCAATACGGGCATATCGTATTTCTTCTCGTACAAGGGCTGCCTCATCGCCGCCGACCAGAAGAAATATATCGTGTCGTTGAACCAGTATGCGTTCCAAATCGTGATGTGCATTGCGCAAATCGCGGTGCTCTTCGTGACGCACAACTATTTCCTCTTTTTGTGCTGCATGGTTGGCTCGACGCTTTTGCAGAATATCTCGATTTCGATTATCGCAAATCGCATGTACCCCTACATTTTGAAGGGGAAAGGCAAGCCGAAGGTCGACCCCGAAACGATCGACCAAATCAAGAAGAACACGTTCGCCATGGTGCTGCACCGTGTTGCCGGCGTTGCGAATACCCCCGCAAGCAGTCTTATTCTGAGCTCTTTTGTGGGCATTCACGCTATCGCGCTGTACGGAAACTACATGCTCGTGGTGAATTCCATGACGCGCGTCGTCGACCAGATTTTCGATGCCGTCGTCGCGCCGCTTGGTAACTTGGGCGTCACCGAATCGGGCGAGCGCCAGTATCAGGTGTTCAAGACATGCTTCTTCGTGAATGCATTTATCGCGGCGTTCATTTCGATTCCCATGTTGTGCCTTTTCAATCCCGTGATCACGCAAATTTGGCTTGGTCCCGATTACGCTTTCCCCGAAATCGTCGTGGTGCTGATTGTGCTTTTGTTCTATTTGAAGGAAATGCGCTGCGCCGCCCTCTCGTTTACGAGCGCGTATGGCCTGTATTGGTATACGCGATGGAAGGCGGTTGTCGAGACGGTCGTCATGCTCTCGTTGTCGCTTCTGCTCGTTTTGAAGTTTGAAGTCGCGGGCGTTGTTTTCGCCGGAATTATCAGCACGACGTGCATCTCTTCGATTTACGAGGGCTACATGCTGTTCAAGCACGGTTTCAAGAAGTCATCGAAGCCGTATTTCGCGAGGTTCTACCTGTATGTCGGCTTCACGGCGATTCTTGCGCTGGTGGCGTGGTTCGGCTGCGCCGCCGTGCCCGATTCGCTTGGCATGGCGGGAATTCTGGTTAAGCTCGTGGTGAGCGTTGCCGTGCCGGTTCTGGGCTTTTGGGCGGTTTTCCGCAAAACGCGAGAATTTGCCGAGCTCAAGTCGATGATGATGCGCATCTTTGCGAAGCTGCCGGTTCTTAAACGTTTTGCTAAATAGCGCAGAAACACGTGCATATAAGTGGGGGCACCGATATTCGTTTCGGTGCCCCCACTGTTTTTCGTGCGTGGAGGGCGCGCGTGCCGATTAAGAGGGTAGAGGGCGAGGGACCTTTTCGGCGCAACCTTGGCGAGGCTCGTTTATGATGGTTCCGACTGAAAGGGGAGGTTTTGCCATGGCTGCCAAAATGAAAAATACGCTTGTTGGAAGCGTGGGATTATTTGCAATCGCAATGGCCTTCACGCTGTTCGCGATTCCTCAAGCTTCATATGCCGACCAGGCTGTCGATGAAAGTGACGCCCTGGCTGCGGCTGATGAGGCCGGGTATGGCTGGGTCCGAGACGAATCGGGCAACTGGCTGTACTATGACGCGCAAAGCAACCTGTATGCGGGCTGGCTCAAATACGGGGGCGCGTGGTATTGGCTCAATCCCGAGACCGGCGTTATGGCAGTGGGCGTCGTTGAGATTGACGGCATGGGCTACCACTTTGCGCAATCGGGCGCGCTCACGTATGGATGGGAATTCGATAACGGTTCCTGGTATTGCTCGAATGGCTCGGGCGTGCTTGTGAGCGGCTGGTACTCGTATAACGGCGGCTGGTATTACTTCCAAGAGGGCACGTATGCGATGTACGAGGGCATGATCGATTTTGGCGGGCAGCTGTATTGGCTCAATCCTTCCACTTCCGGGCGCATGGCCGTCGGTTGGGAGTTCGTCGATGGCGACTGGTACCACTTCAACGGCTCTGGCTGCGCCGATTCGGCATGGCTTGAAGATGGCGGCGATTGGTACTATTTCGATCCCATGACCCATGTTATGGCTACTGGATGGCTGCAGCTTGGCAACGATTGGTATTGGCTGCGCGACTCGGGCGCCATGGAAACTGGCTGGGCGCAGATCGGCGGCGCGTGGTACCATTTCGCGAATTCCGGCCTTATGTCGAGCAACGGTTGGGAGAAAATCGACAGCTCGTGGTACTACTTCCGCAGTTGGGGCGGCATGGTTTCGAGCGAATGGATCAACCTTGGCACCGAAGGCGACGACCAATGGTATTACCTCAAGTCGTCGGGAGCCATGCAGACGGGCTGGTGGCACAACTCGGGCCACTATTACTATTTCGGTTCCAATGGCCTTATGACGTCCGACTCCACCTCTCCGAGCTATTTGGCGGGCGAGAACAACCGCCTTTCCGACATGCGCTCGCGCGGGTGGTATGTGAGCCCGCTTTTGGCCGATGAAAACAACACGCGCGAAGAGCGCATCGAGGCGATGATTTCTACCGCGTATGAGTACTACGGCGATACGTATAAAGCATGCTATAGCCAGGCTCCTGGTGGCTATGTCGACTGCAGCGGCCTTGCGATGCAGGGACTGTATGCGGCAGGTTTTGACCCGTGGCCGGTGAGCCCCGAGCGCCATTCCGATAAGGCGTACGAATACGAATCCCGCAATATGTGGAACCTCCCCATTCAGCGCGTTTCGTATTCCGACCGCCAGCGCGGCGACCTTATCTATTACGACAATGGGTACGGCACCATCATTCATGTTGCCATCTACCTGGGCGATGACAGGGTTATTGAGGCGTGGCCGCCCGCTGTCACGGTTATGTCGACGGTGAACAGCATCCATCCCCATGTATATGGCGTGCAGCGACCGTTCGCTTAGACAATACGTTCCCTAGGGGGTTTATATCGAAAGAAACGGCATGGGAGCAGCGCTTTCCGTGCCGTTTTGCTATTTGGAATTCCCGTTAAGTCTTTCGCTTATTTGTAATGGCGCGTCCGCTCGGTTTATAGTAGTGCGCGTGAATTGGTGAAGCCGTCGCTCGAATGGCTTCCGAAGAAAGGTTGCATACCATGCGTGTTGAGTTTTCTCCCCCCGATATTACTCAGGCTGAAATCGACCAGGTTGTCGAGGCTTTGAAATCGGGCTGGATCACCACCGGCCCCAAAACGAAAGAGCTCGAGCGTGAGGTTGCCCAGCTTTGTGGCACCAACAAAGCGTGCTGCCTGAATTCCGCCACTGCGGCGCTCGAGATGTGCCTGCACCTGCTCGGCATCGGTGAGGGCGACGAGGTCATCGTGCCCGCGTACACCTACACCGCAACGGCGAGCCCCGTATGCCATGTTGGCGCAACGCCCGTTATGGTCGATGTCGCTCCCGGCAGCTACCAAATGGACTACGACGCCATGGAGGCCGCAATCACCGAGCGCACGAAGGCCGTTATCCCCGTCGACCTCGGCGGCGTTCCGTGCGATTACGACCGCATTTTTGCGGCTGTGGAGGCCAAGCGCGACCTGTATCATCCCGCAGAGGGCCTGCAGCAGGCGTTTGACCGCTGTATCGTGATTACCGATGCTGCCCATGCTTACGGCGCGTCGTACAAGGGCACGCCGGTTGGTTCCGTGGCCGACTTCTCTTCGTTCTCGTTCCATGCCGTGAAGAACTTCACCACGGCCGAGGGCGGCGCGCTCACGTGGCGTTCTCGCGAAGGCATCGACGATGAAGCTGTGTACAAGCAGCTGCAGCTGTTCTCGCTGCACGGCCAGAGCAAAGACGCCCTGTCGAAGATGAAGCTCGGCTCGTGGGAATACGACGTGGTGGCGCCGTATTTCAAGTGCAACATGACCGATGTGCTGGCGGCTATTGGCCTGGGCCAGCAGTCTCGCTACAAGGAGCTGCTTGCTCGTCGCCACGAAATGCTCGTGCATTACTCCGATGCGCTTGCCAGCGAAAAGGTGCAATTCCTGCATCACTTCGACGAGGACATCACTTCGTCGGGCCACTTGTGCCTGGCACGCCTTGTGGGGAAGTCTCGTGCGTTCCGCGACCTGTTCATTGAAAAAATGGCCGAACGAGAAGTGGCATGCAACGTGCATTACAAGCCCCTTCCGATGCTCACTGCATATAAGAATCTTGGCTTCGATATCGCCAATTACCCGAATGCGCTCGCGCAGTTCGAGAATGAGGTTTCGCTGCCGCTGAACACCAAGATGACCGACGAGATGGTCGACTACGTTATCGCCTGCTTCGGCGAAGCGTATGCCGAATGCGAGGCTGCGGGTGTATAAGCACTTCTTTAAGCGCGTGCTCGATATCGTGCTTGGCCTTATTGCGCTTCCGTTCGTGCTTATCGTGTTCATCGTGTTCGCGCCGATGATTTATCTGGAAGACAAGGGCCCCGTTTTCTACAACGCGCCTCGCGTCGGAAAGAATGGCAAGCCGTTCGTTATGTACAAGTTTCGTTCCATGTACGTGAACGCGCCCGATTTGAAGATGGAAGACGGCAGCACCTACAACGGTGCCGATGACCCGCGCATGACGAAGATTGGCGCGTTTATGCGCAAGACGTCGCTCGATGAGTTCCCTCAGTTCCTGAATGTGCTGAAGGGCGACATGAGCATTATTGGCCCGCGTCCCGATTTGGATTCTGAAATGGCCTTGTACCAAGGCGATGAAGGTCGCAAGCTCGAAGTGACGCCGGGCATTACGGGCTACGCTCAGGCGTACGGTCGCAATTCGCTGCCGTGGCACGATAGGCTTGCCCTCGACGTGTATTACGTCGACCATTTGTCGTTCTTGCTTGACGTGAAGATCTTTTTCAAGACCTTCGCTACGGTGTTCAAGCAAGAGGGCATTTACGTGGAGCAGGAAGATTAGTTCTTCCGAACTCGGCGAACAGTATCCAGTCGCGGCAAACATGGCCGCGAACAGAAGAGGCATCAAGGCGACTTGGTGCCTCTCTTGATATAATCGCCTAAGCTAATGCCTATTCCGAAACGAGCTTTACAATGAAGAAATCTCAAATCATTTCGCTTTTCGCTGCGGCGGCGTTTGCCGTCGCCGTGCCAAGCGCGGCGTTCGCGCTCGACGCCGACGCGTGCGGCGACCAGGTTCCCGATGCGTTCGAACAGAAAGCAGTTGATTCCGCGAATTCTGCCGATTGGTTCGAGGGAGGGGCGCCTTCGGCCGCTTCCGCTGCTGCGCCTTCGCAAGAGCCGGTCGGTGCGTCGCAGGCCAAGCCTGCCGGCGAGCTGGCGACAAACGAAGCGACCCAGGGCGATTCTGGCGAGCAAGGCGAACAGCCCTCGTATAGCGAGGGGTGGAACGCTGTTGGCTCTGACTGGTATTTCGTGCGCAATGGAGCGCTCGTCTCGGGCTGGGAATATATCAACGGCCACTGGTACTGGTTCGATTCCTCGGCGGGCTGCAAAATGGCTACGGGCTGGATAGAGCTTTCGGGTTCTCGCTATTACTTGGCGCAGGGCGGCGGTGCTTGGTATTACGCGAAGGCTTCAGGCCATATGGCTGGCGGCTGGGAATTGATCGGCGGCGCATGGTACTGGTTCGATTCCGATAATGGCTGCGCTATGGCGCAGGGGTGCGTTACGGTTGACGGACAAGACTACCTGCTTGGCGAATATGGCTTGGTTGACGGTTGGGTCTCGTATGCCGGAACGTGGTATTACGGTCGCGATGGCCAGCCCGAGACTGGTTGGTTGAAGCTTGGCAGCACGTGGTATTGGCTCGACCCCTCGGCACATGGTGCTATGGCAACGGGATGGAGCGACATCTCGTCGACGCGCTACTATTTTGACGCTTCCGGTGCCATGGCCACGGGTTGGATTCTCGATGGCGGCGACCGGTATTACGCCGATGCTTCGGGCGCGGCTCATTCGGGCTGGCTTTCTGCAAACGGAAGCCTCTACTATCTCGACCCCGCATGTGGCCTTAAGTTGGCTACGGGATATTTCTCGGTCGACGGGTCGAACTACTTCGCAAGTGACTCTGGTGAAATTGCCGTGCGCCAATGGGTGACCGCCGAGGACGGAACGACGGTTTTCGCGGGCGTCGATGGCGCGCTTTGCGGCAAGCTTGACGGCGGCGTGCTGTATGTCCCGAATGCCGATGGCGTGCTTGAGCCCGCTTCCGGCTTCGTGGAGCTGGGCGGTTGCAAGTTCTACATCGATCCCGAAACCCATGCGCCCTCGTTGGGCTGGAAGCAGTTTGGTGGCGTGTGGTACTACTTTGACGAAAATGGCTGCGCGCGTGCTGGCTGGTTGGACGACAATGGCGCTTGGTACTATTTCGACAAGAGTGGCGCCCTGCAGACCGGTTGGATCGATGTCGACGGCTCCTGGTACTATGCGAACGATTCTGGTCGCATGGAAACCGGTTGGATTTACGCTGGGGGCGCATGGTATTACGCAAATGCCTCCGGTCGCATGGAAACTGGCTGGCTCTACGATGGCGGCTCGTGGTACTACTTCAGCGAGAGCAGCTGCGCCATGCAAACTGGCTGGATCGATGTGAATGGCACGTGGTATTACGCGAACGCGTCTGGTCGCATGGAAACCGGCTGGTTCGCTTCGGGCGACGCCTGGTATTGGTTTGACGCTTCCGGCGCCATGGCTACGGGTTGGCAGTGGATCGATGGCTCTTGGTATTGCTTCAAGTCGAACGGCGTTTGGATTTCCGATTCAATGAATGCGAAGGCCCAAAGCTACGCGAGCCGTACGAACTGGCTCATTCTGGTCGATACGTCCCGGTGCGTCACGAGCATTTACTACGGATCGCAGGGCAATTGGGATTTGAACAGGCGCTATGTGTGTTCTACAGGAAGAGCTGGAACGCCGACGGTCATCGGCGAGTATGAGGTGTTCGGCAAGGGCTACTCGTTCGGCCATGGCTACACCTGCTATTACTACACGCAGTTCTACGGTGACTACCTGTTCCATTCCTCCCCGTACTACGTCAACAGCAATCGAATCATGGATCCGACCATGGGCGTTCCGTCATCGGCCGGGTGTGTGCGTCTGGAAATTCAGAATGCAAAATGGATTTATGACAACATTCCCTATGGCACGAAAGTCGTGACGTACAATTAGCAAAGTTGACCATGTCTTATATTTCGGAGGGCGCCGACAATGATGGAGCTGCCGTTTAGGCATGCGGAAGGCCATCGTTGAAGGAAGTAGCTCAATGGATGTTTCGATTTCGAAGCGAGTGATGCCGCTCTTCGGCTTGTTGCGCGCTGGCGCGTTGATGTGCGCCAGCGCTCTTTTTTTTGCCCGAATGTCGCTTTGGCGCAGTCCGGTGAGGCGAGCAGCAGTGCCCGCATTTATATTCTGCCGTTTGAATACATGGATGCGATTCTTATCGAGAGCGATGGGCACTTTGGAATGGTCGATTCCGACGGCACAATGGCGACTGGTTGGCGCGAAATCGATGGCCAGTGGTATTTCTTCAATA
>ERZ857972.1639-NODE-1639-length-11713-cov-2.641191_pt1 | contig 11713 bp, 8 predicted proteins | sample MGYA00519757_ERZ857972 | MGnify/ENA primary metagenome ERZ857972 (study PRJEB31778, sample SAMEA3449383) | human gut metagenome | biome: human gut; feature: human-associated habitat; material: faeces | place: United Kingdom | collected 2010/2012 ...
TTTGAATTCATTCCCAGTATCCTCGCATAAGCGGGAGGATTTTTAAGATCGTTTCCCGTTATGCCTAAGAATGCACACAGCACAAGTCTGCGTATTCTTGCCATAGTAAAATTCTTTGATTTTATCATAAGCAGCAGCTGCGGAAGTGAAACCGCCGTGCGTACTGCCTTATATATCCTGCTGTCCATTCCGCCCGTGCCGTTGGGAAGCCGTTCAAATTCCGACTTTGACATAGTGCGTAGCTTTGCAAGGATTGCCGTTTCGATATTTTCAATATGTGCGAAATTCTCATAATCGGCAAAATCGGTATATGCGCTTACATCTTCGCCTGCACTCAGCATTTTTCTGAGCCTTGATGCGCTGATTACAGTGTCACTGCCCTCGTCACTGTCGTGTGCCGCACCGCTTCTCATTACCGTGACCGGCTTTATCATACCGCCCAGCTTGTCAAGCGCACGGATATATTCGACCGCCAGCGTGTTGTTAGGCTCTGTAAGCGTTTGCACGACATCTGACGTATAATTCTTCTCGACCGTCTGCTTCAGTGCCGCAGGATACGAAGTGCCTTTACGCATAAGGCTGAAAAACTCATCGGTCTGCACCGCATATTCAACAGCTCCTGCCGCCTCCTCAAGCACAGAAACATCACCGCATTCACTGCCGAAGCTCAGCATATCGACACAACCGAGCGAATCGGCAATACGGCAAGCCCCCATAGCAAAATGCTCCGCACTCGACAGTGCAAACGGAGTAGGCAGTTCTACCACCAGATCCGCACCTCCCATAAGTGCGGCTCTCGCTCTCGCATATTTATCCGCAAGCGCAACATCGCCCCTCTGGGTGAAATTTCCGCTCATAACGCATACGATATGAGTTGCGCCGTGCTGTAAACGGGTTTGCTCTATGTGATATTTATGTCCGTTGTGGAACGGATTGTATTCGCATATAATTGCCGCTGTTTTCATTGTGTATCGTTATCCTTTTAAGTCAAATTTACTTTCTGCTGTATCTGAAGTCGCACATATCAGCACCCTCAGCTATAGTTTTTGTTCTTGTGAGCTTCATATCCATAATGTCAGCAAGAACATAGTCCATACGGCACATATACTGTGCGAGTTCGGGACAGCCCTCGTCCTTGCACAGCTTGCATACACCGCATTCATAATAATCATAGCCAAGCTCATATTCATCGTTTGCAGGTAAAATATCAACTACCCAGTCGTTCTCGTATTTTCTTTTGTGGCTTTCTTCCGACCATGCAAGACGTCCGGGCATCTTCTTTTCGTCAAGATAACTGTCTACATTCCCTACAGCTTTGTGAAACAGCTTTGAAGCACATAATCCGTCTTTTAATATTTCGTAATTCTCTTCCGCCGTCTTTCCTGTACTGCGGTTCATGGCGATAAAATACGCACCCATCATATAAGAGCTCATCAGCTTTGACTTGCCGATGTTTTTTGCACGGGTAACTATCGCCTTATGCTCGGCAAAAATCTTCTTCGCCATATCTTTCGGAAAATTCCGTCTTTCAAGTTCAGCCTTTACTGCGCTGTGATAAAAATGACTGAGAATTCTCACGTTGAACGAATAGTTCATTTGGTTTTTACCTTGCCTTTCTTAAAGTAACCTTTATTTTCATTTGTCATTATCAAAAGAATGAGATTTGTGCGGATTGAGGGAGATCCCCGAATACATTCATATCATACAGCTTGCTGAGAACGGTGCTGTTTATACCTGATTGTGCCTGAATATCCTCAAGGCAGATGAAATCTCCCTTGTCGATAACTTCCTTGAGCTTTATTGCGGCGTTTTCACCACAGCCCTCTACCGCAAGGAACGGCAGACGGAGGTTTCCGTCCTCTATCGCATAAGTTGTCGCCCTCGACTTCTTATAGTCAACAGGCAGGAACGTGATACCTCTGAGCATCATTTCATATATCAGCAGCAGTGCGTCAAGCATACCCTTGTCTTTTGCAGTAGCCTCCGGGTTTGACTGGATAAGCTGTATCTTGTTTCTTACGCTCTCCTTACCGCCGAGAACCGTCTTTACATCAATATTTTCTGTGTGCTTTGTAAGTACCGCAGAATAGAATTCCGACGGATAATAGACCTTGAACCAGCACAGCTTTACAGCACCGGTTACATAAGCGGCGGCGTGTGCCTTAGGGAACATGTACTTTATCTTCTTACAGCTTTCGATATACCACTGAGGTACATTATTCTCTTCAAAAGCCTTGTATATATCCTCGTTGAACAGCTTCTTGGCATTGCCCTTACGGGTTATCTCCATTATCTTGAATGCGAGCTTCGGCTCAAGTCCCTTATGCATAAGATAAACCATAATATCATCACGGCATCCGATAACCTCTGAAATCGTACAGGTTCCGTCAGAAATAAGATCCTGTGCGTTTCCGAGCCATACGTCAGTACCGTGCGACAGACCCGAGATCTGTAAAAGGTCGGAGAATTTCTTCGGCTGTGCGTCCTTAAGCATCTGCAATGTAAACGGTGTGCCGAATTCAGGGATACCGTATGTACCGCTTGAAACTCCGAGATCCTCCTCTTTTATGCCGAGCGGCTCTGTCGAGGTGAACAGTTCCATGACCTTAGGATCGCTCGTCGGAACATCCGCTATCTTTATGCCGGTCATATCCTCAAGGTGCTTATACAGCGTCGGCACATCGTGTCCGAGTTCATCGAGTTTAAGTATAGTATCGTGCAGTGCGTGGAAGTCGAAGTGCGTTGTTATCATATCGCTCTCCGTCTTATCCGCCGGGTGCTGAACCGCCGTGAAGTCATAAACCTCATAATCGCTCGGTACAACGACCATTCCACCGGGATGCTGTGACGTTGTTCTCTTAACGCCTGTACAGCCTGCCGCAAGACGTGATATTTCGGCTGAATTTGCCGTCATACCCTTCTTTTCAAGCCACTTGCGTACAAAGCCTTCCGCAGTCTTTTCCTGTACGGCGGAGATAGTACCCGCCTTGAAAACGTGATCCTTACCGAACAGTTCTTCGGTATATCTGTGTACCTTTCCCTGTACCTCGCCCGAGAAGTTAAGGTCAATATCAGGCGACTTATCGCCGTCAAATCCGAGGAACGTTTCAAACGGTATATCGTGACCGTCACGGATCATATCTATATCGCAACTTGGACACTTTTTCGGCGGCAGGTCAAAACCCGAGCCGTAAGAGCCGTCAAGGATAAATTCGTTGTGTCGGCACTTGGGACATCTGTAGTGCGGAGGCAAAGGGTTTACCTCGGAGATACCAGCCATTATGGCAACTACCGATGAACCTACCGAGCCTCGTGAGCCGACAAGATAACCGTTCTTTTCCGAGAACGCAACCAGCTTCTGCGCTATCATATACAGTACGGCGAATCCGTGCTTTATGATAGAGTCAAGCTCTTTTTTCAGTCGCTTTTCAACTGTTTCCGGCAGATCGTCACCGTACCATGCGTGCGCCCTGTCCCAGCAAAGCTGCTGTAATTCTTCGTCTGCACCGTCAATGTGAGGAGTATATGTGCCTGTGGGGATAGGCCGTACCACCTCAATCATATCGGCGATTCTGTTTGTGTTTGTAATAACGACTTCCTTCGCCTTTTCTTCACCGAGATAAGCGAATTCCTCAAGCATTTCATCGGTAGTCCTGAAATAAAGCGGCGGCTGATTAGCGAAGTCCTCATAGCCCTGTCCTGCCTGCAGTACCTCACGGAATACAGCGTCCTCAGGGTCTTTGAAATGCACGTCACAGGTAGCGACTACCGGCTTTCCGAGCCTGTCACCAAGCTCAACTATAGCACGGTTGAGATCTCTCAGATCTTCTTCACTGCTTACCTTGCCGTTTCTAAGCAGGAACATATTATTGCCGATAGGCTGTATCTCAAGATAATCATAGAACGATGCGATTTCCTCTATCTTCTCCTGCGATTCCTTTTCAAGTATCGCCCTGAAAAGCTCGCCTGCCTCGCACGCACTTCCTATGATAAGTCCCTCTCTGTACTGCGACAGCAGGGATTTCGGTATTCTCGGCTTTTTATAGAAATAATCAAGGTTCGATGCGGAAATAAGTCTGTACAGATTTTTCAGACCGACCTTGTTCTTTACAAGAATTATCTGGTGATATGTAGGCAGCTTCTTTATATCCACGCTTCCGAATGCCGTGTTGAAGTCGCCTATATATTCAAGCTTTGCGGTCTTTCTTGTATCGTTTACTATGTGCATATATATCATGCACAGCATTTCTGCGTCCGCAACCGCTCTGTGATGGTCAAAGTCGCCCAGTTTGAAATACTTTGCTATAGTATCAAGCTTATAGTTCTTGATACCCTTGAGCGCCGCCTTTGCAATACTCAGCGTATCGACTACAGGATTATCAAAGCTCTTTTCCATTCTTGCGGCGGCACTTCTGATAAACGACACGTCAAACTTTGCGTTATGTGCGCAGACCGGAGAATTGCCGCAGAAAGCCATAAAGTCGCTGACCGCAACATCCTCGGTCGGAGCGTCCGCTACCATATCGTCCGTGATACCCGTAAGTTCCGTGATATTTGACGGTATCGGCATCATCGGATTTACAAATGTCGAGAATCGTTCAACTATCTCCATATTACGCAGCTTTACCGCACCTATTTCGGTTATACGCTCGTTTGCGGGATGAAGTCCCGTTGTTTCTATGTCAAATACGATTATATCGTCCTCGATTTTTACTTTGTCACATCCGTCAACAACTGCGTTTCCGTCATTTACAAAGTATGCCTCAAGACCATAAATCACCTTGAAGTCGGGATCGTCCTTGTTTATCTTCTCAACGGTATTCATAGCCTCAGGATATGCCTGTGCGTTGCCGTGGTCGGTTATAGCTACCGCCTTGTGACCCCATGCGTGAGCCTGCTTTACAAGCACTGACGGAGCTGTAACTGCGTCCATATCCGACATATTGGTATGCATATGAAGCTCTACTCTCTTTTCGGGAGCATTGTCCTGCTTCGGCTTTACCTCGACAAGCATTACCGACTGTGGATTAAAGCAGTTGCAGTGCAGAAAATCGTCAGCCTTATAACTGCCGTTCGCAAGTATCTTTGCGCCATTCTGAATAAAGCTGTAGCTGTCAAGCTTTGTATTATAAACGAACAGCTTCATTATCATAGATGAAGTCCTGTCGCTGAATGCGGCTGTGATTATCGTTGACTTTCCGCTCTTGGTTTCCTTCTTCTCGACATTGAAGATTTCACCCCATACGGTAACATTGTCACGCTCCGTCATTATGCTTGCCATCTCAACGGGAGCATCATTTATCGGCTTGCCCATTACGAGTTTTGCTTTACTGCCGAAATGCGTGGTTTCAAACATCAGATCCATTTCCTCAGGCTCTGCAAACACGTTTGCCTTTGTCATTGCAGGAGCGGCAGACGCATTTCCTCCCTGTGAGGAAGCCTTTGGCGCAGGGGTTTTCATAGTGTAATCATCACGCAGTGAAACCTGCATTATATCCGTAGGATTGAACTGCATCTCATTTGCGAATGTGTCAAGCTTATAACTGCCGTGCATAACAAAAACCGCACCGTCTTCAAGAAAATCGTAATCGTCGATAATCTCGGTCTTAGCGAACAGCTTTACAGGTATCCTGCCCGTATCGTCACAAAGCGATGCCGTAATTATCGTATAAACGCCGTTTCTTGTATCCTTATGCTCAACATCGGTAAGCTCGCCCCATACCGTGACGCTGTCGCTTTCTTCGCCCAGTGACTTCAGCGACTGAGGAGTTTCGGTTATCTCGTTTCCGAGATATAAAAGTCCGTCCGTATTCAGCTTATCCTCAAGATATGTAAGCGTTATCTTGCCCGGACGCTTTCTCGGCTCAGGTCTTGATTTCTTACCTCTGGAGCTTTTGCTCTCGCTTGCACGCTCTGCCGCTTTTCTGTCGATCTCATCAAAATCCGGAAGCGGCTGTGCCGACAATTCCTCATAATATCTTTCGTCAAGGTCTGCATAACCTACTGTCGCATTTTCGCTGAATTTTACCGTTACGCTCTTTGAGAATACGCCCTTTGTGAACTTCTCTATTTCCTTGTCTATCTTCTCGCTGTACAGAAGGTCAATTCCGCCGTGCATAAGCGTAAACTCAAATGTATCTCCGTCGTCGCTTATCTCGGAATCGTCCATATATCCGTTTATAACGCCGTGTGACGGCTTCAATATCTGAATAATGTCATAAAGATATGACGGGCTGAACAGCTCAGGCGCATATTTCGGATAAATCTTTACCGACGGCACACCTAGATATTTCTTTATTGCATTGCCCGTTTCGGCAAGCACGCTGTACGGTATCAGTTCATCCGCTTCAAGCTGAAGTATCATGCTCTTATCCGCTTCGTCACACAGTATCGACAGCAGTCGTGCGTCCGCTGTCTGCTGAGGCATTTCGACCCTGTCAAGAATTTCTTTTAAAATGGCAGCCATTTATTTCACGTTCCTCATAATTTTTCTTTGTTGCCGAGCATCAAGCCGACCTCGTCCATAAGTTCGTCAACCAGCTTTTCCTCAGGTACTCTGCGTATAACCTCGCCCTTTTTGAAGATTATACCCTCACCCTTTGCGCCGGCGATGCCTATATCGGCCTCTCTCGCTTCTCCGGGACCGTTTACGACACAGCCCATTACAGCTATCTTTATATCGGCTGTTATATCTCTTGTACGCTGTTCGACCTGCTTTGCTATAGAAATAAGGTCGATCCCCGTTCTGCCGCAGGTGGGGCAGGAAACTATCCTCACACCGCCGCCTATGCCTACTGCTTTAAGTATATCCTTTGCGGCATATATTTCTTCTACAGGGTCGGCTGTCAGCGATACTCTTATCGTATCCCCGATACCGTCAAGGAGCAGTGAGCCTATTCCCGCCGCCGACTTGATTATACCCATACGGGCTGTGCCTGCCTCGGTCACTCCGAGGTGCAGAGGATAATCGTACATTTCGTGTATCAGACGATAGCTCTCCGTCATCAGCTTGACATCGGACGATTTGACCGAAAGCACTATATCGTCAAAATCAAATTCACGGAGCATTTCCACATGGCGTGAAGCACTTTCTGCCAGTGCCTGTGCGGTAGGACCGCCGTACTTAGCAAGAAGCTCACGCTCTACCGAGCCGCTGTTCACGCCTATTCTTATAGGAATATTGCGGTTGCGGCAAGCGTCCGCCACAGCCTTTACCCTGTCCTTATCCCCGATATTTCCGGGATTTATCCTTATCTTGTCAACACCTGCCGCCGCACATTCGAGCGCTATCCTGTAATCAAAATGTATGTCTGCGACAACGGGTATATTGACCGCATTTTTAAGTGCGTATATAAGTTCCGAGTTTCTCACCGCAGGCACCGCCGTGCGTATTATCTCACAGCCTGCCTTTTCAAGCTCGATTGCCTGCCTTACATTGCCCTCAACATCATCCGCAGGAATATTCAGCATTGACTGTATATATATATGCTCTCCTCCGAGAGTGAGATTTCCGACTTTAACTTTCTTCTTACTCATTTTAACCGCCTGTAATTATTCTTACAATATCATTGAATGTTACTATGACCATAAGCACCATAAGCGCAACGATACCGATAAAATGCACCATTCCCTCATGCTCTGCCTTGACAGGCTTTCCTCTGATAAGTTCTATAAAAAGGAACACAAGTCTGCCGCCGTCCATAGCGGGTATCGGCAGGAGATTTACTATGCCTATGTTTATTGCAATCAGCGCCGCAAGCGTCATAAGCGAACCCCAGCCGAAAGACGCAACGGTGCTTACACTCTGCACAACGCCGATAGGGCCCGACATTTCGTTAAGACCGTATGTGCCGTTGAGCAGATTGCCGAACGAGATCCATATCAGCCTGCCGTATGAAATAAAGTTTGCACACGCCGCCTGTATAACGTTCACAAAATTGTGCCTCTCGCCGTAAACGATAAAGTCGAGATACAGGTTGTTTTCCTCAGACGTATATCCGCTTTTATATTCATCGGCAATTGCCGTAAACGACTTTGCAAATTCTGCATCATTCTTTTCAAGTTCCTTGAAAGCCTCTGTATAGCTGTTAGTATCTATATCGAAATATTCGGTGGGAAGTGCCGCATAGCCATCTTTTTCACCCACCAGCTTTTTATATTCCGAAATCATTTTTGCGTAGGAACGTGACGCAAATTTAACATCGTTCAGTTCAACCGTCTGACCGTTTCTCTCAACTACAAAGTCATAGCTGTAATACTGCGAGCCTATACCCCTCGACTGTGAATTTGAAAGCTGGAACGAAATATCCATCGTTGTATAGATGTTCATACCGTTGATTTTCAGTATCTTATCGTTCGCCTGAAGCACAGACGAGCTTATCGCACCCTCCTGAAATCCCGCAACGACATTGGTCGAAACGCTGTTTGAACATAAAACGGAAATAATGCAGAAGATAAATCCGAGAACGAAGTTCATAAACGCACCTGCGGCGATTACAAGTATTCTCATCCACACAGGCCTGTTTCTGAAGCTCCTCGGGTCGTCATTTTCAACATCCTCGTCAAGCATGACCGAGCCGCCTATCGGCAGTGCTTTGAACGCAAACACGGTTTCCCCGATACGCTTTTTGAACAGCTTCGGACCCATTCCTATCGCAAATTCCTTGACCTTCATCTTGCACAGCTTTGCGACCGTGAAATGTCCGAATTCATGCACAAGTATAATCAAAAAAAACAGAAGTATTCCCAGTAAAATGTTGAGTATGTTCAAAAGTGCCTCCTTATTCTAAGCATGGGCAATTACATATTCCCTTGCCGTGTTTTCACTGTCCAGTATATTGCCGAGCGTTACCTCTTTATGCTCCCTCACATTTTCACAAGCGTCGGCAACAAGCTCTCCTATGCGGTAAAACGGTATCTTATCCTCAAGGAAAAGTCCGACAGCCGCCTCGTTTGCGCTGTTAAGCACAGTGCAGGCTGTACCGCCCCTTGCTATCATCTTCTTTGCGTATTTAAGACACAGGAACGTTTCCTCGTCCGCTTTTTCAAATGTCATAGTGCCGACATCAAAAAGAGAAAGCCTTTTTGCCGGTGACGGTAACCTTTAGGGATAGGTCAGCGCAAACTGTATCGGTATTCTCATATCGGGTACGCCCATCTGACCTATGACCGAGCCGTCCTCAAACTCGACCGCAGAGTGCAAAATGCTCTGTCTGTGAACATTTACCTCCACTTTTTCAGGCGTAACTCCGAACAGCCATACAGCTTCGATCAGCTCAAGCCCCTTGTTCATAAGCGTTGCGCTGTCTGTTGTTATCTTCTGTCCCATGTTCCAGTTAGGGTGCTTCAGTGCCTGTGCCTTTGTTACTGTTTTCAGCTTTTCATAGCTGTATCCGAAAAACGGACCGCCCGATGCCGTAAGCAGTATACGCTCGATACCGCTTCCTCCGCTTGCCATAAGCGACTGGAATATAGCGGAATGCTCGCTGTCTATCGGCAGTATCGGCAGGTTTTTCTCCTTTGCCTTTTTCATTACAAGTTCGCCGCCCGTAACAAGCGTTTCCTTGTTAGCAAGCGCCACCTTGTTGCCTGCGTCAAGTGCCGCAAGAGTAGGACGAAGTCCAACCATACCTACGACCGAATTTACAACAGCGTCCGTTTTCAGTGATGACACCTCACACAGCCCATCCATTCCGCACAGCACCTTTATATCTGTATCGGAAAGCCGCTGCTTCATATCGCTGTAACGGTTTTCGTCATATATGCAGACAGCTTCAGGCATAAATTCACGAGCCTGCTTTTCAAGAAGTTCGGTGTTTTTTGCGGCACAAAGCGCAATCGGTCTGATACCATGCATACGGCATACGTCAAGCGTCTGTGTACCTATCGAGCCTGTACTGCCGAGCAGGGCTATATTCTTTATAATACTCAATTGTTACCTCTTTATGACAAATAATGCCGAAGAGTATTCCGCTTCGGCATTGTAATATGATTATACGATTATGCTATTTGGGTTATGGGGAAGTATATCTGGAACATCATATATGCAAACGGTGCGGCAAGCAGAACACTGTCAAAACGGTCAAGAATACCGCCGTGTCCGGGTAATATATTGCCGAAATCCTTTACAGAACATTCACGCTTTACAAGTGACGCAGAGAGATCTCCGACTACGCCGAGTCCCGATATAACAAGCGCCATAACAGTGAGATACACCCAGTTTACGCTGAATGTATGCACTCCGCCGTTTATCATGCTGTCGATAAGCTCATACGCAAAGCTCATTATAACCGCAAAAACGCCCGATGTTATTATACCTCCGACAAAGCCCTCCCACGTTTTCTTGGGGCTTATCGCAGGACACATCTTATGCTTGCCGAAAAACGTTCCGACAAAATACGCACCGGCATCTCCCACCCATGCGCTCACCATAGTATAAACTATAAGGAACATAGCGTGATCCGGGAATCTTGAGCGTATAAATGCTATCGAGCAAAGTGCAAGAGGTATCGTAATCGATACAAACGCAACAAGTGCGACCTGCTCAAATCTTGCCTTCTCGTGATTGAACAGCATTCCGAGAAGCATTATTACAACAAAACCGAAGTAAATCAGCTTTACGTTGTTCCTGAGCGGTTCTATCCAGAAAATAATAGGTGTTACAGCCGCAAATATAAGGCTTACGGCTGATGTGAACTTATTCTTCAGATATTTGGTCGTAACTAACATTTCATATACCGCTATGACAGAAAAAGCCGTCATAGCAACATAGTAAAGTACCTCGTTGTTAAGTGCTATTATTAAAATACCGATCGGTATCGCTACCAGTGCGGTCACTATTCTGGTTACCATCTTGTAGTTCTTTTCCTTTCAGAAACGCATTACAGTCCGCCGAATCTTCTGTTTCTCCTTGCGTACTCGTCGCAAGCCGCAATAAGATCCTTCTTTGAAAAATCCGGCCACAGAACATCCATAAACAAAAGCTCCGCATAAGCTCCCTGCCAGATAAGGAAGTTTGAGGTTCTCTGCTCTCCGCTCGGCCTTATAATAAGGTCGACAGGAGGGATGCCCTTAGTATAAAGATAATTGTCAAAATCGTCTTCCGTAAAGCCGTCAAGATCGACCTTACCCTCTTTATAATCCCTTGCAAGACGTTTTGCCGCAGTCAGTATCTCATCCTTACCGCCGTAATTGAGCGCTACAAGAACATACAGACCGTCATTATTCTTTGATATTTCTTCAATCTCGACAAGCCTTGCCTGTATGTCATCATCAAACGCAGACTTATCCCCGAGAAAGATTATCCTTGTATTCTTCTGAGCCATACTGCGTATATCGTCAAGATATTTTACAAGCAGCTTCATTATGGCGTCAACTTCATCCTTCGGACGTTTCCAGTTTTCCGTTGAAAACGCATAGAATGTGCAATATTTTATTCCGATGTCACGGCAATCCTCAACAGTGCGCCTGAATACCTTTGCGCCCTGTGAATGACCCGCCTTTCTCGGAAGTCCTCTCTTTTTAGCCCACCTACCGTTTCCGTCCATGATAAATCCGACATGGAGCGGAACACAGGTCAAAGCATCCTTATTCAAATCAGCCAATTTGATTACCGGCAATTAAACTGTCATGATTTCTTTTTCTTTTGCACTGCAGGCAGCGTCCATTTCATCACAGTATTTATCTGTGAGCTTCTGAACGTCCTTCTCGCAGT
>ERZ857972.1657-NODE-1657-length-11464-cov-6.536331_pt1 | contig 11464 bp, 10 predicted proteins | sample MGYA00519757_ERZ857972 | MGnify/ENA primary metagenome ERZ857972 (study PRJEB31778, sample SAMEA3449383) | human gut metagenome | biome: human gut; feature: human-associated habitat; material: faeces | place: United Kingdom | collected 2010/2012 ...
GGTATGATAGGGGTCTCCAAAACCTTTGGTGGGAGTTCGATTCTCTCATCCCCTGTTTTTAGCGGGTCGGAAAGTCTTTTAAATTAAGGCTTTCCGACTTTTTGCTTTTCATCCAAAATACAGGATACAGGAACGCCGGAGAGGACTCCAAATTGTCACATTTTATTTTTTTGACTATCAGATAAAAAGAAAATCAGAAAAGAGGAATGTATGGAAAAATTTTCAGTATTTGTGAATAACGTAGACTCGTTAGTATGGAGCATGGTACTTGTTGTATTATGTCTCGGTGTGGGATTGTATCTTTCAATCAGACTGAAATTCCCACAGATTCGACTGATGAAAGAAATGATTCATCTTTTAATGGATAAAGAAGAAAGTGAAAGCGGAATTACTCCGTTTCAGGCATTTGCGACAACGGTAGGTGCACGTGTTGGAATGGGAAATATTGCCGGTGTTGCTTCTGCGATTTTTTACGGAGGTCCGGGTTCTGTATTCTGGATGTGGATGATCGCGGCAATCGGAGCTGCATCTGCATTTGTAGAATCTGCGTTGGGACAGGCTTACAAGGTCAAAAATCCGGATGGAGAATTTTCAGGAGGCCCGGCATATTACATAGAAAAAGGGTTAAAATGCAAACCGTATGCGATCCTTTTTGCAATTGTTGCATTTCTGGGACCTGGATTTCTCATGCCGGGTGTGCAGATCAACTCACTTGTAACAGTTTTTGAAGAAGCATTTTCTGTAAATAAAATTCTTGTCGGTGCTATCTGTTGTGTAATCCTCGGTATTGTTGTTTATGGAAGTATTAAAAGAATCGCACAGATTGCGGAATTACTTGCGCCGGCAATGTGTGCGGTATATATTCTTGCGGCAGTCGTTATTCTGGGACTCAATATTACCAAACTTCCGGGAATCCTGGAAATGATCATTCAGTCTGCATTCGGAGTGCATGCAGTACTGGGAGGTATTGTTGGTTCTGCAGTTTCATGGGGAGTCAAACGTGGTATTTATTCCAATGAAGCGGGAATGGGATGTGGTGCGATCGTTTCTGCAGCAGCAGAATGTTCACATCCTGCAAAACAGGGACTGATCCAGTCATTTTCCATTTATGTGGATACATTATTTATCGGAACAGCAACAGCAATGATCGTTCTGCTGACAGGTACATTTGATGTAGCTGATGCAGCCGGAAATCTTCTGATCAGTCAGACCGGCGGGCTGGAATCCGGAATCAAATGGACACAGTATGCATTGATAAGTACTTTTGGAACGTGGAGTGGCAAGGCACTTGCCATCATTATTGTTTTGTTTGTATTTACGTCTATGACGGGATATTGTTATCAGGCAGAATCCAATATCCGTTATCTGACAGGTAACAGCAAAAAGGCAGTTGCAATCGCCAGAGCAGTGTTCCTTGCAGCATCTTTCCTTGGGGCAATTGTAAATGCAGATGCTGTATGGGCAATGGGTGATATCGGATACGGACTTATGGCATGGGCAAATATCATTGCAATCGCACTTCTTGCACCAAAAGCTGTAGAAATCCTGCGAGATTACGAAAAACAAAAGAAAAGCGGTAAGAATCCGGTGTTTGATCCGGCAAAATTCGGTATCAAAGATGAGACCGGAGCGTGGAACCGAAAAAAAGATAGTTGACCTTGTGTCAGCTATCTTTTTGGTTATGAATAGATTTAGAAATTTTCTATGTATTTGATGACTTTTTCCGTGGTGGTGTTCTGATATTTCCCTTTTTTCCAGATAACACCAATACGCTGTTCGATGGAAGGCATGACCGGAATTCCAATTATTTCCGGATGGGCATCAACAATGGAGCGGTACAGGAAAGTGCCGACCTGCTCGGTTTTTACCATATTGAGAAGTGTGGTAATCTGGCTGGTGTTCAGGAGCACATGTGGATTGACGCCGACTGCCTTGAACTGGCGTGTGAGGGTCATTACCTGAACAGAATCGGTATTAAAAAGAATCAGAGGTTCGTTGGCAAGCATATTCAGAAGGATAGTCTGCTGGCCGGCAAGCGGATGTTCCGGTGAGACACAGAAAAGCAGATCCTCTGTATCGATGATGCGGGAATTGCATTTGTCAATGGCAGGCTGCTCTGCGTTTACGATCGCTACATCCAGTTTTTCCTCGAGTACGAGATTGCAGGCTTTGATTGAGCCGAATTCATAAAGGCGAAAATCAACCTCTGGAAAATTTTTTTTCAGTGAAAAATAGAGTTCCGGAAGATAGATGGTTCCGAGCATCGGCGGTATTCCGATACGTATGGGAATGATTTTTTTGCGTAGTTCGTGAAATTCAGATTCTACGGAATCTGCATGTGCAAGAAGTTCTTCAGCACTTTTATAAAAAAGCTCTCCCTCCGGAGTGAGGGTCAGTTTGTTATTATTGCGGAAAAAAAGATTGACGCCAAATTCTTCCTCCAAAGCGCGGATCGCATTAGAAATGGATGGCTGTGTTACAAAAAGTTCTTTGGCAGCCTTCGTGATATTGTGGTATCGCGCAGCAACACAAAAATATTCTAACTGAGTTAATTTCATAATGAAATTGTCCTCCATCGTAAAAATTTGTTTTTATAATAGCATATAATATAGAGAAAGTAAAAGATGGAGTTTTGAAATGCAGGAAATTATGCAGTATACCACATATGGAATCGCTTTAATCGGAGGGCTTGCATTCTTAGTCGCAATTATTGTGCAGGTGCTGAAAGAATTGCCGAAATTAAAAAAGATTCCGACAAGTGTTGTCGCGCTTGTGGTATCTCTGATCCTCTGTCCGGTTACGCTGATTGCTTTATGTACATGGTATGCCGTAAAAATCACGTGGTATTATGTTATGGCAGCACTGCTCGGTGCTTTTCCGGTGTATCTCGTTGCGACAGGAGGATGGGAAAAAATAAAAGGAATCTGGGATCGAACACAATACAAAAAGAAAGATCAATGAAACAAACAGACATCACTCTGCTTACTATATAAAGAGGGGAGTGATGATATGAGTCTCTTAAAAGATTTTACAGATCTTGGTAATTTTTATGCGGATAAAGGCGGAAACAGACCCTATCTGGAAAAAAGAAGCAATGCATATCTGGATGATTTTACGAGGAATGCAGGAAGCAATAATTATACAAAATTTGCGAGGGATGTCAACAGGTGGGGACAGCCGGGATGTCAGGGGCAGCCATGGTGTGCTGTTTATCAGTTCTGGAAACTGGTAAAAATATTCGGACTGAAAAAAGCTCTGCAGATCATGGGAGGCGGTTTTTATAACTGTCGAAGTGTGACAAGACATGCAAAAAATAATGGTACATGGAAAAAAACACCGAAAAAAGGAGCACTGGTCGTTTTTCGAAATGGGACACATATAGGATCAATTATCAATTATAATGGAAGCTACATCTATACAAATGAGGGAAATACTTCAAGTTCAGCGGGTGTCGTTGCAAACGGCGGTTCGTGCAGGAACAAACGATATCGTAGAGGAGATCCCGCAATAGACGGCTATGTATGGATCAATTACGGAACATCAGGGGAATCGACAAGCGTGGATGCGGCATCTACTCTGAAAAGAAGGCCGCAATATGTCGGTAAAGTTACGGCAAAAGAGTTGAATGTCAGATCGTGGGCGGATGTGGAAAGTCCAGTCATCAAGAAGTGGCCATTGCTTCGGGAAGGTAATCTGGTTGACATCTGTGACACCATAAAAGCCTCAGATGGTTCAGAGTGGTATTATGTACGAATGGCCGGTAAGTATTATGGATTTGTTGCCACAAAATATATAAAGCGACAGTGAGATAGAGACACAGGGAAAGGCTATTGAGACAATTTTTTCAATAGCTTTTTCTTATGGAACCATATGTTTTTATAAATGTACAATCTGGAAAGTGGCAGTTATAATAACAGCATAAACAGTAACGAACGGCCGAATGATTACTGAAATTACAAAACGAAAAATTAGGAGGGGGTAGTAATGAGTCCATCAACAATTACGTTGCTGTTTCTCCTTTTTGCGGTAATCATGTTTGTACTTGAAAAGATTCCGCTTGGAGTTACATCAATGATCGTCTGTATAGGTCTCGTGGTAACCGGAGTACTTGATGTAAAAACAGCTTTTGCAGGATTCATCGACAGTAATGTCATCTTGTTTGTATCCATGTTCATCGTGGGTGGGGCTTTATTTGAAACTGGCATGGCAAACAAAATCGGAGGTATTGTAACAAAATTTGCAAAAACAGAAAGAATGCTGATCATCGCGATCATGGTAATCGTAGGTCTGATGAGTGGTGTATTATCCAACACAGGTACAGCAGCAGTTCTGATTCCGGTAGTTATCGGTATTGCAGCAAAATCCGGATACAAGAGATCCCGTCTTCTGATGCCGCTGGTATTTGCAGCAGCTATGGGCGGTAACCTTTCTCTGATAGGAGCTCCGGGTAACCTGATCGCACAGAGTGCACTTCAGGAAATTGACATGAAATTTGGTTTTTTCGAATATGCAATCGTAGGTATTCCAATCCTGGTTGCAGGAATTCTCTTCTATGCAACAGTTGGTTATAAGCTTCTTCCGAATCATGATGTAAAGGATGAAGGAGCGTTTGACACAGAAAAAGATTTCAGCGATGTTTCGGTATGGAAACAGTGGTTATCTCTGATAATCCTTGTGCTGACACTGCTGGCAATGATCTTCGAAGACAAAATCGGCGTTAAGTTATGTATTTCCGGTGGAATCGGAGCACTGCTTCTGATCCTCACAGGAGTTATTTCAGAGAAAGATGCACTGAAATCCATCGATCTCAAGACAATCTTTCTTTTTGGTGGTACGCTTTCCCTTGCAGCAGCACTTCAGGAAACGGGAGCCGGTGAACTGATTGCCAACAAAGTGATTGGAGCACTTGGTGCAAATCCATCTCCATACATACTGACATTTGTAGTATTTATTCTCTGCTGTATCCTGACGAATTTCATGTCAAACACAGCAACGACCGCTCTTATGGTTCCAATCTGTCTGTCCATCGCACAGGGAATGGGAGCTGACCCGAGAGCAGTACTGATGGCATGTGTAATCGGCGGTTCCTGTGCTTACGCAACACCGATCGGAATGCCGGCAAATACGATGGTAGTCGGAGCAGGCGGATACAAATTTATGGATTATGTAAAAGCAGGTTTTCCGCTTATCATTATAGCAACTATTGTAAGTATGATCATTCTTCCGATCGTATTCCCGTTCTTCCCGTGAGAAGCAGCGGCATGAAAGGAATTTGATACAATAAAAATAAGCTTAGTTTAATCTCAATTATATGAACCAGGAGGACAAAAAAAATGGGTAAGAAAGAACAGGTAGAGCAGCTTACCACTTATATGGCGAACTTTGTTTCCTATATTGGTAAAGTACTGCCGGATGACATCAAAGCAAAGATCAATGAGCTTGCAGAGAAAGAGGACAGCCCACTTTCCAAAGTAATCTACCAGACAATGCAGAGAAATCAGGTCCTTGCAAAAGAACTCAACAGACCGAGCTGTCAGGACACCGGTGTATTACAGTTCTGGGTAAAATGTGGTACAAACTTTCCATTAATCGGGGAACTCGAAGCACTGCTCAAAGAAGCTGTTGTAAAAGCTACTTTCGAAGCACCTCTTCGTCATAACAGCGTAGAAACATTTGATGAGTACAATACCGGTAAAAACGTTGGTAAAGGAACTCCTACTGTATTCTGGGATATCGTTCCGGACAGTGATAAATGTGAGATTTATACATACATGGCCGGAGGCGGATGTACTCTTCCGGGAAAAGCTATGGTTCTGATGCCGGGTGAAGGTTATGAAGGCGTAACAAAATTCGTTATGGATGTTATGACCTCCTATGGCTTAAATGCTTGTCCGCCACTCCTTGTAGGTGTTGGTGTTGCAACATCCGTAGAAACTGCAGCACTGCTTTCAAAGAAAGCTCTTATGAGACCGCTTGGAAGCCACAACGAAAACGAGCGTGCTGCATCTATGGAGAAACTGCTTGAAGACGGTATCAATGCAATCGGCCTTGGACCACAGGGTATGGGCGGTAAATATTCTGTAATGGGTGTTCATATCGAAAACACAGCGAGACATCCATCCACAATCGGTGTGGCTGTAAACGTTGGATGCTGGTCCCACAGACGTGGACACATCATTTTTGATAAAGACCTTAACTACACAATCACAACACATTCGGGGGTGACTTTATAATGCTGGAAATGAAAGATGGAAAGAAAATTTTAACAACACCGGTCTCAGCAGAAGATCTCAAGGATATCCATGTAGGAGATATCGTATACTTAAATGGAAGCATGACAACCTGCCGTGACGTTGCACACAGACGTCTCGTAGAAGAAGGACGTGAACTTCCGGTTGATGTAAAGGATGCAGCTATTTTTCATGCCGGACCGATCATCCGTCCACTGGAAAACGACAAGTTCGAAATGGTATCTGTAGGACCGACAACCAGTATGCGTATGGAAAAATTTGAATATGAATTCGTAAAAGAGACAGGTGTCCGCGTGATTATCGGTAAAGGTGGTATGAAAGAAAACACCGAGCGTGCCTGCAAAGAGTTTGGTGCGATCCACTGTGTATTCCCGGCCGGAAACGCAGTTGTAGCAGCAACAGAAGTAGAAGAAATCGTAGATGCTCAGTGGAGAGACCTCGGAATGCCTGAGACACTGTGGCACTGCCGTGTCAAAGAGTTCGGACCGCTGATCGTATCTATCGATACAGAAGGCCGCAACCTCTTTGAAGAGAATAAAGTGATCTTCAATCAGAGAAAAGATAAAGCAGTAGAAGAAATCTGCAAACATGTAAGTTTCATTAAGTAATTAAATTCCTCAAAAGCAATTTCTACACACACGTACTTAGTAAGTAAACCAAAATTTTTGCCAAAAAATAAAGCCAAAACAGAAGCCACACAGAAGGATTCACTGCCATGGTCCTTGGGTGTGGCTTTTGTCTGGTTTGATAAGAAAATTCTCCTGAGATTAAAAAATTTTATACGAAACTGAGATCTTTATAAGCAGGAAAACCATAAGCTGATTCGGTATTTCTGATTGCAGAGAGAATTGCTTCTGCCATAACATCTGCAGCAAGTGTTCCGACCATATCACAGTCAGCAGGTATGTTTCCGACAGAAAGTGCGTAAATACTGTCTCCGTCAGCTGAGGTATGCACAGGACGGATCGAACGTGCATAGCCATTGTGTGTTATGCCGGCAATTTTACAGAGCTGGCTTTTGGTGAAGGCGGCATTGGTGATGATCGCACCGATTGTGGTATTTTCCACAAATTTGTTTTCGTGGATGTCATATGACCGGTAAAGAAACTGTGCAGAATCAGCAAAAGATTTCTGGTCATCAGAGAGCATGCCGGCGATGATCTGACCATTGTGATGATCATAAATATCCCCCAGGGCATTGACGGCGACGATAGCGCCGATCTTTAATTCTCCAATCTGTACTGCATAACTTCCGATGCCGGATTTCATGCAGTGTTCCATGCCGTTTAATTTGCCGATGGTTGCGCCGGTTCCGACACCAAAGCAGCCATCCTGGTAATTATTCTGCCAGGCACCGACACAGGCTTCGTATCCCATGGCTTTATCCGGACGGGTATATGGATCAGCAACAGTCAGATCAAAAATATCTGACTGACATACGAGAGGAACTTTCGCGATGCCGACATCGAGCCCGATTCCTTTCTCTTCCAGAAACTGCATAACACCGCCGGCAGCATCAAGTCCGAAAGCACTTCCACCGCCGAGCAGGACTGCGTGAATCCGATCGGCAGCAGCAAGAGGTTTCAACAGTTCGCTTTCACGGGAAGCCGGTCCGCCTCCACGTACATCGAGTCCTGCGCACATGCCGGTTTCGCTTATAATGACGGTACAGCCTGTTCCGGACGAGGTGTTTTGGGCATTACCAATGCGGATATTGTCAAAATCTTTTATGGAAATTATTTTCATTGTATGCCTCCTTGAGTTAAATATAATTATACTAACAAAGAACTATTTTAAAGTCAAACAGAATGGAGGAACAAAAAAGTTGCAGCAGAGTGAAAAGAAGGAAAGCGTTTTGCGATATCTGATTGCAAGAACTCTCTCAGGCAGTTATAATGAACATCAGGACTTCTAAAAAAGAAGATAATGATGGGGGAACTGGAGAGGGAAAATTATGGATTATCAGCAGTTTATTACATTTATCATGGAAATGCTTGGAACAGTTGCGTTTGCAGCGTCCGGAGCCATGGTAGCGGTAGATCGTGCCATGGATATTTTCGGTGTGATCGTGCTCGGAGTTACGACAGCTGTCGGCGGTGGTGCGATACGTGATGTGATTCTTGGAATCGTACCGCCTGCAATGTTCAGGAATCCGATTTATACACTGGTGGCAACGATTACATCCTGTGTAGTTTTTCTGATCTTATATTTAAAGAAAGAGCTTTTGCAGGGGCACAATCGTGAGACTTATGATAAAGTCATGCTTGTGATGGACTCGATCGGACTTGGGATATTTACGGTAGTAGGTGTAAACACCGGAATTTCACATGGATATGTGGATTATATGTTTCTGCTTGTGTTTCTTGGGACGATTACCGGCGTTGGTGGTGGATTACTGAGAGATATTATGGCAGGAGTACCACCATACATTCTTGTGCGCCATATTTATGCATGTGCATCAATCGTAGGAGCAATCGTCTGTGTGGTTCTGTACCGTCATTTTGGTGCGGTTGCGTCTATGGTAGGAGCGTCGGCAGTCGTAGTTCTGATACGGTATCTGGCAGCACATTACCGCTGGAATCTTCCGAAGCTTACACGTGAAGAAGAGAATTGAATATTGTTGCAGACAAAGAAGCAGCCTCTCTCCGAATCGGAGAGGAGCTGCTTTTGTACATTTTACTTATAGAGGAAATTTTAAGGGCTTACCGGAATGTTATTCCAGTGTCTGTGTGTCCTGAAGAGCTTCGAAACCTTCCTCACCGGTACGGATCTTAACAACATTTTCGATATCGTATACGAAGACTTTACCGTCACCGTACTGACCGGTATGAAGAACTCTCTTGGCAGTTTCGATAACTGTTTTGACCGGTACCAGGCTGACAACGATCTCAATCTTGATCTTAGGCAGCAGGTTCATATCCATCTCAACACCACGGTAGTAGGAGCGGGCACCTTTCTGTACACCACATCCCATAACGTTTGTAATGGTGATACCGGTAACACCGATTTCATTCATTGCATGCATGAATTCTTCAAGTTTGCTCTGACGTGTGATAATAACTACTTTTGTCAGCTTGTGTACGCCTTCTTTTGGAAGTTCCGGAATTGTGTTAACAACTTCAGCCGGAGCTACATTTGCGGAAATATTTGCAGAGGCTGCTTTCTTTGCAACGCCCATAGGAGCAGGAACGGTCATGGTGTCATGCACAACAAATCCGTCATAAGCACTTGTAAGACCATGTTCTTTGGAATCCAGACCTTCGATTTCTTCTTCCGGTTTTACACGAAGACCAATGGTTGCACGAATTGCAAGAAATGTAAGTGTAATCAATACAACAGCCCATGCACCAACCGTAAGAATACCTAAAATCTGAAGTCCTAACTGGTTAAATCCACCACCGTAGAATAAACCTGCGTATGCTGAACCATCTGCAAATGCCTGTACTGTATCACCTTTTCCTGTTGCAAATAAACCAACTGCGATTGTTCCCCAAACACCATTTGCCAAGTGAACACCAACTGCACCAACAGGATCATCAATGTGGAATTTCTTGTCTAAAACTTCTACAACTACATCTACTAAAATACCTGCTACAGCACCAATGATTAATGCGCCAATTGTATCTACTGAAGCACAACCTGCTGTAATTGCTACTAAACCTGCCAGTGAAGCATTTAAGCACATGCCTACATCAGGCTTACCATCTTTAATCCATGTAAAAATCATACATACTACTGTTGCTGTTGCAGGAGCAATTGTTGTATTCATAAAGATTGAAGCTAAACTGTCAACATTTGTTGCTGCTGCACCGTTGAATCCGTACCAGCCAAACCAAAGAATGAAACATCCTAAAGCACCAAGTGTAATTGAATGACCGGCAATAGCATTTGATCTGATTTTTCCATTTGATCTCTTTGTATATTTACCAATACGAGGACCTACAATAATTGCACCAACTAAAGCTGCCATACCACCAACTGAGTGAATTACTGCTGAACCGGCGAAATCTACGAAATTTAACTGCTGTAACCAACCATGTCCACCAAGGTTCCAAACCCAACCTGCTTCAATAGGATATACTATTAAACTGATTGCTCCTGAATAAATACAGTAGGCACTGAACTTTGTTCTTTCAGCCATAGCTCCTGAAACAATTGTTGCTGCTGTTGCACAGAACACTAACTGGAATACAAACTGTGACCAGTTGAAGTTACTGTAGTTTGTGAAAATATCAAGATTTGGAATACCAATAACACCCATTACATAATCCTCTGACATCATAAGTCCAAATCCTAATACAATGTACATAATAGTACCAATACAAAAGTCCATAAGGTTCTTCATAATGATGTTACCAGCGTTCTTTGCTCTGGTAAATCCTGTTTCAACCATTGCAAATCCTGCCTGCATAAAGAATACTAAGCCAGCACCAATTAAGAACCAGATTGCAAAACTACTGTCTGTAGCTGCCTGAATAATTTCTTTTGCGTCCATAATTTTTTCCTCCATTCTTTCAGTCATATTTTTTCTCTTAAACATTTGAATTGACTTTTTTCAAATGTTCATCACAAGATTTCTCTTGTGGGGAAACATTTTAAAGGGGTATGTTTTCCTTCTTACGAAATTCTTTTATTCTCCTAAAAACAAAAGAAAAAGGGAGCTAGACCTTTACGTCTGCTCCCTTGCATTTCGTTTAACAATGGCTATTATAACATCTGTTTTTTGTTTTGCAACAGTAAACCTGTCTTAACTAAAATTATTAAGACATTGTTTTAAGTATTTAACCATTTGTTTTATTTTATTAGTTTAGTTCTTTCTAACTTTAAGTTTGGGAATTATATTTCCTATTTCTTCATAAGAATCTTTTTATAACTATGCTCTATTTGAAATTATGCTAAAGTTTCCTTTACCTGCTGGTAAATTCCTTCTCCATCTAGCTTAAATTCTTTAAGTAATTCTACTGCAGGACCTGAATGTCCGAAAACATCCTGTACACCTAATTTTGTTACTTTTGTAGGTAATTTACTGCTTAATGCATCACATACAGCGCTTCCAAGTCCACCAATTACAGAATGTTCTTCAACTGTAACTACTTTTCCTGTTTTCTTAGCTGATTCAACAATAATATCTTCATCTAAAGGTTTGATTGTATGAATGTTGATTACTTCTGCATTGATTCCATCTGCTGCAAGTTTTTCTGCTGCCTCTAATG
>ERZ857972.1669-NODE-1669-length-11371-cov-4.804083_pt1 | contig 11371 bp, 10 predicted proteins | sample MGYA00519757_ERZ857972 | MGnify/ENA primary metagenome ERZ857972 (study PRJEB31778, sample SAMEA3449383) | human gut metagenome | biome: human gut; feature: human-associated habitat; material: faeces | place: United Kingdom | collected 2010/2012 ...
TCCAACACATATTTATAATTTTTTATAAGATTATTTTAACAGTTAAACACCTCCTTGTCATATCTTTATATTTCCCTCATTCTCCAACAGACAAAATGTCTCATAGCCTCCCGGCTCCCCTCATTCTTATGACAGGCTGCACTCACCTCCATGACCATGCAGAAGTCTCATTATCATATCCTTGTTCGCTCCCTGTGCTCTTCGTGGTATCATAAAAAAACCTCCATCCTATTGTTCATGGCATAAAATTCATTGCCCGCAGATCATGGCGGAATATGTCCTCCCGGACTGTGCCGGAAAATGGTCTTATTCAATTGTCAGCTTCCCTTGGATTCATCATCATATGTCGTGAATGGATTTGTCAGATCTGATCGATCTCATCTTAGATTTATCTTGTTGATATGTTTTTAGAATTATCTGATATTGTATTCTCTTCCATTTATTCCCTATCTTGGTTTATCATAACATTTCCGCATAAAAAAAGCAACCCATTTTCTTCCATGGGTTGCTTTTTTATGATTCATTAGATTCCAAGAATCTTCTTCACTTCGTCTTCCATTGCTGCTGTCTCACATACCGTATCATGAAGAACTGGTGCAGTTCTGATCTCTTCGATCGCTTTTGGAATTGCTGTCTTAGATACTTTGTTAAGTTCATCAACTAATTCAAAGTCATCTTCTGCATCATATGCTGGATCGATCGCATCCATAACACTTCTTGTGAATTTGTATGGACTTGCTGTAGAAGCGATCACTGTTGGAGTCTTGTCATCTCCTGTCGCTGCTTTATATTTGTCATATGCAACTGCTGCGACTGCTGTATGTGTATCCATCACATATCCTTCTTTGTCATAGACTTCTTTAATCTTCACTGCTGTTTCTTCTTCACTTCCGAAAGCTCCAAAGAACTCAGATAATTCTGCTTTCATGGCATCTGTGATCACATATTCACCGTCTTTTGTCAATGCTGCCATAAATTTGGCACACTGTTTTGCATCATTTCCTGCGATTCTATAGATCATACGCTCTAAGTTACTTGAGATCAGAATATCCATAGATGGAGATGTTGTAACATAGAATTCTCTGTTGCGATCGTATTTTCCTGTCTCAAAGAAATCAAATAATACTTTGTTCTTATTAGATGCGCAGACAAATTTGCCGATTGGAATACCCATCTGTTTTGCATAATAAGAAGCTAGAATATTACCAAAGTTTCCTGTTGGAACGACTACATTCATAGGTTCTCCGGCCTTTAATGCACCCTGTTTTAATAAATCAGCATAAGCCTTTACATAATATACAACCTGTGGCACTAAACGTCCGATGTTGATTGAGTTTGCAGATGAGAACTGGAATCCGTTGTCATTCATCACTTTCGCTAACTCTTTGTTAGAGAACATCTTCTTAACACCTGTCTGAGCATCATCAAAGTTTCCTTTGATTCCGATCACATATGTATTGTCACCCTTCTGTGTTACCATCTGTTTTTCCTGAATTGGGCTGACTCCAGACTTTGGATAGAATACGATGATCTTTGTTCCCGGTACATCTGCAAATCCTGCTAAAGCCGCTTTTCCTGTGTCTCCGGATGTTGCTGTTAAGATCACGATCTCATTCTTTACATTATTCTTTCTTGCTGATGTTACAAGTAAATGTGGCAGAATAGATAATGCCATATCTTTAAATGCGATGGTTGCTCCATGGAATAATTCCAGATAATATGCTCCATCTACTTTCTTTGTCACTGCGATCTCTTCTGTATCAAATTTGCTGTCATACGCATTATTAATGCATGTCTTTAATTCTTCTTCTGTAAAATCTGTAAGGAATTCTTTCATGACTGCATAAGCAATTTCCTGATAGGACATCTGTGTCAGATCTTCCAACGATACATTTAATTTTGGAATGCTGTCTGGTACAAATAATCCTCCATCGCTTGTTAATCCTTTTAAAATAGCTTCAGAGGCGGTTGCTGTTTCTTCACTATTTCTTGTACTGTGGTATACTAAATTCATATTTCCCTACCTTTTCTTCTATTAAATATACGTGTTTCTGTTGGTTTTTGATTATAGCATATGTTGTTCCTGTCTACAACTGATTTTCATGAACTATATCTTATACAATTACAAATGTCAGCATGAGACGGACACCACTGATCAATGCTTTTTCATCAAAATCAAACTTTCCATGATGGTTTGCAGGGTGGTCGCCGCCACCGATAAATGCAAAACATCCATCCATTTCTTCCAGATAATTTGCAAAATCTTCTCCTAACATCATTGCTTCAACATGGGTAAACTCTGACGGATCAAAGACTTCCCCTGCTTTCTCCATGACATCTTCTACAACACCCGGATCATTGATCAGTGCCCCATGGCTTGATTGTTGAAAATCAACCGAAACATCTACTCCATACATCTGTTCATGGGCTTTCGCGATCTCTTTGACTCTGTGCTCGATCATCTCCTGAGCTTGTCTGGAAAATGTTCTTGCAGTCCCTTCGATCTTTGCTTCCCCTGCGATCACATTTCTCGCTGTCCCGGCTTCGACCTTTCCGATCGTTAAAACTGCTGGATCTAATGGATTTAAATTCCTGCTGATGATGCTCTGAAAATTCATAACCATGGAAGATACTGCCACTGCAGTATCAATCCCTTCATGTGGTTTCCCTGCATGTCCTGATCTTCCGTATAAATGAACTGCCAGCCAGTTTGTCGCTGCCATTCTTGGGCCTGCTTCCAGTGAAATCTTGCCAGACGGTATACCGTTAAAAATATGGACTCCATAAATGCGTTTCACACTGTCCAAAACTCCTGTCTTCAACATGAATCTGGCTCCTTCTGCGGTTTCTTCCGCAGGCTGAAATACAAGATATACTCTGCGGTCAAGTTCTGATTCATGTTTCTTCAATATCTTTGCTGTTGCAAGTAAGATTGCTGTGTGTCCATCATGTCCACATGCATGCATACATCCATGATTCAAAGATGCAAAATCAAGTCCTGTCTCTTCCTGTACTTCCAGTGCGTCCATGTCTGCCCTTAATGCGATCGTTTCCTTCTTGCCATTGCCAACAACTGCAATGATTCCTGATGGATCAAAAATCTTATAAGAAATCTCCCATTCTTCCAGATGTTCTCTGATATATTCCATCGTCATCGTTTCATGAAATGCTATCTCAGGACAACGGTGCAGTGCTCTTCGAAATTCGACCACTTCTTCCTGTATCGCATATGCTTCTTCATTTATATCCATATTGATTCCTTTCTTTGTTTCCTTACCTTCCTGTGATCTTCATGATCAAAGCTACGATCACACCGATAATGATCACGGGGCCTAACACAACCATCATTGCACTAAATACATGAAATAGTAAATAAATGATAAAAATAAATATGATCACTGACAGAAGACATCCAAGTTTGAACTTTGTAGAATTCATCGTAAAAATATGTGTGTTACCACCAAACATATCTTCTGGTGTTCCTTCATCCTGGTCCTCTTCGTAATACTCTGTCTGTACATAGTCATCATCCTCACCTTTGGCATCAATGATCGATCTGGCGATCAGTCTCGGACTTCCTAATTCATTCAATACATCCTGTTCGTTCTTTCCATTTCGAATCTGCTCATTGATATAATCCTCATAGTAATTCATGTTCTCCTGAATCACTGCCTGTGATACCATTCCCTCTAAGGAAGATCTTAACTCCTCCATAAATTGTCTTTTTGTCATATATCATTCTCCATCTTTATTGTAGAAAATCTCTGATTCCTTTAATACATGGCAGACACCATCTTCAATCTGGATCGTTGTCACACCACAGTTTTCCTGTCTTGGCGCATGCCAGTATTCCTTAATCTCTCTCTGATAAATATATGTAAGTAAACTGTGGATCCATGCTCCATGAGAAAATACTGCTATATGTTGATATTTTCTCTCATTTGGCAAGATCATATCATTGAAAAAATCAGATGATCTTGCGATCACCTCTTCGTGTGTCTCACATCCTTCAATTTTTTTAAATTTTTCTGGCGCATCAAAGAATTTGAGAAATGGATCCTGTCTTTCTCTCAATTCCTTTAACGTTGCACCCTCAAACGATCCAAAACACGCTTCTTGAACCCGTTTATCTTCATATAGCGGAATATTCCTGCCTCCAAGAATGATCTCTGCTGTTTCCTTCGCACGTTTCAACGGACTGGTATATGCGATATCAAATGGAATATGTCTAAGACCTTCTCGCGTAATAAATGCCAATTCTCTTCCATATTCATTCAATTCGATGTCTGAACTTCCCTGAATCTTAAATTCCTTGTTCCAATCTGTTTCTCCATGTCTGATCAAATATAATTTCAAACCAAGCACCTCCAATTTACCAATAGCATACCTTATTTTTTAAATCGAGTCCAGTCTTTCTTCCTTGTGCAATTTTTTGTAAAAATGTGAAAAAACTATGGAATTTTTAACGAACTTTGCTATACTAAAGATATACATATAAACTAAAATTTTAGGAGAGAAAATTATGAACATTCATGTTGGAGACGAAATCGAATTAACAGAAGAAGTAGTTCCAGAAAACACTGCTGAGAAATGGGGAAGCGGAAGCCTTCCTGTTTATGCCACACCTGCCATGATCTCTTTGATCGAGCAGTCTGCAGTTAATCTACTAGCTGGAAAACTTGAAGAAGGACAGACTACTGTTGGAACAAATTTAAACATTGCGCATGTTTCCGCAACACCAGTTGGTGGAACGATCAAATGTCATTGTTCCTTAACAGAGATCGACCGCAAACGTCTGGTATTCCATGTAGAAGTAACTGATAACAAAGGACGTGTTGGAATCGGTACTCACGAAAGATTCATCGTTGCCAGTGAACCTTTTATGGAAAAAGCAGCTAAAAAATTAGAAGATTAATTTTTAACTCTGTGTACGCAAAAGGTGCCGGAATTCTTATTCCGACACCTTTTTCTTATCTTCTTATCTGCTTGTTCCCTTTAAGATTGGAGAAATCTTCTTGTAGATAAAGAATGTGATCACAACACTGCACATTCCTTTGATAAATGTAAATGGCATATTAAACCAGATCAATGCATCCCATAATGTCTTTACATTCTTGTTGATCGCCTGATATGCTCCAAGAATTGCCTGCATTGGCATGAAATTTGTGTATACTGGATATACAACAAAGTAGTTTGAAAATACACTGACTACTGACATCAGGACTGCTCCTGCTAATGCTCCGATCATTGCACTCTTCTGTGTTTTCTTTCTCTTATAAATAAGTCCTGCTGGTAATACAAAGCATACACCTAAGATAAAGTTAGATAGTTCTCCGACTCCACCTGTCTGTGTATGAAGAAGGTTGATCACATTCTTGATAAAACATACTGCAATTCCAGATACCGGTCCCATCGCATATGCTGCTAGTAATGCTGGAAGTTCGGAAAAGTCAAACTTGATAAATGGTGGTATCAACATTGGAATTGGAAATTCCAAAAACATCAGCACAGTTGCTAATGCTCCTAACATACCTGTCACTGCGATCGTTCTGATATTGAACTTCGTTCTTTTCATTGTCATTGTGTCTCCTGCCATGATAATTCTCCCTTTCTGATTTAAAATCTTAGATTTATAGGGTCTCCCTATAAATTAAAAAATCCTGTCCATTTATCTACATAAACGACAGGGCTTCTGACTTGATCACATATCTTCTATCTGCATAACATCTTAAGATATGTCATCCAACTACTTCTTTCATCCAGACTATACTGTTGGTTCAGGATTCTAACCTGATCGGCCAAACGCTCGCGGACTTGCCTCTCTTAGAGTATCACCGCCAGTCGAGAATTGATACTTTCGTATCTCACTCTGCCCTGAAGTTGGAGAATCAATCTTCTCTACTTCAATATTCAATTACCAGAAAATGAAAGTGTTTCCTGTTTATAAATTTTATTATAATAACTCCTGTCTGTTTTGTAAAGTCCCATTTCACATTTCCTTATCTTTACACAAAGATTATTATTTGTTAAAATATACACAAGCAAATTTGCTTTATTGTATGAATTGTTAAGGAGAAAACAACTATGGGAATGCACAAAATCGCTAAAATGCCTTCTCCAGAGGAACTAAAAGAAGAGATGCCTCTGAGTGAAGAAGCAAAACAAATCAAAGCTGCAAGAGACAAAGAAATCCGTGATGTATTCACAGGCGCATCTGATAAATTCTTAGTTATCATCGGGCCATGTTCTGCAGATAATGAAACTGCTGTTATGGATTATCTCGGACGTTTAGCAAGAGTTCAGAAAGATCTTGCTGATAAGTTACTGATCATCCCTCGTATTTATACAAACAAACCTCGTACAACAGGTGACGGATACAAAGGTATGGTTCATCAGCCAGACCCTGAAAAAGCACCAGATATGGCTAGTGGACTTCGTTCTGTCCGCAAACTTCATATGGAAGCATTAGAAGAATTCCATATGCCTGCTGCAGACGAAATGCTTTATCCAGGAAACTGGCCATATATGGAAGATCTTTTATCTTATGTTGCCGTTGGAGCTCGTTCTGTAGAGAACCAGCAGCATCGTTTAACAGTTAGTGGATTTGATATTCCTGCCGGAATGAAGAACCCAACTGGTGGTGACTTAACTGTTATGATGAACTCTATCACAGCTGGACAGCACCAGCATGATTTCATTGCAAATGGATATGAAGTCAAGACAGATGGTAACCCTCTGACACATGCCATCTTACGTGGATCTGTCAACCGTCATGGAAACAATATTCCAAACTACCATTATGAAGATCTGACTCGTGTTGCTTATATGTACGAGAAATTCCAGTTAAAGAACCCTGCTGTTATCGTTGATGCAAACCACTCTAACTCTGGGAAACAATGGGATCAGCAGCCTCGTATCGTACAGGAAGTTCTTCACAGCAGAAGTTTCTTACCTGAGATCAAATCTCTTGTTAAGGGTATCATGATCGAAAGTTATATCGAAGATGGCAACCAGTCCATCGGTAACGGTGTATATGGACAGTCTATCACTGATCCTTGTCTTGGATGGGACAAATCTGCTGCTCTGCTTTACCGCATGGCAGATTATATATAGAAACTATAAGATCCTAGATATATCACTTCCAAAGGTTCAGGATTCCTGACATGATCGACGGATTGATGAAACTTTCCAGGATGCATCCCAGTATTATAAATGTTATTTCAAACCAAATACTGAAACGAAATAAGAAGGAATGTCTCTGTTCATAGAGCATTTCTTCTTTTTTTTGGGCATAAAAGTTTCTCTTGATCAGCAACAGCAAGGTGATCACATAACAGATAAAATGTGGAAATAAACTCATAAATACAAGAACCAGTCCTTTGATGCCCATTTGCACGATCTGCAAAGATAACATGGATCCAAAGAAAAATGCCATACAAAATGCAAAACTGTATAAAAAAATCCAAGGTTGCAAAAGATATGCCCCCAGATAAATAAATGCATATTGTTTTCCCCTTTTAAACAAAATATAAAAAAACAGACTGATACTTGCTTTATATAGATCCGTATTATTTAAAACCAGTGATCTTACGGTACCTCCATATGCAAGATAATCCTGGTATACAAAATTCGTAAATAAACTCCCAAAGATTAACCCAATGATGATCCATAATCCTGAAAAGAATTTCTCTTTTTCCACAATTTTTTCCTCCTGTCATATCTTATGCAGTGCCTGTCTTTTATATTCTGTTTTCCTGCTCTAGTCTTTTATTTCTCCATATTCAGATATCCAAGAACTCCTGAAATTGTTTTTGCATCAATGATCTTTCCAGAAAAGATCATGTCTTTGATCTCATCGATTGTATATTCTTCTACATCGATAAATTCATCCTCATCCAAATGCTGTTTAGACAGCTTTAGATCAGTTGCAACATAAATCGGAATCTTTTCATCACAGAAACCGATGGCTGTGATCACAGTCATTAGGTGGGTCATTTTTCCAGCAATAAAACCTGTTTCTTCTTCAATCTCTCTTGTGACACACTCCAGAGGTGTTTCCCCGGGTTCAATTCCACCTGCCGGGATTTCCAGTGTTTCCTGATCAAGGGCATTACGGTATTGTCTTACAAGTAAGATCGTTCCTTTGTCTGTAACAGGAACAACAGCTGCTGCCCCTTTATGTTTGACCAGATCCCATGTGACAACTTTGCCGCTTGGAAGTTTTACAATATCCTCATAAAATCCAACAACTTTTCCCTGATGTATCAGATGTTGTTCTAGTTTCTCGTATCCTTTCATAAAAAATCTCCTTTATTTATACTTTTGACACTCACGTTATAAATTGGAAAAAGCGATAGATTTCTCTATCGCTTCTTGTTATTTCGCATAGTCAACAACTCGTGACTCTCTGATCACATTGACCTTGATCTGTCCTGGATAATCCAGATTCTCTTCGATCTGGTTTGAGATATCTCTCGCCAGTAAGATCATATCATCGTCACTGATTTGTTCAGGAACTACCATAACTCGAATTTCTCGACCTGCCTGAATTGCAAAAGTTTTATCAACACCCTGGAAGGAGTCTGCGATCTCTTCCAACTGTTTTAATCTTGTTGTATAACTTTCCAGTGTCTCGCTTCTTGCACCTAGACGTGCTGCTGAGATTGCATCAGCTGCCTGTACCAGACATGCGATCAATGATTCTGGCTCTTCATCCCCATGATGAGATGCCACTGCATTGATGACAATTGGATTCTCCTTATACTTCTTACACAGATTCACACCAAGTTCTACGTGAGAACCTTCTACTTCGTGGTCGATGGATTTACCAATGTCATGAAGCAGACCTGCTCTCTTGGCCATTCTCACATCGACACCGATCTCTGCTGCTAAAAGTCCGGATAACTGAGCAACTTCCATGGAATGCTTTAACGCATTCTGTCCATAGCTTGTACGGAACTTCATTCTTCCAAGAAGTCTGACAAGTTCTGGATGGATTCCATGAACCCCAAGTTCTAATGTTGCTGCTTCCCCTTCTTCGCGCATCATAGTTTCGACTTCTTTTGTAGCTTTCTCAACCATCTCCTCGATGCGTGCCGGATGGATTCTTCCATCCACGATCAATTTCTCTAAAGCGATTCTTGCGATCTCGCGTCGAACCGGATTAAAGCTTGACAGTACAACAGCTTCCGGTGTATCATCGATGATCAATTCAACTCCCGTAGCGTTCTCAATGGAACGGATATTACGTCCTTCACGACCGATGATCCTTCCTTTCATCTCATCGTTTGGAAGCTGTACCAGCGAAATCGTTGTCTCTGCCACATGATCAACTGCACACTTCTGAATTGCAGTTACCACATATTCCTTGGCTTTCTTTCGGGCATCTTCTTTCGCTCTTGTCTCCATTTCTTTGACATACATTGCTGTCTCGTGTTTCACATCTTCTTTTACTGCTGATAATAATTGCTCTTTTGCCTGATCAGAGGTCAACCCAGAAATTCTTTCCAGTTCCTGTAGATGTTTTGCCTGCAGTTCCTGCAACTGAGCTTTCTCTGTATCGATGTTCTTTTCTTTGGCTGTTAATGACTGTTCTTTGCGTTCCAGCACGGTTGCTTTCTTCTCGACAGTCTCTTCCTTAGAAAGAACTCTCTGCTCATACTTCTGCAGTTCTGCCCTGCGTTCTTTTGTCTCTTTTTCGAAGTCATGTCTCGCTTTTATAGTTTCTTCTTTTACTTCCAAAGAAGCTTCACGTTTCTTCGCATCTGCTGCTTTGATTGCTTCATCTATAATCTCTCTTGCTTTATCTTCTGCATTCCCGATCGTAATTTCCATTGCCTTCTTGCTTCTTGTATTCGCTACATAGGCAGATACCGGAACTGCGATAACCAGAGTTGCGATAATGGCTATAATAATACCAACCACAGGTTTCCTCCTTATTCAATTTTTTGTGTATTCACACTCATTTAATTTTATATGTTTTTAACATAAAAGTCAAGGAAGGGATACCTCTTCTGTTCGAATTATCATTGCTGTTTTTCCTTGGATCGTAAGTCCCCCTCCAAAATCAACGGAATCTCCTGTGATCAGATCAATCCCGCATCCTGCCTGAGCATCAAAATGTGCTGTAAATTCGCCATCACCACAGTTCATTGCAAAAATGATGCGGTCTTCATTCGTTCTTCTCTGGAATACAAGAACATCTGGTGCGATCGCTAATTGTAAGTAATCACCATATTTTAAAGCTGGTGATCCAGCTCTTACTTTTGCCAATTGTGCGATATAGTTTGTTAATTCATTTTCTACTAAATCTTCTTTATGGATTCTTGGACGCAGGCTGTCATCACTTCCCTGTTCTTTCTTTCCTTCCATTCCCCATTCACTTCCATAGTAAACACCCGGAACTCCTGGCATCGCAAATTCCATTGCATAGATCAATGGTAAATGCTCTTTATCCTCTAACTGACTTGCGATTCTCTCCACATCATGGTTATCTACAAAATTATATAATGGAAGTCCTTTGTACAACGTCCATTCTTCTGGTCCAAACTGACGGTTTAGGGAATATCCGATCTCATGCATATTGTGTGTATTGAAACTTGAATACAAACCTTTATAACATTCATAATTTGTCACAGAATCCAACAGCTCTGGATTCACAAGCTGTGTGTAATCACCATGAAGCATTTCTCCGATCATCAAAAATTCTGGTTTCTTGCTGTGAACAAAGTCAACCAACACTTTCATGAAATTGCGGTTTAACATATAAGCAACATCCAGTCTTAATCCATCAATCCCTAATTTATCGATCCATATTCCGACAGATTCTAATAAATAATTTCTAACCTGTTCGTTGTCAAGATTTAATTTGACCAGTTCAAAATGTCCTTCCCATCCTTCATACCAGAACCCATCGTTATAACAACTGTTACCATCAAAACGAATGTGGAACCAATCCTTATATGGAGAGTCCCATTTCTTTTCCTGGACATCACGAAATGCCCAAAAGCCACGGCCGACATGATTAAACACACCGTCCAGTACAATCTTGATATCGTGATCATGCAAATCCTTGCAGACATCTGAAAAATCTTCGTTTGTGCCAAGCCGGCAGTCGATTTTTCGAAAATCTCTTGTGTCATATCCATGATTGTCGGAATCAAAGATTGGATTTAATAATATGGAATCTACACCGAGGTCTTTTAGATAATCGGACCACTCCATGATCTTGCGGATGCGGGGAACCGTTACACCATCATTGTGCACCGGAGCACCACAGAATCCAATCGGATAAATTTGATAAAATACACTGTTATAAGTCCACATAACTATGCCTTCTTTCTTTATGTAATATTATTTCTTTTTTATAGTA
>ERZ857972.1680-NODE-1680-length-11249-cov-3.487493_pt1 | contig 11249 bp, 15 predicted proteins | sample MGYA00519757_ERZ857972 | MGnify/ENA primary metagenome ERZ857972 (study PRJEB31778, sample SAMEA3449383) | human gut metagenome | biome: human gut; feature: human-associated habitat; material: faeces | place: United Kingdom | collected 2010/2012 ...
GGGGGAACACTGCTGTCAACAAGGCGGCAGTGTTCCCTTTTGCGTTATCAAGGAGAGAGCATGTACTTAAATGAGCTGGACCAATACGACTCAATCACGATTCAGGCACACGATAACCCGGATGCAGATGCCATTGCTTCCTATTATAATTTGCAGATAAAGACAAAAACTGAGAATTAATGGAGAGATTCAGAACAAAATTTCCAAAATAATAACGAAAACCTTAAGATTTTGCAGATTGCGCGGGGGAGGAACAGTTCAAATTGACTTTAAAGGGTGAATGGTTTATAATTTGTAATATATATGTAACAAGTTGAGAATGGAGGGGAATGAATGAGCAATACAGAAGATAGAAACGATGAAACCATCAATCTGGATTTAGATGAGCATACATCTGCGGAAGATGCTGATATGGATGTGAATACAGAGGCGAATGCGAATGCAGATGATGATTTTGATTATCTGAAGGAAATAGAAGAGATTGAAGCTCAGGAGAAGGAGCTGGAAGAACAGCGCCAGAAGAAGAAAGAAGAATTAGAAAGACGTCGTGAAGAGCGTGAGAAGGACGAGAAGAAGAGTGCCGCACAGCGCAAACGTGAAATGAAGGAACGTAAGAAAGAGGCAGAATGGCTGGGAGAGCCTTTTGAAGATGACGTTGAAATCGTTCCGACTGCAAAGAAGAAAAAGAGCAAAAAGGGTCTTGTTGCAATTGTTATTATTGTGCTGATTGCATTGGCAGGCGGTGCTGTTTTTGCTTACAAGATGCAGGCAGATAAGAAGGAACTGGCTGATTTTTCACAGAAAGTGGCTGCATTCCAGTCTGAGAAACTGGACGGCAGGGATTTTGGTTCCCATCAGTCCTATTTTACAGATTTCATGAAAGAGTGCCAGGATGCGATTGATGCCGGAGACCTCAAGAAGATGGAAGAACTGGACAAGAAATGGAGTGAAGTAGAGAATACTTACACAACCGTTTCCAACGGCAAGACGTCACTGGATGCTTTTGCTTCCGGTATTGATCAGGCACTTTCAACGTATTCCATCACAGATGATTATAAGGCCACATATGAGACATTGAAGAAAGATGTCGAAGCAGCTCAGAAGGACTGTGATTATGAGAAGGTCAGCGATTTCCAGAAACAGCTGGATGCCTTAGCTACGAATTTGAAGTCAGACAATCTGAAAGTGATCCAGAATCTGAAGAATGACATTTCCAGTGCCAGCCTCGACAAGGATTATGTCAGTGCGGATGACCAGAAGAAACTGGATGCCTACAGTACTGAAGTGGAGAAGTATATCAAAGAAGAGAATTACGCCCAGGCAGTGACAACACTGAATTCCTGGAAGACAGATGTTACAGCCTTGAAGAAGACCATCGATGACAAGAAGGCTGCAGAGCAGGCGAAGGCAGAGTCTGAGGCTGAGTCAAAGCGTGCAGCTGAATCTAAGGCTGCAGAGTCCAAGGCAGCCGAATCAAAAGCGGCTGAATCCAAGAAGAATCAGACAACTGAGACGAAGAAGGACAGCAGTAAGAACAACAGCAGCAGTTCTAACAGCAGCGCATCGTCAGATTATGTTTTGCCGGGCAGCAGCAGTCAGTACCTGTCAGCTTCCGATGTGAAGAATCTTTCCAGCTATCAGCTGATGATCGCACGTAATGAGATTTATGCCCGTCATGGACGTAAGTTCAACGACAGTGAACTTCAGGCTTATTTCAACGGCAAGTCCTGGTATAAGGGCACTGTGAATCCGGAAGATTTCTCTACATCTGTATTTAATGATTACGAAATTAAGAATATTCAGTTAATTCAGTCTTATGAATAACACACAGGAGACTGTCGTACGAAGGAAGAAAAGTGCGGCAGTCTCTTTTTTATGTAAAAAATTAATATACAGATGTAAATTGCAATAGGAAAGCGCAAAAAAAGAAAAATATAGCAATATAACTAAAAATATCTAAGAAGCTTTGAACAAAATGCATAAAATAGGCATTGACTTTGCTTTACAATGGAGCGCCAATTAAGACATTTAAAATGCAATAACCTTAATTGACGCTCCAAAGCTTCGCAAAGATAAATTTTTATATCAAAACAAAAGATGCAGGGCATCCCGATTTTTTATGAATTCTTTGTTTAAGGCATCCGGCGCACATCGCAATAAAGCCACGTTTTAAGCTTATACTCCGCAACGCTCAAAAAAACGGCCTTAAAGCTCAGCGCGTCTAATATTTCAAATTGAATCAAAGAAATATGTATATTCAAGTTTTATAAATTCCTTGTTACAGTCCATACGTATGGACTACATTACAAGTGCTTTATATTCATATGCAGAAAGATAGTTAAATATTTTTCTCGGATAGTTGTTAATCCAGTCTTGCAAATCTTTGATATACTGGCCTGTAAACGTACTTATACTTGAGCCTTTAGGAATCCAACGGCGTATTAATTTATTCGCGTTCTCATTACTGCCGCGCTCGCAAGCGTTGAAAGGGTGGCAATAATACACTTTTGTACGCTTCATGATTTTGTTGTAACAACTTTTTTCCATTCCGTCCATGTCTAAAAATTCAACCCCATTATCGCAAGTGATTGTTTTAAAAGTATCTCTGAAAACTGGTGCAGTCAGTTGGCGTTCTAAACGATTTAATATCTTTAACAATGATTCTTGATTTTTGCCGTCTGCTTTAAATATTAATTCTTCGCGAGTCATGCGCTCAGTAAATACGAACAAACAGGTTTTATCATCTTTGCCAGATTCAACCGTATCCAGTTCCCAATGACCATAAATCAAACGGTCGTAAATCTCTTTTGGTCGTTTCTCTATAGATGTATGGATATGATTTCTTGCATGTCGTTTCTTTTGTTTTGCTTTTTCTACTTTCTTTCTCGGCATCGGCATATTTTTAGATGTAACATTAAGCAGTAAACCGCTGTTGATATAGTTGTAAATTGTTTTATAACAGACATTTGTTTTAAATGTCAAATTATTCTTTTTGATGTATGCAAGGATAGCAACGGGGCTATATTTCTTTTCTAAAATCATAGACTCAAGAAATTTGATAAATTCTAAGTCATTACCGACCTTTAAATTCTTCCCTTTGTTGTGTGAACGTTCTTCTTGTATCCTTTGAGCAGTATCAGCACAGTATTTTTTGTATGGCCTGTATTGAGTGTCTAGCATTTCAACCGAACCTAATCTAATTTCACGATAAATCGTTGTTAATGACCTGTCTAATATTTTAGTGATTTCTTTAATCGGCACTTTTTGCTGTAATAAAATTTCAAGTTGATAACGTTCATGTTCTTTGAAGTATTTTCTTTGCATACTGGCACCCCCTATATTTTAGGAAGTGTAATAAATAAGAATAGCCCAGTCAATGACAGGCGTTGTTTTAAAAAAATCATTGACAGGGCTATTATTATTTATTGTCCAGAATTCTTTGTATTATCTTTTAAGCGTTTAGCGGCATATTGACTTTTAACATCTTCCATACACGTATCAAAAAATTCACATGTTATACAAAAATGCTTACAATCAGCTTTTTTACGAAACATGATAAAATACATGAGACGATATGAAAACCGCATTGAATGTCTCGATAAATCCATTAAAAAAACGTCTAATCTATTCATATGTACCCCCTTAATCAAATATAGAAAAGTTATAACTTGCAGAAGCATCAGCGGACGGAACATTTTTGTTAAATTCCATGTAACATATTTCTTGTGAAGCATCTGACAGCTTGACGTTAGACATATAATTAATACTACTTAAATACTTATTATAAATCCTTGAAAGTTCATCATAATCAATGTTATAAACTTTCTCAATAGGCCTATCCATGTTTTGACTTGCAAAATATCTATGCTGATTTTTAAGAATTTTTGACAAATCTTTTGTGATATATTTTGTGATATATGACGAAGCTTTTGAGGAATCTTTAACAACTGTAGCAGTTGAGAATCCATAACGCCATAAAGGCAAGTTGTAAATTTTTGTGGCAAAAGGTTTTTTTGCATAATCATATGTAAATTTGCCAATACAAGTTTTGCCGGAAAATTTAAACGGAATATCACCAACATTACTAAATAATGCGTGAAAATGCCACTTAGATTTATCTTTATGAAGTTCTGGCACGATGATATATTTTAAATCTGGTGCGTAACGCTTTTTTAAATTGTTTGTCCAGATATTTAATTTATCAGTAATCAATTTAAAATTCGTACTGTCTAATTTTTTTGGGTCAATAGTAAGCGTGACAAAATATTCCCATCGATTTGAGCGGGCTATAGAATAAATCTGGCTAACCGTTCTATTTACAGATGAACACTCGCTATGCTTGATTTGTTTTTCGGTACGTTCAAAAAATTCTTTTTTAGGTGCTGTAGGTACTGCTTTTTTCTTTTCTGTAACAGGCCGTCTATATGTGCGGACTTGAATAGAATCAAGATAGTCAATAACTTTTACATTGTAAATCATAAATATTCCCCCTATGCAAGAATGCTGACTGAAAAGTGTTGCTATAGTCAAGTACGGCAACACGACAACGAGCATCTGACAGCCAGAGCCGCGCGAGACGTTGCGCATGCCGTCCGCTTGTTTGGGGTCCCCTTCATCCCCAAAGCTCCGCGGACACCGCACAAGCCCCGCGCGGATCTGGCTGTCTATAGCTGTTTTAGTGTTTTTGTATCGAAAATCTTATAACTATCATATAGACGATAGTATTTTCTTGAAGCAGACATAATTTCCGTATGGTCTTTTTTGCCTGTATCCATCGACTTTACAACGATAAAAAAGAGATTGCCGCCAGAGAAGAGAGCCAAAAACCAACCGAGCAATTTAAAGTTTTTGACGTTTCTATGTTCATAGTCATGTTGGAATATATGACGTATCTGTTTGTCAATAAGGTCTTTATGCTGTGATACAAGAATAACCGTATAACCGAATTTCCGATGTTGAGTGAAAAAGATAACCCATTCAGAACGCCCCTTTTGATTCCATGACCGAGAATTAAACATAGTCTGGCATTCGTCAATAATTAAAAGCGTTTGTTTTTCGATAATCTGGCCGCGGCTGTTGCGCTCATGATTTTTATTGGCAAAATCCATTAAAAAATCAATAGTCAATTCTTCATTGTTTAATTCTTGTATGATGCCATAATCATTCAAGAATCTATTCTTTTTAAGTTTCTTTTTATCCCAAAAATGTTCATTTACTTCAAAATTACAAATAACATTTTTCCCGCGTCTGTGATACTGGTCAATCATTTTAGCACAATGTAAAGACTTGCCAGAGCCAGGCCGACCGCTATAGAAATAAATCATAAAAAATACCCCCTATGCTTTTGTAGTCCATATGTATGGACTATGATTTTGAGCGATAATTATTAATAACTTGCTTTAAATATTTATAAATATAATATGCAAGAACGCAAGCAAGCCAAGCGTTCATACAAGAAGCACAAAACTTAAATGGAATAAAGTAATTCACATAACCTAATACATCCATTCCAGAAGAATTTGCTAATTCAGAAAGCATTGCACGAAAAGGCGCGGCAGGCAAAAGAGATATTAGAGCGTCTAATATATCAAAAAGAACGCCTATAGCTGTTTGAGCTAATTCAGATACCATAATTAATCATCACCCCCAGAAGAAAAAAGTTTCCTAGTTAATTGAATCAGTATTAATATAAAAGTTATTGAAAGAAGATAGCGGCAAGTTTTAGCAAGTTTCGCCCATTCTTCAGAGCTTAAATCAATCTCTATAGATTCATTAATACCAAAAGATTTAACTTGAATAGGCAAAGAAAACTTGAGTTCTTGTGGTTCTGCTGACATAGCATTTAATATCATAGCCACATCCCAAGGAATTGAAGTTGGGAACTTCTCTTTTGCTTTATTAGCTGTTTCAGATGAACGATTTTTGAAAGCATCAAAAACGGTTTGAGTAACCAATATAGCTTTTATATCGTTTAATGAATCAACAAGTTTTTTCTGGTATTTATTATTCGTTTCAAGCAAATCAATCATTTTATCAAATTTCTTGTCCGATTCATTCCAAAGCTTTGTTAAAAAATCATATAGTTCTGTATCTGTGATGTTACCGCCACCAGAACCGCCACCAGAATCACCACCAGAACCGCCGCCAGAATCGCCACCAGAACCGCCCGAGCCGTTAATATTCGTTATGTAATTATTAATTATTGTGTTATACTCATTTTGTATGACTTCTTCTGTCTTATTTGATTTGTCAATATTGTATGTGATATCTGGCAAAAGTGTTGGATTATCAATATATTTTTTTGGTATTGTAATAGTAGATGGAATAATCGGTAAATATGTTTTGCCGCCGTTTAAATATGATTCAAGAGAAAGCTTGTTATAGAAAACCATATAAGGCAAACCATAAAAAGAAGATAATGTGTCGTTAAGATTAAATTGATAAACAAGACCGTTACCAAAATCAGAAACTAAAATATTATCAAACGGGGAAGTATCAGAAAAATGTAACTCAGAACCATTATTAATAATTGTAAGCTCACGCTTATAAGTAAAAGGCGTGTTATTAGGAAAATAAGGTAAAATATTCCAATAAGTATTAGGACGCGCAGAAGAATCAAGATAAAAATAAGGAATTCTGGACACAATAGTAAATTCAGGTTGAGTATTAAACCAAAAAACATTACAATTTTCTAAATCAAAATAAGATTCTATTTTATTTAAAGAACTAGAATCGAGATGATATTTAGAATTAATAAAAGAAAGTGGATTAACGTCTTTACTCGGAGAAATAATAACGTAATTATCACATTTTGATATAAATTGGCTAAAATAATTATTTATAACCTTTGTAACTTGAGGTAAAAATTTATAATTTTCATTTTCATCTGGAATAATATAACCGTTGTCAATCCAATCTTGCATATTATCAGCAAGAACAGTGTCAACACCCTTTATAAAGCCTTCATTAATATCAGTAGCAAAATCAAAAGGAGTACAAGCTACTTTAGTTAAAAACGCACCTAAACCGCTAGCTATTTTTTTTGTTAAAGATTCGGATTCTGTTTTTGTTTCAGCAGCTTCAACATAAAAAGGTATCGTTGAAGAAAAACAAAGCGTTAATATTAATAGGAAACATAAAAATTTTTTCTTTTTCATAAAATCCCCCTTTTTATATAAAAAAATAAGACCGTGTTGTTCGGTCTTAAATTCTTCTGAATAAATTCTTTATTGATTTACGAGAACTTTTAGAAAGTTCCTTTTTTCTCAAATCTTCATGTTTTTGTTGAAGCTGTTCAAGCTGTCTTTGATTGGCTTCTAAAAGTTTACGCGTGAAATCGTCATTTTCATCAAAATTAAAATTTGTTTGTTTTTCCATAATATACCCCCGCATTATACAAGGATTATACCATATGAGACCGTATTTTAAAAGAAAGTATTTAATTATCATGGTACAATATAAACAGGAATACCAAACGGCCTTTAACAGATAAAAAAGGGGTCGAAAGGTACAAAGGGTAAACAAGGGGGCTCGACGGATAAAACCGCCAAGCCCCTTTTGAATGCAATTATACTTTTTTTGTCCTGTAAACTGTTTTTCTTCCTTTTTTTCGCAAGACGAAAAAAAGAGTAAAAACGGTTGACAGGTGGCGGGGTTATCCGCGTAAACTGTGTGGAACTTACGCCATCAGTCCATACGTATGGACTGATAAAATTGAAATGGTCGCTTCTAACTAGATAACCCGACCAAACGCTAGCTAGTTGGCGATACTTCTAAAGAAGTTAATACCAAGTCTAACAGCAATCATGATACCTGCAATAGCAAGGCCAGCCGGAAGAGCTGTTTCAATCATAGAGATAGTATCAGTCTTAATAGTACCAACCGCAGTTGTAAAAGCTGTATTAATAGATTCCATAGTGCATTCCCCTTTCATAATTTTTTATATATGCAAAAGGCTTAAAGCCTTAAACACACCGTATGTTGCGAGAATTAAAAGCGTTGCCAGTGCAAAGCCCATACCAAAAGCTTTAACATATTCAGAAACAACCGGAGAAGTGACAGCATCACCAAAAAAGCTTTCAGAAGATTCAATAACAGATTCAACCACTTCTGTATCAACGGTTGATAAACATATAGGATATAAACACATCTTAAATACCTCATTATAACTTACGCCAGACAGCCCGAGCTAAAACGATGCCAGACAAAAGACCGACCGCAAGAACCAGAACAGAAAACAAAGAAGTAATGTTTTTTATCTGGTCAGAAATAAATGATTGAGTATCGAGCACATGCTGTTGATACTCTTGTTGGTCTTGTTGCCACTGCGTTATAAACTGTAAGACTTCATCATCGGCAACAGAAGCTTGTAAAGTATCGCCCGATGAAGTCTCAGACTCATAAATAAAAACCGTATCGGGTTGTGACGCTGTAGCGGCTTCGCTGTCTGTATCTGAATTAATATAGGTTTCTAACACTTCACCCATTTTTCAACGCTCCCTTTGAATATAGGGCGGCATTTTGCATAGGGGAAAACGCCGCCCCATGTAGAGTGTAAATCTATTTCTATAGTCCATACGTATGGACTATGGAAAACAAATATTTAACGAACAAAGCCGTTCACTTTCCATTCGCCGCATCTGGCATTATTAACAGATACCTGACCGGAAAGGCGGTAAACCTTGCCAGGCTCAAAAGAGTTATAAACTTTTTCATCAGTAACCTTGACTTTTTCAACATCATTGCCGCTCATGATAACCAAGCGGTATGTGATGCCTTTATTGCCGTTCACTTCATACGGCGTAGCATTTTTTGTGATGACAGTAACAGTATCGTTCATTACGGAATTAATTATCATAGTTCAAATTTCCTTTCTTGTAAAAAAATATTAATAAGTAACCTTGCTAATCAAATGCAAGTTCTAAAACAAAGCGAATTTTTTTATTATGAAAGTTCGCGTCATTTTTCAAGTGATAAAATGCAGACTCTAAATCAGTACGTTTAGACAGTATATCGTCAAATGATTCAAATTCACCAAGAGAAATAGAACTGTCAATGATAGTTGGAGCAGGCATAAAATCCGCTTCAATGGCATCTGCTTCAACTGTTTCGGATGCTTCTGCATCGGCATCTGCTTCAATATCATCATCATAAGTCGGCAAAGCTTTGCCAAACTCAGTTATTTTGCGAACGGTCCAATCTGGCTGAACCTGTTCAATTTGTTCTGGTGTGAATGTCAGCATAGCAACCAGTTGGGAGCATTTAAACGCCTTAAACTCTTCGCGTAACCCAACGGCCTTATCATTCTCAATAACACCGAATTTTTCGATAACCTTGATATAGTTATAAGTAGCCGCCTTTTTAATCTCAAAAGCATCAAGCGCAAATTCGGCAATGTTCTTATAGTTGTCAATTCTGTAGTATTCATTGCGTTGAATCTGCCAGAGAGCGCAACCAATACTAACATAAGCTTCACTTGCTTTTGTAAAGCCTTTTTCAATAGCTACTTTTAATGAATTAAATGACCTCATGTCACGTTTGCCGAATGTGAGTTGCTCAGCGTTTGCAATATCGGTTATGATATCTTGTTTAGAATCCTTTTTTTCCATAAAATTTACACTCCTAAAAAATATTATTGCGGAATCTTCGGAACGGCAGTTTTGAAAAATTTTTGACGAATGAAAGACAAGATTTTAATAATATAGTAGGCACTGCCAGAAACCAAAAAAACTTTTAAAATTGTAAGTAAAGACATTTCACACCCCCTAGCCTATATTCACGCTATAGACATAAAGCGGATAAAAATGGAAACCTTGAGAATCACCAAGCCGAACATATGAAGAATCAAAGCCAATAGCGTCTAATACATCTGGATAGCTCTGTTCCATCTGATATTCGGATAAAACAGAAATATTCATGCAATCCTCAAAATGCTTTACAACTTCACCCGATGAATCGAGTATCCAAGCATTAAACATAATTTACACCCCTTATGCAGTCCATACGTATGGACTAAAAATCACGTTTTTTCTTTACGCTTTAATTTTACAATAAACAAAATTAATATACAGAACAGAAACTTGTTGACAGAACTTGAAAATTATGTTAGTATATATTACTGCATTATTATGGTATATTAGGCGCATTAGCCTGATAAGCAGATAGAACTTGTTGATTTATCATTCAGGGAGTGAAAAACGTCAATGAATAAAAGCAGAATTAAACCGGTTAAATCAGGTAGAAACATCCGTATGAGCTATTCCCGTCAGAAGGAAGTTCTTGAGATGCCGAATCTCATTGAAGTTCAGAAAAATTCCTACGATTGGTTCCTGAAGAAGGGCCTGAAGGAAGTTTTTGAAGACATTTCTCCAATCACAGACTACAGTGGTCATCTTAGTCTTGAGTTCACAGATTTCAGTTTATGTGAAGAGGAAGCAAAGTATTCCATCGAGGAATGTAAAGAGCGTGATGCAACATATGCGGCACCTTTAAAGGTGAAAGTTCGTTTAATTAATAAAGAAACAGATAGTTTCAGCGAGCATGAGATCTTCATGGGAGATCTGCCGCTGATGACAGCAACAGGTACATTCGTTATCAATGGTGCTGAGCGAGTTATCGTCAGCCAGCTGGTACGTTCCCCTGGTATTTACTATGGTGTGGGTCATGATAAGCTTGGTAAGGAGCTTTACTCCGCAACTGTTATCCCGAACCGTGGTGCATGGCTGGAATATGAGACAGATTCCAATGATATTTACTATGTACGTGTGGACAGAACACGTAAGGTACCTGTTACAGTGCTGATCCGTGCACTGGGTGTTGGTACGAACCAGGAGATCATCGATCTCTTCGGTGAGGAACCAAAGATCATGGCAACACTGTCCAGCAACAAAGATGTATCAGACAGTTACCAGAGCGGTCTGCTTGAATTATACAAGAAGATCCGTCCGGGTGAACCTCTGGCTGTAGAAAGTGCTGAGAGTCTGATCAATGCGATGTTCTTCGATCCTAGAAGATATGATCTGGCTAAGGTTGGCCGTTATAAGTTCAATAAGAAGCTGGCATTGAAGAACCGTATCACAGGTTTTGCACTGGCTGAAGATGTTGTAGATGAGACAACAGGCGAGATTATCGCAGAAGCAGACACAATGGTAACAGAAGAGCTGGCTCAGAAGATCCAGAATGCAGGTGTTGCTGCTGTGTATGTTCAGACAGAAGAACGTGTTGAGAAGGTCCTCTCCAACATGATGGTA
>ERZ857972.1682-NODE-1682-length-11241-cov-2.893349_pt1 | contig 11241 bp, 11 predicted proteins | sample MGYA00519757_ERZ857972 | MGnify/ENA primary metagenome ERZ857972 (study PRJEB31778, sample SAMEA3449383) | human gut metagenome | biome: human gut; feature: human-associated habitat; material: faeces | place: United Kingdom | collected 2010/2012 ...
ATTTGCAATGTGCATTACGCATTGATTACGGTGGACGATGACGGGGAGGTGACCTTTGGGACGCCGGTGGCTATGCCGGGCGCAGTATCCCTGTCCCTGGAGCCAAACGGCGAGCCGTCCAACTTTTATGCGGATGGGTATGCCTATTATACGATCTCCAATAACATGGGTTATGAGGGGGATCTGGAACTGGCCATGGTGCCGGAGAGCTTCCGGACGGATGTGCTGAAGGAATCCCTGGATGACAACAGCGTGCTGGTGGAGAGCGCCAATGTGGAGACAGCGAACTTTGCCCTGCTTTTTGAGTTTGACGGGGATGTGAAGAAGATCCGCCATGTGCTGTATAACTGCTCGGCGGCAAGACCCAACATTGAGTCTTCCACCAATGAGGAAGAGATCGAGGTGCAGACGGAAACCCTGGCTCTTACGGCAGCGCCTTTGGCTAATGGCTATGTGAAAGCAAGAACCGGGGATTCGACCACGGATGAGGTTTATAACGGCTGGTATGGTGCTGTATATATGCCGACCACTGCCAGCACTTCAACGAGTGAAGCCGGAGGTGGTACTGCATGAGTATGAAGAGAAATATTGTAATTGACGGGCAGGAGGTCGCTTTCCGGGCCTCCGCCGCTATCCCGCGCATCTATCGGATGCGGTTTCATCGGGATATCTTTAAGGACTTAAAGGATCTGGAAAAAGGGATTGACAAGAATGATCCGGAAAATTCCAGTCTGGATCTGTTCTCACTGGAGATGTTTGAGAACATCGCCTATGTGATGGCGAAGCATGCCGACCCTTCCATCCCGGATACGCCGGAGGAATGGCTGGATGGGTTCAATACCTTTTCCATCTATCAGGTGCTGCCGCAGATCATTGAACTGTGGGGGCTGAACACTCAGACGGATGTGCAGGCTAAAAAAAACTTCGCCCGACTGACCGGGAAATGACAACGCCTCTGTTCCTCCTGCGGTGCGTGCAGCTGGGGCTGTCCATCCGGGACCTGGATCTTTTGACCATTGGGATGGTGAACGACATGTACGCAGAAAGCAGCAATGATGAGTACAAGGGCTATGCGCAGGGTCAGTTGGAAAAGTAAATTCCAGTTCCAGTAGGTCTTGACTGGAACTTACCATTGCAAAAACGGTGGTAGAAGTAACTCTTCCAAACCTTTCCCCAACCGGTTGAACACCGGTCAGTAATCAATTAAAATATAGTTACTTTCCCTGAAATGCAGGATAGGGCAACGCTGAGGAGCGACCCGAGCACCCTGTGAGGTTTGCAAGTGATGAGGCGGTGTCCGGATAAACGGCACCGCCTTTTTCATCGTATCCGCCCAACAATCCCCCGTCCCAAACAAAACACCCTCTGTCACCTGACCGGTAAAAGAGGGTAATGCTCCCGCTTGATTTTGCAAAAAACAAGCCCAAAGATAAAAGAAAAACAGCACAAAGAGCGCTTGAACTGGTCGGAATAATAGAACAGGCAGACAAGCACTGTAACAAGCTGTCGGGCGGACAAAAACAGCGTGCGGCTATTGCCCGTGCTATAGTCAACGATCCGTCTGTAATACTTGCGGACGAGCCTACGGGCGCACTTGACAGCAAAACCACCGAAGAGATAATGTCCGTTTTTGAAAATATGAACGAATCGAGCAAGACGATAATCATAGTAATCCACGACAAAGATATCGCCGCAAAATGCAGGAGGGTTATCGAGATAGCAGACGGCAGGATAGTCAGCGACAGTAAGAGTAAATAGCAGTGAAGTAAGCTATTTTTTCGGTAGAAGAAACAGAACTTAACAACTATAGGTTGTAATATAGACTTGTTTCAAACAGTTAGGTTGTTACAAATTAAAATGTATCCGGAATAAAACATTCGGGAAATTACTCCGGCAGAGGAAATTTATATTATCTCTGCCGGAGATATTAAGTCAGGGGGAAGCAACAATCATTGTCATCATACCACCGGGGAGTTATATAATTCAAAGCAAAATATGTTATAAAGCGATGGACTATTTTTGACAATCGTGATATAATTTTACTGTAATGTTTGATTTATCTGTTATAACTTTTATTTTCACGGAGGAATTGCTTTGCTTTCGATATATCTCTCAATGGTCGAGACCGAGGAAGAAAAAGACTTGGTGACCGAGCTGTACAATACATATAAACAGATTCTGTTTAATGTAAGTATGTCTATACTGCATAATACAGCGGATGCGGAAGACGCTGTGCAGGAAACTTTTGTACGAATAATCAGCAATCTATCTAAAATTGACTGTGCAAATGAAAAACGCTCCAAAGCGTATATTTTTGTTGTTACCCGCAATATTTGTTATGATATTCTCAGAAAAAAACATAAGGTAGTTTTTCTTGACGATGATAGAGAACTGGTAGATACTAATGCCGTTGAAAATACAGAAATTCTTACTGATGTTCTGACTGTGCAAAATAATATAAAAATGCTGTCACCTTTGCTGAAAAATGTGTCAACCTTGTATTTTGCGGAGGAATTTACAGTAGAACAAATATCAGGAATGCTCGATATAAGCGCAGAATCTGTTTATAAAGCAATTTCAAGAGCAAGAAATATTCTATTACAAAAACAAGGAGATATGAAAAATGACTAACGATGATGCTATAAAAATTGCTCTGAAAAATGAACTTATTTCAGATATCGAAGCTTATCAAACTCTCCCTAAGTATAAGATTTCACTTAAATTTGACAAAAAAATGAAGCATCTGCTTAAGAATTATGAAAATCGTGAATCAGCAAAGACCGGATATAAACGCATACCGCTAAAAAACCGCCTGCTTATTGCAGCTGTGATCATTCTTTCTGTGGCTATTATTACAGGCGGTACTTTGTATATCACCATGCGTTGGGCTGACTTCACGGTCAAGGAATATGACATTTTTGCGATGCTTTCTATCTCAAATGCCGAATATTATCCTTTGAGTCTTGAAGAGCGATATGAATTCACATATAATGTTACAGGTTATGAAAAAGAAGTTATTGATGATGACGGCATTCGATTTTCAGTGAAATATTCAGATGCAAAAAATAAAAAGTGTATTTCATATTCACAGTCCATAAAGGATTTTTATACAACTGTCAGACTTAATATCGAAAATGCCATTACCTTACCAAAAGAAGTGATAATTAACGGAACAACCGCTATATATTATGAGACGTATTACGGAGAAAAGGGAGTAATATGGGATATCGGTGATTACATAATTGAGCTTGCTGCAACCGGATTTAGTGAAGATGAACTAATTTCAATGACAGAATTTGTGGAAAAAGTAGAATAATCAGTTTTATTAAAAAATAATGTCCATTTTTGTGAGTTTCCTACGTTATATATATAGAAAAGGAGGAAAACGCATGAAAAAAATTGTATCAATTTTACTCATCTTCTCTGTTATTATCGCACTTTGTTTGAATGTATCAGAAGCATCTGTATATGATGTTGGTTCATTTACCAAAACAAGTTATCTTTCAATTACTAACGGTCAAGCGACCTGCAAAAGTAGTTACAGCGAAAGTAACGGTAATACTGCAAGTGTAAAAATCACGCAGTCTCTTGAAAAACATTCTTTTTTATGGTTCTGGGATACAGTCGGCGGAGAATGGACTACAAATTCTAAAAAAAGTTCAGTTTCGTTTACGAACTATAAAAGCGGTCTTGCGAGCGGTACATATCGTGTAAAATCGGTTTTCACAGTCACGACAACAAGCGGACAGACCGAAACGGTTACCGTCTACAGTGCAGAGAAGACAATCAGCTGAGAGGGAACGCTGATAAAAACAAAATCAGACAGCATAAGGCTGTCACGGAAAGCTCATTTTGAGCGGAAAGGAAATTTATTATGAAAAAAATAGTTAAAGTAACAGTTGCCATTTTTATGTTAATCGCATTAACGGTTAATGCTTATGCTGCATCAACAATTACTAAGGACGGTTACTGCGGTAAAGTTGATTCTACAATATACGCAACATCCCAATATTCAAGGACTTTTAAAACAAGAACAACAACTCTTAAATCTATTGATATTGACAATATAAATACCGGTATAGCACTTGCTGAAACATCAAGTGGCATAACCCTTGAAGATTGGCTGATTAAAGGTTATAGTACAAGAGAAGTTATTGCTGAATCCCATCTTTCGTATTCATCTCCTATAAACGCTGTTACGGTTTATGGCTCGCATAGTGCATATCATAATAACGTATGTGAATTCTATCAGTTCACAAATAGACAGTTTAACTGGTAAATATAACAAAGCGGAGCAACAGTAGTCCAAGTAGCACCGTTGAGCAAGCTTGGCGGTGCTACTATATTTTTCGGAGGTAATCATGAAAACTAAATTCCAAAAAGTACTTGCCATTTCACTTATCGCAATAATGCTTTGTTCCTGTGCAACAAAAGAAAAAGATAATTTTGACAGTGCTTCAAACCCATTTGATGCAAGCGCACAGGAGAATATGCCGCCGGATTCCGATAATGCAAAAGAGCTTTATGAAAGGTATCAGACAGGCGGTGCAAGTGTGGATTTTTCCAAAATGGACGGCAAAGATACTTTAGAATATAACGGCAGTCCGATTGAAATAACCTTTTCATTTGATACAAGCGAAAATGAGTATGATATGACTGAGGGATTTGTGGCGTTTATTTGCGGCGTGCCGCAGATGATTTCGGCTGACGGCGGAGAAACTTCCGAAATGGCTAAGGTTACATACGAAAAGAAAACAACCACCGAAACCACATTAACCGTCAATCCGAGAATCACCGAGGATTTGAAGGGACAGGACGAGCTTACGCTTATGATAGCAAGTTTGCACAGCGTTGATTATGTGCCTCAGGGAAAATATGCCGGATATGGATTTAACAACATTCATTCAAGCAGTCCTCTTTGCTATTATAAGTTGAAGATAAATGCTCAGCCTGAGATTATAAACCTTGACGGCAAGATCGAATTTGAGAATGTAAATGCTTCCGATAAGTCACTTGAAAACTATAATCTTAAAAATGCAGGGGAAATCGGTGACGACTGCATGATGAAAATGTACAGTGTAGAAAACCAATCTCCGCGCCTTGTCCTTGACGGCAGTAAGCAGAGCTTAGATCTGGTTTTTAACGGTATGAACGCCGACAGGTTCTATGTATATTTGTATGTAAATATGCAGCGTGTAAAATTTGACGGTTCGGATTATGCGGTTGCTAATTCAAAATCGGGTTTTGTTCCGAAATTAACCGTGACACTTGATAATCTCAGTTCAAGAGATGTGATATATGCAATAGCTGTTTCGCCTGATTCTGAAAGTAAATTTCCGGCATACACAAAGACTATGAGCAGTTTGTGTTTTGCTCCGGATGATGAGATCCTTTCAGCAGGAAGCAACAGTGCAGGTGAGCAGACCGAAGCAGTGACTACCGATATATCAAAACCTGGCGACGCTCCCGATAATACCTCAACAGCGGTTTCGGACAACCCGATTTATAAATTTAAGCCCCTCGGATATCTGGACGATGACCAAAACCTTCTGCTTATGTATATTGATAATGACTTTAAAGTTTACGGCGAAGACAACGGTACATATTTTACTGTTTATGATGTAACGGCAAAAGAATTTATAAGCGGAAAATTTTTGCCTTATCAGCAGACTTTCACTGTTACTTACGGACAGGGCTGTTTTACGGTAATTGAAGGTAAAGCGTCTGAAGACAATCGCAGCCTTGCCGAGTGTATGGCAGTTACTTATAATGAAAAATTCGAAGAAATTCAGCGGGCGCATAATATGCCGATGTATTCAGGCGGTAATCAGTCTATATACAGTGCTTATTACTGCAAGGATATCGACAAATATCTCTGTGCTTATAAAGAAGAAATCAGCTCTTCTGAATATCTGACGGTACTGCTTAATACAGACGGCTCGGTTTACAAAGTGATTAACACAGACAGCGAAACAAGCGTATACAGCTTTTCTGTTGACGATGATAAAATCATATTGGGACGAAGATATGACGACTACCGCACAAAGATTCAGGTTATGGATTTTGACGGAAATATAATCGATGAAAAAACTATGTCAGCGGAATATGCAAATCTTGATGTAAACCGTTTCGGAAAATATATCGCTTTTCTTTCGTTAAAAAGATACGGTGAAGATGAAAATCCGGGTTCGGACAGCTTTGCGGTTCTTTATGATACAGAAACTGACAAACTTATGGAATTTACGCCTGAAACCGCTGACGAGGCAGGATGTATGGGTATTTCGCCTGACGGCAAAATTGCGGTAACTATGGATTATGAGGAAGTTGATGACGATGGTATTGTAACAGGTCAGAAACAAACTCTGAGATATTATGATATCGAAAGCGGTAAAGTAATCAAAACCGTAAACGCCGATGACAAGCCGGCTTTGAATAATTTTGTAGTATATGATGATGGCGTTATTCAGACGGTACCGGGCTACAATAAGGAAAAGAATGAAAGAACGGAAACAGTTGTATTCTTTGACCGATTTGACGATTAAGGTGGAAAAATGAAACTTGAAATCAATCAACTCACAAAATCCTACTCAAAAGGCAAAAAAGCCCTCGACAGCTTCACCCTCACCCTTGAAAAAGGCGTGTACGGCATCTTAGGTCCCAACGGTGCGGGCAAATCCACGTTGATAAACTGTGTAACCGGCATAATAAAGCCCGACAGCGGCAGTATTGCTTTTACCGACGGTGACAGTCACGACTATATGTCGCACCTCGGCTTTTTACCGCAGAATCAGGACTTTTATCCTAATTTTACGGCAAGAGAGCTTATCCTCTACTCTATGGCACTGAAAAATGTAAAGGTCGATAATCCCAAAGCCTATGCCGATGGGATTTTAAAGCGTGTAAATCTGTATGACGACCGCAACAAAAAGGTTGGCGCACATTCGGGCGGTATGAAGCAAAGGCTCGGCATAGCGCAGGCACTTGTAGGCGAGCCAAAGGTGGTTATATTTGACGAGCCGACAGCAGGACTTGACCCCAAGGAGCGTATACGCTTCAGAAATGTAATCTCATCGCTTGCGAATGATAAGATAGTAATTTTAGCAACTCATATCGTTACCGATATTGCTTTTATTGCCAAGAATGTTGTACTTATCGATGGCGGAAAGATGATAAGCTGTGCCTCACAAAGTGAGCTTTGCAATGATATTTACGGCAAGGTCTGGGAGGTGCTCACCGACTACGAAACAGGTATGGAGCTTATGCGGACAAAGCGCGTCAGCAATGTTATAAGCGAGGACGACAGGTTCAATGTCCGTGTTGTAAGTGACGAGAAGCCACACCACGACGCCGTTAATGTTCAGCCTGCCCTTGAAGATGTGTGCATTTATCACTTCGGAGAGATAGGTGAATGATATGCTGAAATACGAGCTTAAAAAGTACATACTGAAGCCGTCACTCCTTATCTGCATTATCGTGCTTATTCTTTTAAACTTTGTTAAGGTATTTGAGCTGTATTACTACACGGGTGGGGGCAGAGCCGTTCTTTCGGGAAATGCCGTACAGGGCACGGATATACTGTACGATAAATACAGCGGAAAGATAACCGATGAAAAGATAAACAGACTAAAAACCGAGCTTGCTAATGCGGAGCAGATGCTAAAAGAGTACGGTATAATTGAAGAGCCGATTGAGGGTACATATTGCGGCTACCCCTACGGTGATGTAAATTTATTCAAAGACCTTATTTCGTCCTACGAATACGCTATTCTATACTCAAATAAAAGTGCGGAAATAACCGAAAATGCAAGGGCAAACGCCGAGTTCTACAGCGATAAGAGCCGGTACGAATACCGTCTTTCAAAGCTGTATGAGGACTGCTATAAAGGCAGGTCGCTCGACGGCTATTATCAGTCCGAGGGACACAAGGCTATCTTCGACTATAAGTTTTCCGCCTTGCTGTCAATGTTTATCATAGTGCTTGCAATATCTCCGATAGTATCAAAGGAGTATGTTATAGGCTACAATAAGCTTATATCTTCATCAGGAAAAAAAGGGTCGGTTATGCTTGCAAAGCTGACAGCGGCGGCGATATTTACATTTGCGGTTACACTTATACTGTTTGCTTCGGATATGGTTTATTTTCAGCTTATCTACGGCTTTGACGGCTTTTCCGCACCGATATACGCCTTGCAGGAATTTGAAATGTGCCCGTTCAATATCACGCTTTTCGGCGCTCTTGTGATAACGTTCGTATTAAGACTTGTGTTTCTGCTTATGTTCACATTCCTTGTGACGGCAGTATCGTCCTTTTGCAAAAACGATATAATTTCAATGGTTGTAAGTGTAGCGGCGGGATTTCTGCTTGTAATCGGCTCGGAGCTGCTCCCCGGCGTGCTTAACCCTACGACGCTTATCGGTCCGACAGAGCTTTTCACAAATATGAATGTCTGCAATATCCTTGATTTCCCCGTATTCAATGTTGTTGTAACTTTATCCGAAGCAATACTTCTCGCTGTCGTCTTTGCTGTCGTGTCTGTACGGAGGGGTATGAAATGCTGTTAAAAAATGAACTGAAAAAACTGTACATAAAGCAGTACGGACTTATTGTACTGCTGATAGTCTTTATAGTAAAACTGCTCACAAGTGCGGATTTATACAAGGCAAGCTACAGCGATATGTCGTACGAACAGCAGAAATATTATCTCGAATATATGCAGGAGTACGGCGGACAGCTTACCGATGAAAAGGAAACCGCTATACTCTCGCTATACAGCGAGGCAGAAGCCGCAAAGCAGCAGCAAAGCGAGATACTTGAAAAAAACAGAGCGGGCGAATATTCCACTCCCGAAGAATTTACAAACGCGATGCGGGAGATACCCGACATAATCGAAAAGTATGACGCTATAAAGCTGCTTTATTCAAACTACGAAAGAGTAAGCGCAGACCGTGAAAATCTGCTTATGCTCCCGTCCGGCTCAAACGCCATGACAAGCGGAATAGAGTATCTGTTTATTATGGCAATATGCTATATCTCTGCGGCAATGTGCTATTATGAAAGAAAGATGAAGCCGCTTATCGTTACCGCCGCAAACGGCAGACGCTCGGGCGGGTACAGGCTTATATCCTTGTTTTCGCTCATTTTTACCGGCTGGCTCGGACTGTTTATTATAGAGCTTACTTCATTATTTACCGTTATCGGAGCGGAAAACCTCGGCTGTGGCGTACAGTCACTTGAAGCCTTTGAGAACACCCCGTTTGGCAGTCTGTCTATAATCGCAATGTTTATAGTTATTCACCTGACAAAGCTGCTCGGCTACCTGCTTATTTCGGCTGTATGCGTACTGCTTTGTACGCTGACAAAAAATCTGCCGCTGTCGCTGTTTGTGCCTATGGCGGTCACTTGCGTGTGGGTTTATCTTTTCGGTCAGAATAATGCCGTGTATTATTCGCCGTTTTCACTTGTGCTCGGCTCGCCGTATTACACGGGAGATTGTTATGTTACCGAGGGCAGACTTGAAATTCTGCTGTATTCATGCGTTCCTACCGGACTTCTGATTCTGCTGATAACAATAGCTGTTATTGTAATAGCGGTTACTGCGGCAGTATATATCGGCAGTATAAAGCGTTTTCGTCCGGGAAAAAAGGCTGTAATTTCAGCAGTTACCGCTTCGATTATTATGCTTTTATCCGGCTGCTCTCAGAGCACCGCCGATACCACGGCGGCAGACGGAAAATACGGTTTTGCTTATGACGGCGAAGGATACTACTTACTCAGCACCGAGACCGATGATGAATACAATATAATTTCTCAAAGGATAATCAGATATGACGATAAGCTGAATCTTTCAGAGGACGATATACTGCGAAATATAACCTGTGACGGCAGGGTTGCTTATATGCTTGCAAGCGACGGGTATCTTTATTATACCGAAAGCTTTCAGAATGGCGGCACATATACCGATAATGTGTGCAGAATACGGCTTAGCGATTATTATAAAGAAACTGTGCTTGCCGCGCCTGATGCCCAGCGTCTCAGCCGCTACCTTGACCTACTGACAATATGGTCGGGTGACAGCGATGATTACAGCTACAGCGGTATGTGTAAGTATCAGAATAATCTCTATCTGCAGACTAATAACTACAAGGTGTTTGTACTCGACTTGAATACCGGCACGCGCCGTCTGCTGTTCAGCGAGAATTATATAAACGGGGATATTTCCGTTATTGACGGCAAGGTGTTCTATCTTAATTCCGATGGCAATCCGGTCTGCTATGACAATGAAAAGAAGATTATCAGTGAAAGAATGTTCTATGCGATTGCGTCAGACGGAGAATATATTTACTGCTCAAACAAATCTGCCACTTATCGGTATAAAGCAAGTGATTTTACGGAAGAAAAGCTTGCCGACAAGGGTGATGCGTATATGGTAGACAGGGGCGGCGTGTATTTCGATGACGGAACATATATGGACGCTGGCGGAAATCTTATAGAAATACCTCAGGCGAAAGACGGACGTATTTTTCTTGCAAACGGTAAGGTAATAGTCAGAAACAGTGACGGAGAATTGCAATTTTCAGACAAATAACGGAGGAAACGTAAATGAAAAAACGTATTATAGCATCATTACTCGCTTTATCAATCACTCTCTCGCTCTGCTCCTGTGCGGGAACAAGTGAAAGTGACACACAGAGCCTTGTTTCAAACCCATTTGAAACATCTGAAAATGAAAACAGCGAAACGCCCACCGAGGACGAGCGCTATGAGCTTTACGACAAGTATCAGAGCGGAAGTCTTTCATTAGACTTTTCAGAAATGAACGATGCTCAGAATGTTGAATATAACGGTGAAGAAATCAATATAACTTTTTCGGCAAATGCCGCAAATAATCAGGAAGACATAACTATAGGATATATGGCGTTTATCGGAGGAATACCACAGCTTATATCCGTAAATGGGAGTGAAGAAGCCGAAACTGTAAGCGTAAGCTTTCCTAAAGATGAAATTACAAACGTATCTATCAACATAAAACCTCGCGTCACAAAGGAAATAGAAGATAAGAAAGAACTGAATTTGCAGATTGTTTCCATCTTTAATATTGACTATGTGCCACAGGGACAATATGTCGGTTTTGGCTTTGGCAATATTAACGCCGGCTCTACCGTATACACAGCTTGTCTTACAATGAACGAAAAGGCTGAAACTGTTGAGCTTAGCGGAAATGCAGAGTTTGAAAATATACC
>ERZ857972.1684-NODE-1684-length-11231-cov-42.551002_pt1 | contig 11231 bp, 9 predicted proteins | sample MGYA00519757_ERZ857972 | MGnify/ENA primary metagenome ERZ857972 (study PRJEB31778, sample SAMEA3449383) | human gut metagenome | biome: human gut; feature: human-associated habitat; material: faeces | place: United Kingdom | collected 2010/2012 ...
CAGTATTATCTGCGCTTTTGGCTTAGCAGCTGCCGCACCTCGCTCGCTGTATCGGCACTTAGAATTATGCGGTATTGCCCTTATAATTTTTACTATATTTCGTACTTTTTAACGGCGTGCCCCCGGCGTGGGGGAAATTAACAGAAAGTTCACACCGTTATAATATATTTTTCTCAAGTATTGGGTATCCTATAATCACACGGAACGGAGCCGCAACCGTTGCCGTGGAACATGATTCCTCCTCACACCAAAACGATACCCCATCGCCCCCGCCTGAAGCCGCAATCAGGCGGGGGCAACTTTTGTAGTTAGAAGTTTAGGAATTAGGAGTTAGGAATTTGAGACAGGGCATAGGCTGCGGGCGGGAAATATAGAGATAAAATCATAAAAAATAAGAATGCAGAGATGGAGAGGGAAAATACATCGCTGCATTCTTTTGTTTTTTTGGGGGAGACAAAAAGGCGCGTGATAAAGTGGAACTTGTAAGGGGCGATGCTGGCATCGTCCCTTAGGTGAACCTTGCCGTATATCTCATTATGGCATATACAGCGAGGCCCCGGAACGGTGAAGACCGTTCCCTACAGCTTATTTTTATTGCGGTGCAAACATACAAATGATCTGTAGGGCGGAATGCCCTCATCCCGCCGCGGAGAAGCCTTGCTGATTGCTCAAACGCGAACTTGTCGGAGTGAAACTCCGCCATCTTGCGCTGTGCGCAAGACCGTTCTGTCGCTTGCATACCCCACTGGGGTTTGCATTGTTGAACTTCATTCAACAAACGCGAATTTGACACTTTGTATTTATCGAGAATACTCTTGAAACCATTTTGCAAAGCGTGATTTATTGAAAATAATGAATTTATATAGTTCTCCATTTTTAATATTAACTGTTGCAATTGGAAAGACTATCCACTTCCAAGAGATTTCTTTTATTTCCTGCATCGGCAAAACTAAATTTCTGTATTTTTTGTCAACTGTAAGCTTGTTTGTCTTGTAAGTAAGCGACTGACTATCGAGGTACAGACCTCCTCCAAGTATGCCATTGTGACACAAACTGCAAACAAAAGATTTCATAGAAACATCCCTCCATTAAATCCCGATTTGCCGGAACCGCTGCAATTTTCATGTTTGGCCCATTAAATTCCGGCTTATCAAAATACAGGCCGGTTTATTTCAGAACCTCATTCCACTTGCCATCATCCTGATAGAAGAAATATACTAAGGATAACAGGTTCTGTTCTGCTCATGGGGGACCTCCAAAAGCGTGTTACTGTTTGCCCAGCTGCCAGAACGCAACGGCGCTGGCGGCGGCAACGTTGAGGGAATCGACCCCGTGGGACATGGGGATGCGCACCGTGTAATCGCAGGCGGCGATGGTGGTGTAGGCAAGGCCATCACCCTCGGTGCCCAGCACGATGGCCAGCTTTGGCTCGGCGGCCAGGGCGGCATCGTCAATGGAAACCGAAAGGTCGGTCAGCGCCATGGCGGCGGTCTTGAAGCCGAGAGTGTGCAGCTGCTGCATGCCCTGCTCCGGCCAGTCGGCGGCGGTGGAGCCGATCTGGGTCCAGGGCACCTGGAACACGGTGCCCATGCTGACCCGCACGGCCCGGCGGCACAAGGGATCGCAGCAGGAGGGTGTGACGAGCACCGCGTCCATGTTCAGGGCGGCGGCACTGCGGAAGATGGCCCCGATGTTGGTGGAATCCACAATGCCTTCCAGCACGGCCACCCGGCGGGCATTGCGGCAGACTTCCTCCACCGTGGGCAGCAGGGGACGGTGCATCGCGCACAGCACGCCGCGGGTCAGCTCGAAGCCGGTCAGCTGGGCCAGCATGGCGCGGTCAGCGGTATACACCGGGGCGTTCCCGCAGCGGGCAAGAACCTCGCTGGCCGGGCCGGTGATCTGCTTGCGCTCCATTAAAAAGGAGATAGGTTGATACCCGGCGTCCAGTGCGCGGGCAATCACCTTGGGGCTTTCGGCAATAAAAATGCCTTTTTCCGGTTCCAGGCGGCTGCGCAGCTGAGCCTGGGTCAGCCGGGCGTAAACGTCCAGCTCCGGGGCGGCAAAATCAGTAATTTCAATCACGTTCGGCATACAAAAAGGCGCTCCTTTGCAAAGCTTTGCCTTTATTGTAGCACACCGCAGAAAATCTGGCAAAAAGCATTGACAGGACCAGATAGATGCAGTATCATCCAAATGGTTGATAGTACATCTAACTTGAAAAGGAGGCCAAACATGCAGGCAGAACAGAACAAGGACCCGACCGAGCGGCAGATGACCAAAATTGCGCGGGAAGCGGCCAAGTTTACCGTACAGATGATGAAAGCCGATGGCATTGGCACGGCAGAGTTTGATTTTATTCATCTGGTACGCCACAACCCCGGCATGACCCAGGCGGATGTGCGTGCGGCCCTGAAGATTGATAAGGGGGCGGCCGCCCGCCGTGCGGCCAGCCTGGAAGCCAAGGGCTACCTGGTGCGCAAACCGAACCCGGACGATGGCCGCAGCCAGCTGCTGTATGCCACGCCCAAGGCCGAGAAACTGAAAAACTCCAAAGCTGCGATTGAAACCGTGTTTTATGCCTGGCTGGTGGAGGAACTGTCGGAAGCCGAACGGGACGCTTTTTGCAAAACGCTGGAAACCCTGTATTGGCGCAGCAAAAACCAGCGGCGGGCAGGGTTCCCGGATGTGACGGCGCGGGTGCAGCAGATGAATGGGGAGGAAATGCAGGATGAAGAACACGGAAAGCGCCCCGGTGCGCCAGCCGGACCGGGTGCTGAGCTACTTCGAAAACCAGAGGCCGGTGCTGGCGGTGGTAACGGTATCGGGCCTGATCTATAACCTGGGTCTGGTGGTCGGCCCCTGGTTTGAGGGCCAGCTGGCCCAATGCCTGCTGGGCATTTTGAACGGGAACGAAACCTTTGCCGCCATGGCGGCGCTGTGTGCGGGCTATTTGATTGCAATTGCGGTGGTGCAGGGGTCGCGGTTCATCAAGCGGCTGTATGTGCGCAAGTTTGCCAACAACATCAACCGCAGCATGAAACAGGTGCTGTACGCCAATCTGGTGCGGAAAGACAAGGTTGAACTGGAACAGGCCGGCACCGGCACCCTGATGACCAAAGCTATCTCCGATGTGGACGCCTGTGCCGAGGGCATGCGCAAGTTCACCACGGAAATTTTTGATACCGGCATTGCCCTGCTGGCCTATGCCGTGATGCTGCTGGGGTACGACTGGCGGCTGGCGCTGCTCTGCCTGGTGTTTGCGCCGATCTCCTATTATATTGCCGAGCAGATGAAAACCCTGGTGCAGCGCACCGGCGCTGCCAACAAGGAGAGCACAGGCCGCCTGAGCGCCGCCACACTGGACCGGGTGTCCGGCGCGCTGACCTACCGCGTGTATGGCTGTGAGCCGCAGCGCGATGCCGCGTATGAAGCCTGCCTGCAGGATTACGAGCGTACCGCCGTCAAAGCCGGGCTGCCGGTGGCCGCCATGCCGCCGCTGTACGGGGTCATCTCGATGACCGGCGTTCTGTTCATCTTTACCTTTGGCGCGCGCAATGTGGCGGGCACCGGCTGGGCCGCCTGGGATATTGCAGCGTTCACCACGTTCTTGTCCTGCTTTGGCAAATTGGCGGTCAAATCCTCCCACGCGGCAAAGCTGTTCAACGCGGTACAGAAAGCCCAGGTATCCTGGGGACGCATCAAACCGCTGATGCGCCAGCCGGACCCCCTGCCGGAAGAGATCCCGGCCAAGCCGGAAACCCTGACCGTGAACAAGCTTGGCTTTGCCTACCGGGGCGGGGCACCGGTTTTGCAGGATATCACTTTTACCGCGCAGCCGGGCTGGATTTTTGGCATTACCGGCGCGGTGGCCTGCGGCAAATCCACACTGGGCAAAGCGTTTTTGTGTGAGCTGCCCTATACCGGTTCCATCCAGTACGGCGGGCGTGAGATGGCCGGCATGACGGACGCGGAGCGCTGCGGCGTGGTTGGCTACCTGGGGCATGACCCCGAGCTGCTGAGCGACAGCATCCGCAACAACATCCTGCTGGGCAGAGATGACGACGCCTGGAAGTACCTGCGGGCCGTCTGCCTGGAGGATGAAGTAAAAGCGATGCCCAACGGCCTGGATACCCGCGTGGGCAATGGCGGCGTGCGCCTGTCCGGCGGGCAGCAGCAGCGCCTGGCTTTGGCCCGCACACTGGCCCACCCGCGCCCGCTGCTGGTGCTGGACGACCCGTTCTCGGCCCTGGACCGCAAAACAGAAGAACAGGTTTTTGACAACCTGCGTAAAATGACCGCGGGCAGCACCGTGCTGCTGATCAGCCACCGGCTGTACCTGTTCCCCCAGATGGACGGCGTGTTGTGGATACAGGACGGCAAAGCAGTCTGTGCAGCCCACGAGGAACTGATAGTGCAGAACCCGCAGTATGCCGCGCTGGTAAATGCCCAGGAAGGAGGCGAGCAGGATGAACCGGAAAAATGAGACCGTGCGCAGCGTTGTGCTGGGTACCGTGCGCCGCCAGCCGCTGCTTTGCACTGCGCTGGTGCTGGCCGTGGCCGGTGCGGTGGCGGCAAGCCTGCTGCCGCCGCTGGTACTGGGCCGCGTGGTGGACCGCCTGACGGCCCGGCAGGTGGTGCCCTTTGCGCTGGCGTTGGGGTACTTTGGGCTGCTGGCACTTTCCGGCGGGTTGGATTCCCTGCGGGAAAGTCTGCTGACCGTGTTTGGCCAGAAAATGACCCACGCCCTGCGCAGCGCCATGTGCGCCAAGCTGGACAAGCTCCCGGCGGAAGCCTTTGTGAATCAGGAATCCGGCGCGGCGGTTTCCCGCTTTGTGGGTGATGTGGACACGGTGGAAGAGCTGTTCACCTCCGGCATCATCAGCATGTTTGCGGATGCCTGCCGCCTGTGCGGCATTCTGGCCGTGATTTTTGCAGAGAACCGCGGGTTGGCGTTGATCCTGCTGGTGGTTTTGCCGCTGCTGTATCTCTTTACCCGCGTGGTGCAAAAGCGGATGCTGAAAGCGCAGCTACAAAACCGTGCCGCTGTGGCGCGGGCTTCCGCCCATGTGCCGGAAACGCTGCGCTGCATCCGCACCATCCACACCCTGCGGCGGGAAAATTACATGGAAAAAGCCTATGACGAAGCGCTGGACGACAGCTTTGCCGCGGTGGAGAAAACCAATTTTTACGATGCCTGCTATTCGCCTGTGATTTTGATTATGAACGCGGCGGTGGTGGCGCTGGTCATGCTGCTTTCTGCAGCGGGCAGCCCGGAAGTGCGGGCGTTCTTTGGCATGTCGGTCGGCACGGCTGTGGCGGTTATTGCCTATATTTCCCAGGTGTTCACCCCGCTGGAAAGCATCGGGATGGAGATTGAGACGATTCAATCCGCTGTGGCCGGTGTGCGGCGCATCAACGGCTTTTTGGCGCAGGCAGAGCGCATTCCCATCGCTGAAACCGCCCCGCAGGCCGTGCCGGGTGCCCCCAGCGTGGAGCTGCAGAACGTGCATTTTGGCTATGAGAGCGATGAGGAAGTGCTGCACGGCCTGAGCTTTGCTGTGCAGAAAGGCGAGCAGGTCACCCTGACCGGCCGCACCGGCGCGGGAAAGAGCACCATCTTTAAGCTGCTGCTGGGCTTGTACCGCCCGCAGCAGGGCCAGGTGATGCTGAACGGTGTGGAAGCCGCCACACTGCCGGATACTGCCCGCCGCCCGCTGGTTGGCTATGTGGAGCAGAGCTTCCGCCGTGTGCCGGGCACCGTGCGGGACCAGATCACCCTGTTTGATGCCGCCATCACCCCGCAGCAGGCGGAGGATGCCGCCCGCACCGTGGGCCTGCATGACGCCATTGCGGCGCTGCCCGAAGGGTACGATACCCCATGTACGCCGGGCATTTTCTCGCAGGGGCAGTGGCAGCTGCTTTCCATCGCGCGCGCCATTGCAGCCGGGCCGCAAATCTTGCTGCTGGATGAAATTACCGCAAACCTGGACGCCGGAACAGAACAGACTGTTCTGGATGCTTTGCAGCGCGCCGGTCAGAACCGCACCGTGGTTTCCATCAGCCACCGGCTGTACAACCGCACCGGCGGGCGAAGCATTGAGATCTGACACTGACCACTTTAAGCACCGAAAAAGAGCAATTTTTGACCCTTTACAGCGGGCGGCGGCTGTACTAAAATAACCCCTGTTTTGGGGGTGTGGCTTGGAAATTGAGAATTCAGGTTCCCGGCACCTCCTGGGGAGGAAAGTACCATGGCAAAAGACTTAACAAAAGGCAAGCCGTTCCCGGTGCTGCTGCAGTTCACCATGCAAAGGCAGTGAGAAATCTGCTGGGCAGCTCCGGTGTTCGATACATTTATCTTCCACCATATAGTCCTGATCTGAATCCGATTGAAAAGCTCTGGTCGAAGGTGAAGTTTTTCCTTCGTAAATTCAAGGCACGGACCCTGGATGCTCTTCCGAACGCGATACAATGTGCTTTTCAGACAGTTTCGCCTTCTGACTGCTCAGGCTGGTTCCATTCCTGCGGCTATTCGCCTTATTTTTGAAAATTGCTATAATAACCAATAATTCAATAACGGGGCGGCTGGAAAAACGGCCGCCCCGTTTTGATGTTAGCCGTATCTGCTTGTATGAAAATCGTCAATCCGCCAACCATAATCAGTTTTCACCATGCGGATAGGGTATTCGATAATGTATACCTCTAACGGGTTTTCTACCGAGCCATCGCGGTCATAGTGAGAAATCAAGGTGAATTCGACTTTCTCAGGGGTATTTTTGACTAAGCGGTAAGTGTCTGGGTACTGTTCTTGAACATAAATAGTCATTCCTGCGACCATTTCGTTATGAAGAGAAAAGTGAACGGCAACCCTACCATTGTAGTTCTTGAATTTTATGGCATAATCGGTGGAGGTCAAGCAGTTATCGGTAAATATACTATGAATGCGCTCCGAAAATTCATCGAAAGAAACATTGTACAGTGTGTAATGGTCTTCTATAAACGGTACAGAATCGCTTCCATCGGTAACTACTTTATAGCCCCACTTATCCATGAGATTGGCACCTTCACCGTATAAACCGAAACTGGCATCGTAGGCATTTGTATACAGTTGCCTTTGTTCCTCGCTCAAAAAGGAAAGGTCGGTATATTCCTGTTCCAGCTGCGCAGGAGAAGCGCTTGGTTCTGAAGAATCGGGTGTGTTTGGTTCCTCGGTTGGAGGCTGAGTAGATGAAGGCACCGCAGACGTAGGTTCTTCGTCTTCATAGGAATCGAGATTGCTCGTTGCGGCTGAACTGCTTTCATAATCAGACGTGGAGGGGGACGAGACCGAGGAAGATGCTGATGTAGTGGAATTGTTGCATCCAGACAATAGGCATCCACACAAGACAACAGAAAGAGCAATATTGACATTTTGGAGCATCATAATCTATACCTCCTTAAATTCTAAATAATGATTTTGATTTTCTGAAATATTGGTTTACAAAAAGTACTTTCTATTCTCTTTACTTAATGAACGTTCAAACAAGTTTCTGACGAGGAACAAATAAAAAAGAATAGGAGAATATAAAATGGCTTTTCAGTATAATCACTACTATGAAATTTATAACTATAGTAGCGGCAAATACGTAAATCTGAACGGTGACCATGAAAACGACGTGGTCAACAACGGCGAAAAAGTCACAATGTACGCCCGCACGAACAACCCCGATTAGCGTTGGGCACTCGCAGAGCTTTCCCTGAAAAAGCGTTGCCTTTTCAGGTTGGCGGGCGCACAATGTGCGCCCCTACGGTCTCTATCAATTAAAAAATTCGTTTATCCTATTGAAAAGCTCTGGTCGACGGTGAAGTCTTTCCTTCGTAAATTCAAGGCACGGACCCTGGATGCTCTTCTGAACGCGATACAATGTGCTTTTCAGACAGTTTCGCCTTCTGACTGCTCAGGCTGGTTCCATTCCTGCGGCTATTCGCCTTATTTTTGAAAATTGCTATAAAACCCATTTTGCCGGAGCCCCGGCCCAGCGCAAAATCCCAGGTGGATACCCCTGCGCCGGGTGTCTGCCGCTCACTTTTTCCGCGTGGCAATGTCCTGAAAGCAAAAATAGTCCGGTTGGTGGCGGGACTGGGTGTACTCAAACAGCAGACCGGCGGCGTTGAAAGTCTGGTTCATGACGACGACCACGCAGCCATAGGTGCCCATGTCCAGCAGCTTTTCGTCGCGGGCGGTGGCGTGTTCCACCGTGATGCGGCGCTTGCTGGTGATGATCTGCATTCCCAGTGTGTTCTCAATGTAATCGTAGATTGAGCTGGCCGCGATCTGCGGCGTCAGGCCGGGGACAAACTCCTTTAAAAAGTAGTTGACGTCGAGAATCAGCGCTTTGCCGTCGAGATACCGCACGCGTTCAATACTCCATAGCTCATCCCCAACCGAGAAACCGCTCTTGGCGGCAAAGCACTCATCGGCGATGACAGTCTCAAACTTCGTGACCTTCGTCACGGCGCGAAGGCGGTTGCGGCGGGCGGTTTCTTGAAACGTCTCGATGCCGCCGATGGTAAACGTCGTTTTGCCCACCGGCTGGTAGATGACCCGCACGCCGCGCCCCTGCATGGTCTGCACATAGCCGTCGGCTACCAGCTCCGCCAATGCGCGTCGAACTGTGTTGCGGGAGCAGGCGTATTCCTCTATTAAGGTATTCTCGCTGGGCAGCAGCGATTGATAGGGGTAATCCTGCGCCTCGATGCGTTTTTTGATGCTGTGATAAATGCCCTCATATTTTGCCTTTGGCATGGTGTGTACCTCGCAACTTGTTCAAACATTTACTTTAGTATACCGTCTTTTCGGCTGAATTTCAAGTGGGCAACTTGTGAGCAGTGCCGAAAATAGGCGTACTGCACTGCTTTTTTGCAAAAGCATATTGACTTGTATGAACAAGTCTGATATTCTGTGGCTGTAAGGAGAACTTGTATGAACAAGTTCGAAGATGCCCGCTCTACCGGGCAAAAGGAGGAAAACATCATGGGTAAATACGAACAGGACGCGCGGCAGCTGCTTGCGTATGTCGGCGGCAAAGAGAACATTGCGGCAGTATCCCACTGCGTATCGCGTATGCGATTTGTCCTCAACGACCCCGCCAAGGCGGACGTTGCCAAGATCGAGGCACTGAAATCCGCCAAGGGCACTTTCACCCAGGCGGGCCAGTTCCAGGTCATCATCGGCAATACGGTCAGCGATTTCTACAATGATTTCATCGCGGTCTCCGGCATCGACGGTGTCTCCAAGGAGGCTGTCAAGAGCGCGGCCAAGCAGAACCAGAACGCGCTGCAAAAGGTCATGAGTGTGCTGGCTGAGATTTTTGCCCCGCTGATCCCTGCCATCATCACCGGCGGTTTGATTCTCGGCTTCCGCAACTGCATTGACAGCATCTACTTTTTTAATAACGGCACCCAGACGCTGTGCGACATCAGCCAGTTCTGGTCCGGCGTTGACAGCTTCCTGTGGCTGATCGGCGAGGCCGTTTTCCACATGCTGCCGGTCTGCATCTGCTGGTCCGTCACCAAAAAGATGGGCACGACCCAGAGCCTGGGCATCGTCCTCGGCCTGACGCTTGTTTCCGGCCAGCTGCTGAACGCCTACTCTGTCGCATCCACAGCAGCGGCGGACATCCCGAAATGGGATTTTGGCTTCTTCACCATCAACATGATCGGCTACCAGGCACAGGTTATCCCTGCCATGCTGGCCGCGTTCACGCTGGTGTATCTGGAAAAATTCTTCCGCAAGATCTGCCCGCCGGTCATCTCGATGATCGTTGTACCGTTCTGCTCGCTGGTCCTGTCCGTCATCGTCGCTCATACCATCCTTGGCCCCATCGGCTGGAAGATCGGCTCCGTCATCTCTGATGTTGTCTACGCTGGCATTTCCGGCTCCTTCCGCGTCATCTTTGGTGCTATCTTCGGCTTTGTCTACGCCCCGCTGGTCATCACCGGCCTGCATCACATGTCCAACGCCATCGATATGCAGCTGATCGCCGACTTCGGCGGTACGATGCTGTGGCCGATGATCGCGCTGTCCAACATTGCGCAGGGCTCTGCCGTCCTTGGCATGATCTACTTACAGCGCAAAAATGCTGACGCTCAGGAGGTCAACGTACCCTCCTGCATCTCCTGCTACCTCGGCGTTACCGAGCCCGCTATGTTCGGCGTCAACCTGAAATTCCACTTCCCGTTTATCTGCGGCATGATTGGATCTGCCATCGCAGCGGTCGTCTGTGTGGCAACTTCCACCACGGCCAACGCCATCGGTGTCGGCGGCATCCCCGGCATTCTGTCCATCCAGCCCGCCTATATGCTCAGCTTTGCGCTGTGCATGGTCATTGCCATCGTTGTGCCCTTTGTGCTGACCGTCAGCGTCGGCAAAAAGAAAGGCATTGCCTGATTTTGTGAGGTGTGTACCATGAATGATTTTAAAGATAAAGTTGTCTACCAAATTTACCCGAAATCCTTCATGGACTCGAACGGTGACGGCTTCGGCGATTTGAAGGGCGTCACCGCGAAACTGGACTACCTCGCCGACCTGGGCGTTGACTATCTCTGGCTGACGCCGTTCTTCCCCTCGCCCCAGCGCGACAACGGCTATGATGTGGCCGACTACCGTGCCGTTGACCCGCGCTACGGCACGATGGAGGATCTGGAGGAGCTTATCCGCGAGGCGGACAGGCGCGGCATCGGCCTGATGCTGGACATGGTGTTCAACCACACCTCCACCGAGCATGAGTGGTTCAAAAAAGCACTGGCGGGCGACAGAAAGTACCAGGACTATTACATCTTCAAGGACGGCACACCCGACTGCTACCCGACGAACTGGGTTTCAAAATTCGGCGGCCCCGCGTGGGAATACGTGCCGTGCCTTGGCAAATGGTATCTGCATCTTTACGACGTCATGCAAGCCGACCTGAACTGGGAGAACCCCGCCGTGCGGGAGGAAATGGCCGACATCCTGCGATTCTGGAAGGCGAAGGGCATCAAGGGCTTCCGTTTCGACGTCATCAACGTCATTTCTAAGCCCAAATTTTACGAGAATGACTACGAGGGCGACGGCCGCCGCTTCTACACCGATGGCCGCAACGTCCACAAATACCTGAAGGAGCTGGTCGCCGCGGGCGGCATCGACGGCATGATCACGGTGGGGGAGATGTCCTCCACCACGCTGGAAAACTGCATCGGCTACACCGCTG
>ERZ857972.1692-NODE-1692-length-11151-cov-29.626802_pt1 | contig 11151 bp, 7 predicted proteins | sample MGYA00519757_ERZ857972 | MGnify/ENA primary metagenome ERZ857972 (study PRJEB31778, sample SAMEA3449383) | human gut metagenome | biome: human gut; feature: human-associated habitat; material: faeces | place: United Kingdom | collected 2010/2012 ...
ATACTCGCTGCCATTGGTGATTGTTGCAGTAAATGTAGTTGAAATGGGACGTAATGCATAATTCGGGTGAAAGAATTGTGCTAAGTCCGGATGAGTATTCTCCAGATACTCCGAGTTCTTAAACATTCCTGTCCGTTTCAAGTCGTAGAAGCGGCAATATTCTCCGCAAAGTTCACGGCCTCTTTCGTCTAAGATATCCCGCACCGTAACACTTCCTGTAAGCGGATTTGCTCCGGCACGTTCACGAACTTTGTTGATATAACCGGCTGCATTTGCACCACCATTTAGGTAAATATCAGCTTCTGCCGCAATCAAATAAACTTCTGCCATACGCATGATAAATGTCGCATTCAGATTACCGTTTCTCTGTTTGGAAGCATTGGCTACATAATAATTACTGCTGTTATGCTTATTCAGTGACGGATAATAGTAGCGGAACTGGTTCTCGTTTGTGCCGTCATCCTTGTAATTGCCTGTGACGTTTGTATAAGCATAATTCATGTTCACGTTATTATTGTCATTACTATATACATGGTGATAATCAATCAGCAAGTAATCAGAAATATGTTCTTTTTGCTTTTCTGTAGCATAATCAATGTCCTGTGGCATGATAAACTTAATGGCTAAGTCACCTTTATTCAGAGCTTTGCCAATGACGGTTTCTTCTTTGTCATACATGTGTACGGCACTTTCATCCCACGTGTAATTCTTGTTCGCGTTCCACTCTGTAGTGAACGATTCATGAAATCTGGGGTCCAATGTTCCGTCTTTCTGTACATACAAACTCAATAAATGCTGCGTGGGCATAAAGATACCGGTAATTGAGCCTTCCCAAGTAAGCCGTGTCTCCTGATTGTCTTCACGTGCTCCGAATTTATTGATATTGCATAAGAAGTATTCATCGTTGCGGTTCAACTTGTAGTTTCCATTGCTTGATCCGTGACCGTCTGCTCCTGCATACCAGCGATGTTTCCAGAGAGCTTCCTTGTTTTCCCAGCTATTGCTCTCTTTAAACACTTCGCTATACGATGGATACATATATGTGTTGTATTTCCCACCGCCAGTTTCGCAATCGGTAATCAATTTCTTGGCTGTATCCAGAGCTTCCTGCAAATATTCGGTGCTTCCATATTCGTACGTCTGCAAGCAGGCTTTAGCCAGAAAACCGAGAGCGGCTTTCTTTGTCGGGGTGGTAGTAGTTGCATGCGTACCTGTTGGCAACCATTCGGATGCGAATCTTAAATCGGGCAGGATTACTTCCTGGTAGATGGTCATCGGATCGGTACGGGTGGGGGAGTAAGTCAGTGTTTCCGCTGTTATCGGTTCTGTGAGCATCGTCACTGCTCCGAATTGTTCCACTGCATTGAAATAATAGACAGCTCTAAGAAAACGGGCTTCCGCAATCTTGGCATTCCGCTCCTCTTCCGTGGTGTAGGGAGGTTTGTCTCCTAATGCGATAGCTTCGTTACAGGCTCCCACACCGTCGTACGTCCCGTTCCACCAATTATTGGTGTAAGTCGTATTGGGTGATGTTCCTGCGAAAAACCAGAACCACTGTGTGTAACTTGTTGATTCGTTGGCTTTATACGTCCAAAGATCGGTGTCGCCTTCAGTCAGTGACATCCAGTCCGCAGAACCGTAGTAAAACCTTTCCATAGCAAAATAACACTGGTTAATCAGGGTTTCATATCCATCGATGGAAGTAGCCAAAGCCTCTTTGGTAAATGCGCCCGGGTTGTATTCCTCCAAGGTGCAGGAATGTAGAGATAAGGCCGAGAACAGCACACTGCAAAATATAAATTTTATATATATCCTTTTCATGATTATAATCTTTTGTTAGAATGTCAAATTAACGCCAAAAACAAATTGCCGGTAGGTAGGAAATGCATCCGAACCGTTGGTTTCGGGATCAGTATCTTTCAACTGCTTATCTTTTACAAAGATGAACGGATTGTAGGCTGTGGCATAAATACGGCATTTCTCCATTAAAACTTTGCGGGAAATATTGACGGGTAGTGTATATCCCAGCGTGATATTTTTAATCTTAATGAAGGAGCCGTTGCGCACTCTTAATGAAGGATATACGGTTTTTTGTTCGTCTCCCGTTCCGGGACGGGGGAAATAGGCTCCTTGATTATCCTCTGTCCAGTAGTCTACGCCTGCCAGTTGGTTCTTGGTTACGCTCTGTTCGGCGGTATAATAACCGAGCAGGTCACTGTTGATTGTCTGTCCGTAACGCGCCATGGCAAAGACGGATAAATCAAAATTCTTGTAGGTGAAGGAATTGCTGAATCCGATGATCCAGTCCGGATTGGAATGTCCTAGAATTTGCCGGTCTTCCGTACTGTATTTATGCACACCTCCATCGCCTTTCTGGTCTAAGGTTTCTATCTTGATGAATCCGGGTTTTACGCCGTAGGCATCCAATGTCTCCTGCGGAGTATCGGTTCCCCAGATTCCGGCATATTTATATCCGTAAATAGCTTTAATCGGTTCACCGACAAACAGGTTTTCGGCGATCAGATCACCGTCAGGCAGATCGTCTATTTGTTCCTTGTTCCAGGTGACGGATAAAGTGGTGTTCCAGGTGAAATCTTTATGCCGTATGTTGTGCGAAGTGATCGTTGCTTCCATACCTTGGTTACTGGTCTGGGCGATGTTCTGCCAGATGGCCAGAGGCGATCCCCATCCGGTCAGACCGCTGGTGATGGGCAATGTACGTTTGAATAATAATCCTTTGGTGGTTGTCTTGAACCATTCTACCGATCCGTCAATGCGACCGTTCAGGATGCCGAAATCCAACCCCACATTCCAGTTGTATGACTTCTCCCAGCCGAGATCGGAACTACCGTAAGTACCGGAGTATTGCGTGAAAGGAACAATCTTCCCATTAATGGAAATTCCCGAAGCGGTATATACGTATGCTTGTGTTGTGGTGCTGTATGCGGTGGTTCCTCCCGAGTTACCCGTGATGCCGTAGCTCACTCTCAACTTCAAGTTGTCCAGCCAACTACGTGTCTTTTCCATAAATGCTTCGTCCGATATTCTCCACGCCACTGCGCCTGCGGGGAAAGCATCCCATTTATGTCCGGTGGAGAATTGTGAAACACCGTCCCACCGCGTAGAGAAATTAAATAGGTATTTGCCTTTGTATGAATAGTTCAGACGGAAGGCAAAAGACATTTTCTGCGTCTGTGCGAAGTCGGATTCTACATGTTGGGAAGTGCCCGATGTCAGTCGCCAGAAAGACCATTGATCTACCATCTGACCGCTGGCGGCAGCCATGCTGCTTTCCGACTGGTTCTTATTCCAGGAAGTAATCAGTGAACCTCCCAGATTATGGTCTTTGGCGATGGTTGTGTTGTATGCGAGAATATTTTCCCAAGTGTAATTCCAGGCATTGTTGTTGGTGATGGAAGCATGCGGTGAACCTGCATAAGACGGACGGTTGGCATTGCACTTCTCTCCCCAGTATTGCCCGCGGCGTGAGTGATTCAACGTACCATTGACACGACTGGTAAAAGTCAGGTCTTTGACGGGAGTTAGTTCGACATAGCCGCTCATGTTCAGGTAGGTGGAACGTGTGTTGTCTACATACTGGTTCTCTATAAAATCACTCATCGGGGAATATTGTCCCGTGATGTATTCGTGATTGATCTCCCCTTTTTCGGTAGATGCATCACCCAACGGGATGGCGGAGAGAGATTTGGTGAATGTGTTTTTCACACCGGAGTTCAAGTCCCGGTAGACTAAATTGGAGGTAAAGCCCACCTTTGCCCATGAAAATATCTGTTGATCCAGGTTGAGGCGTAACGAATATCTGTTCAGATTTTCGTTATTAAGTAAACCTTCTTCCCGGTTGTAGGAAGTCGAAGCAAATAATTTTGTCTTTTCAGTGCCACTGCTGACCGAAAGACTGTATTTCTGTGTGGTAGCCGTGTTACCCGACACTTCATCTATCCAGTCTATCCATTTGCCGTCGTTGTATGCATCTATAAAATCCTGTTTCCCTAGTAGGGCAGACATATCGGTAGGATAGTCACCGTTTTTATATTTATAGGCTTCTTGCTGGTAGGTGACCCATTCATCCCGCGTCATCCCATGTCTGTAGTTGGGTGAACCGCTGAATCCGTAATAAGCATCGAAGTTTACGGTCACTTTTCCCTCTTTTCCTCTTTTGGTGGTGATGATGACAACGCCGTTTGCTCCTGCGGAACCATAAATGGCGGTGGAAGAAGCATCTTTCAATACATCTACACTCTCGATGTCCGACGGGCTGACCTGGCTATAACTGCCGGGGATTCCATCGATAATGAACAACGGTTCGTTGCTGCCATAAATAGATCGTGTACCACGTAACAGGATAGTGACATCACCTCCTACCTGTCCCGAAGTTTTGGTGATATCCATTCCGGGTATCTTGCCTTGAAGGGCTTCCATTACATTATTGGTAGGGGCGGCCAGTACTTCCGCACTTTTGACGGAGGTGACTGCCCCCGTCAAATCCCGTTTTTTGACCGATCCATATCCTACCACCACTACTTCATCAATCAGTCTGGCATCTTCCGTCAGTATGATTTCCAGCTTGTTCTTGTTGCGTGTATTGACTTCCTGCTCCGTGTATCCCATATAAGATACCTTTAATACTGCATTGGGCGATACGTGCAGTGTGAACAGTCCGTCTACATTCGTAATCGTCCCGTTGCTGGTACCTTTTTCAACGATATTCGCTCCGATAATCGTCTCTCCTTGAGAGCTTTTCACTATACCCGATATCGTTCTACTCTGTTGGCAATAAGCCCGTGTTGATCCAAGTATCGATAATGAACCTATTAATAAGAATAATAGGTAAAAATACATTCTATAAACAGTCTTTAGGGGATTATTCTCCCCTATGTTTGTTTTATCAGAAAATGATTTCATGCTTTTTGTTTAATTGTATGTTTACTAATTTGTTTTTGGATAGCTAAATTTCAGGATGATTTAAAGCTATATTTCGACTGTAATGACTTTACTTACCCCATAGGCTATTAGATTTTATTGGTTAAATGATGATTGTTCAGAATGTCAATGCCAATTGAACATTATTCTGTTACTGTTTTGAATGTGGCGCCACGATTCATGTCAGTAAAAAAACTGACAGGGCAAAATTATGCATATGGAACTGGGGATTGAAAAAAATAAAGTTGACTTTTATTTGTTCTGAGTTGATTTTCATTATCTTTGTCTCGACGTATTCACTAAAAAACAATGACATGGATAATGAAGTAAAAAATATAACGAATCGAAGACATATCGGACGCAATATACAAAGGATTCGTGTATATTTGGGTATGAAGCAGGAAGCTTTGGCTGCTGATCTTGGCGTTAGCCAAAATATCATTTCGAAGATTGAGAAGGAGCCGGAGATAGAAGAGGGACTTTTGAATCAGCTTGCTTCTGCACTGGGAATTTCGGCAGAGGTGATTAAAGATTTCGATGTGGAAAAGGCTATTTATAACATCAATAATATTAGAGATAATACTTTTGAACAAGGCTCTACATCAATTGCGCAGCAGTTTAATCCAGTTGATAAAATAATTGAATTGTATGAACGTTTGTTGCAAAGTGAAAGAGAAAAAATAGAGTTGCTTAAAAATAAGTGATTATTAATTGTTCTGTTTATCAGACTTAGAAATGAATTCATCATTATGGAAAATGAAATTAATACGAATGCTACACACATAGGTCGAAAAATAGAGAGGATTCGCCGTCTTCGTGGGATGACTCAAACTGATCTAGGTGATTTATTGGGAATTACAAAACAAGCCGTGTCCAAGATGGAACAGTCTGAAAAGATTGAGGATGAAAGAATTAAACGGGTTGCGGATGCTTTGGGTGTTACAGAAGAAGGCTTAAAAAAGTTTACTGAAGAAACTGTGCTGTACTACACAAATAACTTTTATGAGAATTCAAATGCAACTGCTACCAATATTGGCACAATCTCGAATCTTGAGAATATTAATCACTTTTCAATGGAGCAAGCCGTCAAACTATTTGAGGAATTGTTAAAAATAGAAAGAGAGAAATACAATAAAGAGAACAGTAAAGATGATAAATAACCAAGGTTACTACTTTTTCTGTAATAAATATCAAGTTGCGATTTATAGTTGCGAAAAATAGAGATAGCTATAATTTGTTCTGAATTGATTTTCATTATCTTTGTCGCAATGTAATCACTTAAAGAAATAATGATATGGATAATGATGTAAAAGACATAATGAACCGGAGACATATCGGACGCAATATACAAAAGATTCGTGTATATTTGGGTATGAAGCAAGAAGCTTTGGCGGCTGATCTTGGAGTAAGTCAAAATGTCATTTCAAAGATAGAGAAGGAATCGGAGATAGAGGAAGGACTTTTGAATAAGATTGCCTCTGTGTTAGGTATTTCTGCGGAGGTAATTAAGGATTTTGATGTTGAAAGAGCTATATACAATATCAATAGCTATAAAGATGCTACTATTTCTCCGGGAGCAATAGCAGCAGTTCATGTTACCTCTCAACAAATTAATCCAGTTGATAAAATAATTGAATTGTATGAACGCTTGTTGCAAAGTGAGAGAGAGAAAATCGAATTACTCAAAAATAAGTGAGACTTTATAAATAGTATTTTTCACTGTAAATATTGAGGTATCCAAACTCTTTTTAGTTCAAGAAGTTTGGATACTATTTTTTTAGTTTGTTGCATTATGACGTAACGTTCATAGTACAAAAGCCCCAGACCTCTCGACCTAAAATTCACTTGTCTTTTATTGTAAATCTAGGAGTTTGTGAATTTGGTTTTGTATTGGGAGCATCTATTTTTATTAATAAGGGCATTGGGAAATCCACTCCAACCAATAAAGCTTCTCCTTCTCCCAAAATAGGTAAAAAAGATAATATATTCTTGTTTGCAGATGAAGCTGCACTCTCTATAGCTTTTTTGTCTTGGTCATTTATGAGACGATGGACGATGAAAGTCCCCATTTGGCTTAATGTCCCTAATGGGATATCTCGTGGCATTTGAGTTGCAATACATAAAAAAAGCCCATATTTACGAGCCTCTTTTGAAATAAGTTCAAATGAGTCTAAAGGTTTAGCATCAAAATATTCATCTTTTATTGATTTATTTAAAAATTGATGGGCTTCATCTATAAATATCACTACTGGATCGTTCTTGAATTTTCCCTCCCTTGCATTGTTTAGTAAGTATTTTCCAATCGCATTGACCAATATTTCTCGAACTTGGTAGTCGAAACTTACATTAGAAAAATCAAAACGTAGAATCCCTTTTTTATTTTTAATGTAATCATCAATAACGTGGATCAAATCTTTAGGAGCATTTAAAGCACTTTTTCTAAATCCAAATATTTTGTTATACTCCTCTGTACATAATAGATTATTAACTCTTGAAATCAAACTAATACAATTTGATACATCTGTTTCATTTCTACCTCCCCATTTATTAACGTCATTTTTATCAGTATCCCATATGCATTCAGATGTTATTTGTCTAGGTAATAATTCAAAATTGAAATCACAGTATTTGTCTTCAATGGCAGTTATATTTCTATAATAGAAAGCCTCATAAGGCCTTTTATTATTTCCAGATTTTCTAACCATCCCATTTTCGATTATGCCCTCCAAGTTATTTCCAGATGATAATTTTGCAATTTTAAGTGACCGTATGGCATCCATTAATTTAGGCACTTGTGTTTTAGATGATGGTTTTAATAAATAATATAGCTCATCTATTGTTAAACGGGTATAATCAAATATATACTCTCCATCCCCTAATTCGACAGAAGTAACTTCATCGCTTGTATTTGCATATTCGCCTGTAGCGTCAATTAGAATAATGTTGTTACTTGTATGCTCATTCATCATTTCTAACAGTTTTGCAACTGTCCAGCTTTTTCCGCCACCAGTAGTTCCTACAACTGCACAGTGTCTTCCAAATAGTGAATTTAATGAAATGTTACATATCGCATTATTAGATGTGAGTTTGCCAATTTGAGAAAAAGGTTCACTGCCCTGATTGTCACTTTTAGATCCAAAAGTTGCAATGTAATTACTTATTTGTTCATCTGAACAAGAATATATTTTTGAACCTATTGCTGGATATTTGGATATTGTTTTTTCTATTTTTAAAGGATTGTATACGTTGAATACGACTAGAAGTTCTATTTTACCAATAGGATGAAAGTCTGTGTTTGTTTCGTGTATAGTCTTTTCTGTTATTTCTGTACGTTCCCCTTGAGGAAGATTAAGTTCGATGATTCTTCCAAGGAAACCATATTCAGCTCCTTCAATGACGACAAAACAGCCAACGTTCCCACCTGCATATATATTCCCATCATGGTAAAACGATTGCAATAAATTGGCGGTAGGGAATTGTATTTTAACGAACTGGGGAGTGACCTCACTTACATATCCTAAAAATTTGTTATGGTTGAATGGTTCCATTATCTTCTAGTCTTTCTGATTTGTAGTATGATTGATTGATAGGGAATGCTTCAACAAAATCTTTAAATGTCGAAAAGATGACACTTACATTTGATTCTGTACTCATATTAAGATCTATGTAATCAGGTAATAAATTAGGCATAATCCCTGTTTCGCTATTATTATTTTTGTTATAATTTATGATAACTAAATGGAAATTGGGGTTTTGAAAAACAGCTTCTTTAATAACGTTTTGAATATGTTTATCTTGAAATCCGAAACCTATAACAATCAAGAGGGTACTTTCTTGTCGTAAAGTTTGCTGGAATCGAGCCATCATTTCAAAATAAGGTTGTTCATATGAGCTTTCATATTTCTCGCTTGCTGGATAAATGATACAAGGTTTCTGTGTTTTCTCTGTTTGCTGTATAATTCCATTCTCGTCTTTCTCCCAATCAATGCTTCCATGTAATTTATATAAATGAAAAATATTAGGAACAAAACTTTCTTCTTGTTTTAGTCTTGTTTTCTCTCTATAAACAATGTCATAATCAAAGTTCTTTCCTGCAAAATATCTAGGGAATGAAAAAGAAAATCCATCAATTATTGTAAATCCTCTTTTTTTTGCTGCTTGTTCAAAAAGAGTGTCATAGTTGGTTGTGAAAAGCTGTACTCGAGGATCGCTAGGTTTTCGAGCAACAAGTTTGTTTAAGAATTCCCCATGATGTTTATTACTTTTATCAAGCTCTAGATTGCACGCATTTGCTATTTTTTTTTCGATACTTTCCTTTAGACTGTTTCCTGTACTATCTTTTATAACATCACTTATTTTCTCAAACAAAATAAGATAGGAAAGAAAATCTTCAATATTTTTCTCTCTAACAATAGCTTTCATTTTGTTAGAACAAGCTTGTTTTTTGTGTAACTCTCGTATTATTGCTTTAATGTCATCGCGGCATTCTCTCCATAACCCATCTCTTGTTTTTCCTCTATGTTCTCCATTGTCCATAGAAGTACCTGCTGCTGTTAATATCGCTATATGTTTAAAGTGAGAAAATAAATTGGTCAATACATTTTTCATATATTGTTTTGTACAATTTTTTGCTAACTCTTCAGTTGTTCTAGTCTCTTCAATAGGTCTTTTTTGTTCGATACCATTAATGTACCAATAGTCTTCATTAAAACTAATGCTTTGATTTCTTGATATGTACAAGTATTTCATATTGATAATCTTTGTTATTTTACAAATTTATTTAGTTCCTCTTCAACTTCCTCAACTGTTGGTAGCTTACTTTTTAGATTTTCAGGTAGTAATTCCCTAACATTAAACTCGCTAACCCCAATCGGTGATGAAATATTCTGCAATGCATATTCTACTTCAATCCTATCCTTATCCCTACAAAGTAACATTCCTATAGTAGGATTGTCAAATTCTCCTCTTAAGGTGTTATTGATTAGGTTCTGATAGAAGTTTAGCTGTCCTAAATGTTCCGGCTTGAAATTGCCATTCTTTAACTCTATAACGACATAAGCTCTTAAAGGAATATGATAGAACAATAGATCGCAAAAATATTCTTTGTTGTTCAGATTCAAACAATATTGTTCTCCTACAAATGCAAATCCTTTACCTAATTCAAGAAGAAATTGAGTAATGTGCGTGACAAGCTGCTTTTCTATATCTCGTTCCCGTGCTTTTTGCGATACAGACACAAAATCAAACCAATATGGGTCTTTAACTACTTCCTGCGCCATATCTGCTGTTAGGGCTGGCAAGGTTTGCGAGAAGTTTGTTTGTCCTTGTCTGTAATGCTCATAGAATTGTTGCTTCAACTGATTCTCTAAAACACTTCTACTCCAACTGTTAGATAAGGTTTGGTGCGCATAAAATAATGCTTCTTCTATGTTTTGGGCTTTGCTAATTATCACCTTTTGATGTCCTCAAGGTATATCGAAGATAATTCTATAGTTATCAACCACTTGTAATTGTCCCTCAACTTGGGGGACAATTTTATTATTGGATGAAATGTGGATTTTCTCTGCGTAGAACTCATAAAAATTCTTACTGTAGTATAGGTTCTGGCGGGAAAAACCTTGCATATCAGGGAACTCATTACGCAAGTCTGCTGAAAGTTTGTTTATTACCTTGTCACCCCAATTCTGTTCTTTCAGCTTTTGAGAGATCATTTGTCCCAACCGCCAATAAAAGTGTATCAACTCTGTATTGACTGTTTTTATCATTCGTATTTTGCTAGAACGAATTTGCTGCTTGATGGCTTTTAGCCATTCTATATATTCATTATCTATTGCGTTAATAGGATACTCCTTCATGTAACTATGTTTTTTTGCAAAGGTAAATAAATATATGATAATATGTTTTTGAAATACGTTCTTTTAGCTGGGTTTGGATGCCTATCTGATTGGGAGACACATATAAACTTTGTAAGGTTGAAAAAATAGACTATTACCCTCTTATACATTTCATAAACATAAGCATCCCATAGCTACCCCAGATTTTCAAACTGATCCATAATATGCTTGAAATGGCTATTTTTCTGCTACCAGTCAGAAAAAAGAAATCCCTGATAATGTCTGATTATCAGGGATTTGCTTAATTTTTCTTTTGTTTTCTGTGATCCGCCTGGGGCTCGAACCCAGGACCCCAACATTAAAAGTGTTGTGCTCT
>ERZ857972.1697-NODE-1697-length-11120-cov-2.667058_pt1 | contig 11120 bp, 5 predicted proteins | sample MGYA00519757_ERZ857972 | MGnify/ENA primary metagenome ERZ857972 (study PRJEB31778, sample SAMEA3449383) | human gut metagenome | biome: human gut; feature: human-associated habitat; material: faeces | place: United Kingdom | collected 2010/2012 ...
TTTTGTAATGTCGATGCCGTCATAACGGATCTCACCGCTTTGAATGTCGTAGAAACGATTGATCAGGTTGGTGATCGTTGTCTTGCCGGCGCCTGTAGATCCTACGAATGCCAGCTTCTGGCCAGGTTTGGCAAAGAGGCTGATATCATGAAGAATAATTTTGTCTTCATCGTATCCAAATGTCACATCTTTGAATCTTACATCTCCGGTCAGTTCAGTATAAGTCACAGCACCATTTTCGTCAGCAGGCTTTTTCCATGCCCACATACCGGTACGTTCTGTGCATTCAGTAATCGTTCCATTCTCATCTTTTTTTGCATTGACCAGTGTGACAGAACCGGTATCCTGTTCCGGTTCTTCGTCAATGAGCTTAAAGATACGTTCTGCTCCTGCAAGTGCCATGACGATGGAATTGAACTGCTGTGCAACCTGCATGAATGGCTGGGCAAAGCTCTTTGTAAACTGCAGGTAAGAAGCGATGACACCGATGGTGATACCGCCCACACCAGTAACTGAAAGCAGTCCGCCGAGAACTGCAGTCAGTACGAACTGGAGGTTTCCGATGTTTCCGATGACCGGTCCCATCATATTTGCATATTTGTTTGCATTTGCAGCGCACTCGAACAATGCGTCATTTAGTTCGTCGAACTCTTTTTCTGAAATTTCTTCGTGATTGAAGACTTTGATGACACGCTGCCCGTTCATACGCTCTTCAATAAATCCAGTCACATCTGCCAGCGCCATCTGCTGACGGATGAAATATTTTCCACTGTTTGCGCCGATAGCCTTTGTTGCAGAGATCAGAACCCCGATGATGAGTACTGCAAGAACGGTAAGAAGCGGGCTTAGCACGAGCATGGAGATAAATGTTACGACGATAGTGAAAAATGACATCAGTGCCTGTGGGATAGCTTGGCTGATCATCTGTCTTAATGTATCCGTATCGTTCGTGTAAAGGCTCATGATAGATCCGTTCGTGTTCTGGTCAAAGTAGCGAATCGGCAGTGTCTGCATGTGCTCAAACATATCGTCGCGCACTTTTTTTAACACGCCCTGCCCAATGTATACCATCATTCTTGTATAGGTGAATGTTGCAATTACTCCGATCAGGAAAATGGCTCCGAGAACCATCAGTGCCTGGTAAAGCTCGGTGTAGTTTGGACTTTTTTGTCCGATCAGCGGAATGATGAAATCATCCAGCAGATATTTCAGAGACAGAGATACCGAGATAGAAGCAACTGCACTCAGAAGGATACAGATGAATACCATGATAAAACGGTACTTGTACAGGTCCATAATATATTTGAGGAGACGTTTTCCAGTAGCAATATTTTCAGCACTTAGCCTTTTACCTGGTTTTTTTGTTGTCTTATTCATGGTCGCCACCTCCTTTTACCTGTGATTCATATACTTCCCGGTAAATTTCATTGGTTTTCAGTAATTCCTCATGGCTTCCAAAACCATTTACTTTTCCGTTCTCCATGACAATGATACGGTCTGCGTCCTGCACACTGGAAATACGCTGGGAAATGATGATCTTCGTCGTATTCGGGATCTCCTCGCGCAGGGCCTTGCGAATGCGCGCGTCCGTCGCGGTATCGACGGCGCTCGTCGAATCGTCGAGGATCAGGATCTTCGGCTGCTTCACAATGGCGCGCGCAATGGAAACACGCTGCTGCTCGCCACCAGAAAGCTGATCGGGACGCTTGTTAAGCTTGTCTTGCAGGCCAACCAGGCGCAAAACCTCGGGGACCTGAGTCTTAATCACGTGGCGGCTCTTGCCGATAACCTCGAGCGCGAACGAAACGTTCTCGAAAACGGTTTTGTTCGGCAGCAATTTGAAGTCTTGGAAAACGCAGCCAATGTTGCGGCGAAGATAGGGTACGCGCCAGTCGCGCATGGTCGTAAGATCTTCATCGGCAACATAAATATGGCCGCTCGACGGCTTGAGCTCGCGGGTAATGAGCTTGATGAAGGTAGACTTGCCCGAACCCGAATGGCCAACAAGGAAGACGAACTCGCCCGCATAGATTTGCAGGGAGATATCGTGCAGCGAAGGCTTGTTCGGCTGCGCCTGGTAGACCTTCGTCACATGATCGAAGGTGATGACAGGCGCACCCATGGGCTGGGACTGCTGCGCGTCTTCAAGCGAAAGTGAAGGAAGCGCCGCCGACAAGTCGGAACGAATGGCCGGCTGGGCGGGGGCATGGTGACCGCGGCCAGCGTGGCCGGGTGCAAGTTTGTTCATTGCGGGGAGCGCGCCAGTTGCCTGGGGGCTCACAGCGCGGTTTGCCGAAGTGGCGCCCGCGGATTGAGCGACGTTGGAGCCTGCATGGGCGGCATGGCGGCCCACAGGCGGCGTCACCCGCGACGTAGCCCCCGCTTCGAGGGGATCGCGACGTCGCGCGTCATTGGTGTTCGTCACAGAGTGCTCCGTTCAAATAATGGTTACTGGACTCAACCCGCTTATTCTACCAAGACACGCAAATCCCCGCTCGCTTCGCTACGAAACAAACACTGCGCTGAATAGAGCCTGAAAAGCAGAAGAACGGGTCGCGACGGAAAGACGGCCACACAAGCAAACCGACATAAAGAAAAGGCCGGGCATAAACCCGGCCTTGAACAAGCGACGCTCTAACGCGCTATTTGCGAGAGATAGCCTTTTTGGCCGCCTCGGCGATAGCGGCGGCATCCATGTGGAATTCCACGAGCAGCTCCTCGTAGCTTGCCGACGTGCCGAAGCAATCCTGCATGCCCACGCGCTCGAGCGGAGCGGGATGCTTTGCGGCCAGGCATTCCGCCACGGCGCCACCAAGGCCGCCGATAACGGAATGCTCTTCAGCGGTCACGATGCAGCCCGTCTTCTCGGCCGACGCCAAAATGGTGTCTTCGTCGAGCGGCTTCACGCAGAATGCGTCGATAACCTCTGCGGAAATGCCTTCAGCGGCCAGCAGGTCAGCGGCCTTCAGGGCCTCATCGATTTCGACGCCGCAGGCGACGATGGAAACATCGCTGCCCTCGCGAAGCACGTATGCGCGACCCATCTCGAGCTCTTTGCCCGGCTCATAGACGCACGGCACCGATGCGCGGCCCATGCGCACATACACGGGGCCCGGCGTTTCGGCGGCCAGCTTAATGGCGGCCTTCGCAGCGTAGTAGTCGGCGGGAACGAGAACGCGCATGTTCGGCAGCACGCGCATAAGGGCGATATCTTCGACCATCTGATGGCTGCCGCCGTCGGGGCCTACGGAAATGCCGGCATGCGTAGGGGCGATTTTCACGTTCAGATTCGCATAGCACACGGTGTTGCGAATTTGGTCGTACACACGGCCGGTGCCGAACACGGCGAACGAGCCAGTGAATGCGGTGTGGCCCGTGAGCGAGAGACCGGCGGCCACGCCAACCATATCTTGTTCGGCGATGCCAACGTTCACCAGGCGCTCGGGATGCGCAGCGCCCAGCTTTTTGGTGGTGGTGGAACCAGAAAGGTCGGCCTCAACGGCTACGACGTCGATACCCTGTTCCACCAATTCGACCAGCGTCTCACCGTAGGCGGCGCGGGTTGCTTTTTTCTCTGCAGCCATTATTTAGCCTCCTTGTTCGCGGTGAGTTCGGCGAGAGCCTGCTCAGTTTGCTCGGCGTTCGGCGCCTTGCCATGCCAGCCAGCCTGGTCTTCCATAAAGGAAACGCCCTTGCCCTTGGTGGTTTCGGCGACGATCACGCACGGCTTGCCGCCGCGGGATTCCTTGGCGCTTTCAAGCGTGGCGAGAATGGCTTCCATGTCGTTGCCGTCGCACTGGAACACCTGCCAGCCGAACGAGCGGAACTTGTCGCCCAAGTCTTCCGGCGAGCATACGGTTTCGATACGGCCGTCGATTTGCAGGTGGTTGTGATCGACGATGGCGACCAGGTTATCGAGACCCTTGTGAGCCGCGAACATCGCAGCTTCCCACACCTGGCCCTCTTGGCATTCGCCGTCGCCCATAAGGGTGAATACCGAAGACTCAGAACCGTTGAGTTTCAGGCCGAGCGCCATGCCGGCAGCGATAGAGAGACCCTGGCCGAGCGAGCCCGTAGATGCCTCAACGCCCGGAAGCTTCTTGCAATCGGGATGGCCCTGCAGGCGGCTGTGCAGCTTGCGCAGCGTGGCGAGCTCTTCTTTCGGGAAGTAGCCAGCCTCGGCAAGCGTGGCGTAAAGCGCCGGTGCCGCATGGCCCTTCGAAAGAAGGAAACGGTCACGGTCTTCGGCCTTCGGATTTTCCGCATCGTGCTTGAGCACGCCCCCGAAATACAACGCACACATAATGTCTGCCGCCGAAAGCGAGCCACCCGGATGCCCGCTTCCCGCTTCGGCCACCATTTTCACGATATCGACGCGGATATCGCCGGCCATGCTCTTCAGCTCTTCGAGATTCACGACGCCCCTTTCTGTCGTTCAAGAAAAAAGCGCCCCGCATGCGCGGGACGCCTCATCACGCAATTGATTGCATCGTATCGCAAATTCGCGTTTCGGGCTATTGAGATACGCGCCAACGATGATAGCCCACAACGAATTCATCGATATCGCCGTCAAGCACAGCATCGACATTGCTCGTTTCGACGCCGCTACGCAAATCTTTCACAAGCTGGTACGGATAGAGCACGTAATTGCGAATCTGGCTACCGAAGCCGTTTTCCTGTTTTTCGCCACGAATGGCATCGAGTTCGGCATCACGCTTTTGGCGCTCAAGCTCATACAACCTGCCGCGCCGCACCTTGAACGCAGATTCCTTGTTCATAAGCTGGCTTTTCTCGTTTTGGCAGGTAACGACGATGCCCGTGGGAATATGCGTGAGTCGCACGGCCGAATCGGTGGTGTTCACGCACTGGCCGCCTGGACCGCTCGAGCGGTATACGTCGACGCGCACGTCGTTCGGGTTCAAATTCACCTCGATGTCGTCGGACATCACAGGCATGACCTCCACACTGGCGAACGTCGTTTGGCGGCGGCCCTTGATGTCGGTCGGCGAAATGCGCACGAGTCGGTGCACCCCATGCTCACTGCGCAGCATGCCATAGGCGTTTTTGCCTTCCACCTGGAACACCGCACGATCAAGGCCAATGCCCTCGCCCGGCACCACATCGAGCACTTTGAGTTTCCATCCCTTTTTCTCGACGTATCGCGAGTACATGCGATAGAGCATGTCGGTCCAGTCCTGCGCCTCGAGCCCGCCTTGGCCAGGGTTTACCGACACGATGGCGTCAGAGGAATCGAGGTCGTCAGCGAACCAGGAATCGATTTCGAATTGATCGAGCATGGAATCGAGGCGCGAGAGACACATTTGAACCTCGGCGGCGAAGCCTTCGTCTTCACTAGCGAGTTCATCGGCAGCACGCGCATCGTCGAGCAGGCCGCACGCGACGTCATACGCATTGAGCGTGTCGCGCAGATTGCTCGCCTTCTTCGAAACCTCCTGTGCCGCAGCCGCGTCATCCCAGAAACCAGGCTGCGCGGCCTTATGGTCGAGATTGACGAGCTCGGCTTTGGAGTCCTCGATATGCAGGTATTCACGCGCCGCAGCCAAACGCTCGGCAACATCGTCGATATTCAGGTTTTCTTTCTCGGCCATAGCTCAAACCATTCAGAATTCAAAAACAGCATTTCGGCAGCGCGCGCATAAGCGAGCACGCAAGCCCTGATACAAGCAACGGCCCGACAATACATCGGGCCGAGCAAAAGCAGATATCGTTCCAACGCCGAATCCAGCAGAAAGCGAAATGCAATTCGAATGCAATCAGCGCCTCACTGCGAGATTGGCCGTCAAGCGGTGTACGACATCCATCACCGCGCCGCCCCTCTAGACGGCGCGATATTGCATCACCTATTGAAGCCGTGGCACTTCTTGAACTTCTTCCCGCTTCCGCACGGGCAAGGATCGTTCGGCTTCACGTTCACATAGGGGTCGGAATCTTCATCTTTGCGATACGTCTTCGGCTTCGCCGTCGCCGCGGGCTTCGGCGGCTGGCCAGCGGTTGCCTGAGTGGGACGAACACCGCGGCCGGCGATGGTATTTTCGGAAAGAGCGGCCTCGGGCGAGGAATAGCTCACCTTGCCATCGAGGGGCGACGACTCTTCCTGCTCCACGGGAGCAGCGATGCGCAGGCGCAGCAGCGTGCGCAGGAAGTCTTCGTACATCGAAGACGTGAGCTCCGAGAATGCGCGATGCGCTTCTTCTTTATATTCGACGAGCGGGTCGCGCTGGCCGAAGGCGCGCAGGCCAATGCCCGTCTTCAAATAATCCATCGCCTGCAGGTGGTTCATCCAACGCACATCCATGATGCGCAGCATAACCTGGCTTTCGAGCTGGCGCATCGCGTCGGCGCCAAGGGTTTCTTCCTTGGAGCGATACGTGCCCATGAGATATTCCTCAAGGGCGTCTTCAAGAGCCTCGGGGTCGTCTTCGTGGTCGACTTCCTCGGCCTTGAAGGAAGCTTCGCCCGTCATATTCGCCGCCCACACGTCGACGGCCTTCATGTCCCAGTCGTCGCTCGGCAGCTTGGCCGGGCAATTCTCGTCAATCACAGCATCGACTTCGTCGTCGACGATTTCCTCGATGCGAGAAGACAAGTCTTTGCCGTCGAGAATCGCGTTGCGCTCCTTATAGATGGCGTTACGCTGTAGATTCATGACGTCGTCGTATTCGAGCACGTTTTTACGAGCGGCGAAGTGCATGGCCTCGACCTGGCGCTGAGCGCTTTCGATAGCCTTGGTCACCATGCCCGCTTGAATCGGCATGTCGTCGGTCGCGCCGGTTTTTTCCATCATGCGGCTGATGGAATCCATGCGATTGCCGCCGAACAGACGCATGAGGTCATCTTCGAGCGAGAGGTAGAACTGCGTGAGGCCCGGGTCGCCCTGGCGGCCGGCGCGGCCACGCAGCTGGTTGTCGATGCGTCGGCTCTCGTGGCGTTCGGTGCCGATAACGGCCAAGCCACCCGCACGGCGCACCTGTTCCTGCTCGCGCTTGCACGTTTCCTTCGCCTGGGCGAGCGCCGCATCGCGATCGGCCTGCGTAGGAGCCTTCAGCTGGTTCTCGCCTTCCTGCGCCTCGGTCTCGGGGGTTGCTTCGGGGTCAAATCCGCGCTGGCGCAGCACGTCGTCGGCGAGCACCTCGGGGTTGCCGCCGAGCAAAATGTCGGTACCGCGGCCAGCCATGTTCGTCGCGATGGTCACAGCGCCCAGGCGGCCCGCCTGCGCGACGATATGCGCCTCGCGCTCGTGGTTCTTCGCGTTCAAGGTCTCGTGGGGAATGCCGCGCTTGTCGAGCAGACGCGAGAGCTTCTCGGAGCTTTCAACCGAAACGGTGCCAACCAAGCAAGGCTGGCCGGCCGCATGGCGTTCCTGCACGTCATCGGCCACGGCTTGATATTTCGCCTCGATAGTGCGGTACACCAGGTCGTTTTCGTCTTTACGAATGACGGGCTTGTTCGGCGGAATGGCCACGACGGGCAGCTTGTAGATCTGACGGAACTCGGCGTCTTCGGTCATGGCGGTACCCGTCATGCCCGAGAGCTTGTCGTAGAGACGGAAGTAGTTCTGCAATGTGATGGTCGCGAGGGTTTGATTCTCTTCGCGAATGCGAACGTTTTCCTTCGCTTCCATCGCCTGATGCAGGCCTTCCGACCAGCGACGGCCTTCCATAATGCGGCCCGTGTTTTCGTCGACGATTTTCACCTCGCCGCCCACTACAACATAATCGATATCGCGATGGAACATGAAGTGGGCCTTCAGGGCCTGTTGCAAGTGGTTCGCAAGCTGGCCCGAAGGGTCGTCGTAGATATCGTCGATGCCCAAGCGGGCCTCGATTTTCGCCAAGCCAGTCTCAGTCGCGAAGATGGTCTTTTTCGCCTCATCGAGCTCATAGTCTTCGTCGCGAACTAGACCGAACATCGCCTGGGAGAACTTCTTGTAGGTATCGGCGGCCTTCACGCCCGCGCCGGAAATGATGAGCGGGGTGCGCGCCTCGTCGATAAGGATGGAGTCGACCTCGTCGACGATGGCGAAGTTGTGGCCGCGCTGCACACGGGCGCTCGCGCGGGTTACCATGTTGTCGCGCAGATAGTCGAAACCGAATTCGGCATTGGTGCCATACGTCACATCGGCTTTATATGCGGGAATACGTTGGGGCTGGCGCATGCCATTTTGCACCAAGCCCACTTCCATACCCAAGAAGTGATACAAACGGCCCATCCACTCGCTGTCTCGGCGAGCGAGGTAGTCGTTCACGGTAACGATGTGCACGCCTTCGCCGGAAAGCGCATTCAAATAACCGGCGAGCGTAGAAACGAGCGTTTTGCCTTCGCCGGTTTTCATTTCGGCAATTTGGCCCTCATGAAGCGCCATGCCGCCAATGAGCTGCACGTCGAAATGACGCATGCCCATAACACGCTGGCCGGCCTCGCGCACCGTGGCGAATGCCTCGGGCAGAAGGCTGTCAAGGCTTTCGCCATTCGCCGCGCGCTCCTTATAGGCAGCGGTAAGAGCCACGAGCTCAGCATCGGTGAGCGCCTGCATGGATGGCTCAAGCGAGCCGATTTTGTCAACGAGCGATTGGTAGCGCTTGAGCTGCTTGCCCTCGCCAAACGTGAGGAGCTTCGAAAGAAATCCCATGGTCTTCCTCATCTCGCCCACGAACGCATAGTGGGCGGCATCGATTTTCGAATGATATGCGCGAATACACGCGCAGCTATACACGTTTGGCAACTTTACCACAGCGAACAGGAACAGAAGCAAACGGGCATCAAGCAAACAAAGAACCGTCACCCAATAGTTTCATTCGGCCGACTTTTGCATCGGCTCTTTCCCATTGAGCAGCTCGCAGTACATTTCCCGCATGCGATCGCCCGGGTCGATGCCCAGCTCCTCGGCAAGATGCTTCGCGCACAGCCGATAGGTTTCCATAGCCTGGACGCGCTGACCACTCGCCGCCTGCGCGCGCATAAGGGCAAACGCGGCATCTTCGCGGCCGGGACACGTATCCGCCGCGACCTCGGCAAACCACAACGCCGTATCCGCTTCGCCCGCATCTACCAGCCGCAACGCCGCACTAACGTACGCGTCGATTCGTCGCGCTCGATACTTCAAGCGCATGGCGGCAATGAAAGCGTTCTCCGTTTCAGACGGAAGCAAATCGCACGAGAACGACTCTTCCATCTTCTCGAATACGGCAAGCCATGCGCGGGCGTTGGGCTCGTCGAACAGAAGCGTGCGGCAAAGCGCATCGAATTCGTCCACGTCGCTTTTCACATAACGCGTATCTACCATGACGCTTGCGCGATGACGCACAAGGTAGGGGCAATCTTCGTCATGCTCGGCACCAAGAGCCCGACGAAGTCGGCACCATAGCGAATAGAAGTTGTTCGTAGCACGCTCGGGCGTCGCATCGGGCCACATAATGCGAAGCAATTCAGGCCGCGCGATTTCCTTCCCGCGAAACAACACGAGCACGGCCAACAGTGTTTTCGTACGCTGTTTCGCAAACAAATGGGGGTCGAGCGCAACCCCGCCAATGGTCACTTCCATTCCTCCGAATATATTCACGCGCATCTCGGGAATAACGGCAGGGCGAGGGCCCTGCATGGCGCAATCGCTCAAAGGCATCTGTGCCGGCGCAAGGCTCGGCCGCGTTCGACCGCGTCGCTGCTCGGCGAGTCCAGCCGCCAGCACATCGCATGCACGCTGGCGGGCGGACGAAAGAGGCACATCCCTGCCGGATTCCACAACGGCTGCAACCAAAATCGCTTCGCACACCGTTGCCTCTTCGGTCGAATCGACCATGCGATCCACAAGCGCGCGAGAGGCCGAAAGCACCATGGCGAGATCCTCCCCGTTCGCACGGCGAGAGACGCGCCTCAGCAGCGTCGCGCAATACACCGTCGCCGTGCGCAGCACATGGGTATCGACGCCTGCATTGCGCAATGCCCGGCACGCCGCCGCGACGTCTCCCTTATGAAGCGCGATCGCCGAGACGGCGATACGACCCGCCAATGCGTCGTTCGCAAGAACCTCAACCTTGCCTGCCGCGATATTCCCGAGCGTCTCGAGCGCCGCACTTCGCGCCGATTCACCGCCCGCATCAAGCGCGACGAGCGCACACACGAGCGCATCGGTTGACGATATTCCCCGCATACCCAATGCGCAGCGCGCGACAGACGAGGCGCGCTCCTTCTCGCCAAGCACAAACAATCTTCCCGAAGCAGCAGCTACCATCGAGGCGTCAAGACCCGTGCTTCGGGCTCCCAAGCTCTCGAAAAGCTCCTGCAAAGGACGCACGCATCCCGAATCGAACAGATGCCACTGCTGCTGCAAAATCCACGAAATTCGACGCTTGCGGGCGCAGGCTATCTGCATGATTTCGCATGCGCGCGGCCCCATTCCACGAGCAGCGAGCATGCAGGCGACCTTCGCAGAAAGAGCATCGCGCGCAGAGGGGGTTGCGACTCGGCCAAGCGAATCGATCGACTCCCCCAAACCCTCCATCACCTGCGCTACATCAAACCCGTGCGCCTCGAAAGTCTCATCGGCTAAATCAACGCCCACATAAGGGTAATGTTCACTGATGAAGCGGCGCGCATCGGCTCGCACGCCTCCGGAAACGGCCGACAGGTCATCGAAGGAGCCCACTTGCAAGGCTTCCATCACGAATACGGGAGCGCGCATTTCTGAAGGCATCTCTCCAAGGCGCATACCGCGCAAAAACTCGCGCATGCCATCTTGCCCGCCCCATAAAAAGGCAGGAACACGATCGCATTCACGCAAGCCCTCAACCGACGCCACATGGCTCGAGGAAAGCTCGCAATCGTCGACAAGCAAGTCGCGAGCTCCGACGATAACGCAATCGCGCTGGGCATCAGCGATAGCGCCGAACGCAGGCGTCGTGGTAACGAGCACTTCGCAACCTGCCTCAAGAAGCGCATCGATTTCATGCGAGAAACACTCCGAACGTGCATCCGCCAAAAAGGGGACGTCGTCGAACACCACAAGGTCCAACTGCGCCGGTCGCGCAATAAGCGTTTTGGCAATTATCCCCGCATCCAAATCGCGCAGAAAGCATGGGCTCGAGCAATCGAGCCAATGAACG
>ERZ857972.1698-NODE-1698-length-11103-cov-3.014392_pt1 | contig 11103 bp, 10 predicted proteins | sample MGYA00519757_ERZ857972 | MGnify/ENA primary metagenome ERZ857972 (study PRJEB31778, sample SAMEA3449383) | human gut metagenome | biome: human gut; feature: human-associated habitat; material: faeces | place: United Kingdom | collected 2010/2012 ...
TCCTCCCCAAACCTGCCGCGTCCGGCTCCTTTTTCTATGAAAGGCCCGCCATGGTGAAAAAGCTGCTGTGCGTTGTCTTCGCGTTCGCGTTGGCATCGACGTGCGTTTTCGCTGCGGCGGGCGTTTCTTCGGAAAGCGTCGGCGCGCCGCAGCACATTGGCGCCGCATCGCCGTGTCCTGCGACGGGCTGCGCGGGCGGGGAGTGCCATGGCTACGCGAACGTTCCCGGCCCCGACGGCGTGCACGAGATGGTCTGCCCCGAGTTGACTTGCGCGTTGGTCGAGTGCCACGCGTGGGAGACGCTTGTGGGCGGCGGCTACCGGAGCGCGTCGGACGCGAGCCTGAACCTGTGGGTTTTGGGTCCGGTGGTCTTTTTCGGCGGACTCGTGCTGCTTCTGAAGAGGATGGGGTAGGGAATGTCGAAGAAACGGAAGGTCGCGCTTGACGCTGTGGCCGCGGTGTTTTTTGTGGTGGCGGTTTTGCCCCAGCTCACGGGCATCGCCGCGCACGAATGGCTGGGCATCGTCGCGCTTGTCGCGCTGCTCGCGCATCTGGCTGCGCGCCTCGATGCGCTCGCGGGCCTTTGCCGGGCGGCTGCTCGCCGCTCGTTTCTTGCTCTGGCTCGCGTCGCACTTGACGCGGCGCTGTTCCTGACGCTCGCCGTGTGCGCGGTGTCGGGCGTGCTCGTCAGCGCTACGGTGCTGCCGACGTTCGGGCTGTTCGCGCCGGGCTATTTCGTGTGGGACCCGCTGCATGCGGCCTCCGCGAAGGTGCTGCTCGCGCTCGTGCTGGTGCACGCGGTAAGCCATGCGGGAAAACTCACGGGTTTCCTGAAAACACGGCGATTTAAAGGCGGCACCGCGCGTGACGCCAAGCGAAACGGGGCTCGATAAGGGCGCCTCGTGTTGCGCTCGCGGCCATGCGCGTACAATTGTCCAAGCGGTGGGCGGGCCTTTGTTTTCTCGAAAAACGCCGATGCGTCTCGCCCGTTTTGTCGTGGCGCCGGTATCTTGGCGCTTTTCCTAGGTTCGAGAGGTTCTTATGGATGACGCGCTTGCCCTTCGTCCGACGCTTGCTGCGTGGCTCGCGGAATACGACGAAATCGAAAACGACTATATCCAACGCTTGCGCGCTTTGGGAATCGAATTCGCGAAGCCGCATACGTGCGATGCTCAGGTTGCCCGCCTTCGCGCCGAGCTGGCGTCGGGCGGCGCGCGCGTGCGCAATGCCGGAGCGAGCATATGCTCAGGCGCGCTTTCGAGTGCGTGCGTTGCTTGTACGGGCGACTGCGGTTCGAAAACGTTCTTTCTTTCGCTCGCTTGCAACCGTTCGTGCTATTTCTGCTTTAACTCGAACCAGGCAGGAAGCGAGCGTCTTCGCCGCATGAACGAGCATTGGCGAGCCGAGGTCGATGCGTATTTCGATTCGATTGGCGGTCCTGAAAACGCGACGCACATCGGGCTTACCGGTGGCGAGCCGCTTCTTCATGTGCAGCAGGCGGTTGAATTCGTTGCGTACGTGCATCATCGTGCCCCTCAGGCTCATATTCGCCTTTATACGGCGGGCGATTTTCTTACGGAAGAAGTGCTCGAGCGTTTGCGCGATGCGGGCCTTTCGGAACTGCGTTTGAGCGTGAAGCTCGATGTCGCCGACACTCCCGAAGAATCGCGGGCGACGATAGACGATGCGGTGCGAAAAATGGCGCTCGTGAAACACTTTATTCCGCAAGCGATGGTCGAGATGCCGGTCATTCCCGGCACGAAAGAGGCTATGGAGCTGCTGCTTTGCGAGCTTGATTCGGTGGGCGCATGGGGCATCAATTTGCTGGAATTCGGATATCCGTTCAACGATTGGGGCGAGTTTTCCCGAAGGGGCTTCAAGGCGAAAAATCCTCCGTACCCTGTTTTGTACAACTGGAACTATGCGGGCGGTTTGCCTATCGATGAAAGCGAAGCCTTGGCTCTTGAGCTCGTGCAATTCGCCATGCGCAAAGGGCTGGGCCTTGGGGTGCACTATTGCTCGCTCGAAAACAAGAATCGCGATCAGGTGATAACGCAGAATCGCGCTTTTCACCCAAACGAGGCGTTGTATGCCCAAGACGAAGGCGATTTCTTCTTCAAGACGCTCAAGGTGTTCGATATCGATATCGAAATCGCCTATCGTGCGCTTGCGTTGGCGGGCGAGGAAGGGCTTTGCGAGCGTGAGGGCGAATGCCTGCTCATGCATCCGAGCTGCTTCGAGCGGCTGCGCTCGTTGCCCGTGTGCGTGGCGCTTTCGTATAACGTGGTGGAACAGCGCGACGATGGAATCGTGCTGCGAGAAGTGAAATTGGAGCGTGTTATGAACGATTTGGCGCACGACAAGGCGCAATGGGCCGTTAAGGCATCGGCATGGGAACTTGCGGCGTTGAGCTTGAAATACCCCATCGCGACTTTGGTTGACGCTGTTGCGAGCGGCGAATGGGCCGATGCGGCGCGAGAGATTACGGCAAACTTGGGCGTCGATTTGCCGCCGTCTTTCGATGCCGAGTCGTCATTGGCGCGCGAATCCCTCGAGCAAGAGGGGGGATTGGAACGCTTGAAGACGGAAGCGACGCGCCTTTTCATTGGAGCCCCCCATGCGGCGTGCAGTCCCTATGAAGGCGTGCGTCGTTCGCTGTGCACAGGCGCCCAGCCGCTGCTCTTTGTGAATCGGTATGCGATGGAAGTTGAGCGGTTCTGCAAATCGTGCGGCCTTTCTCGCCCGCAAGGAACCAATGAGCCGCTCGACCATGTGGCAACCGAATGCGAGTTTCTCGAGCGCTTGGCGTTTTCCGTCGCGAGTGGTGCCGAAGTGGCCGATGGCGCGTGGGAATTGCCGGGCGGATCGGCCGAGGCCGCCTATGGGCAATTCGTCGACGAGCACGCTGGCGTATGGTTTAAGGAATTCGCCGATAGCTTGGCAACGACGGCAGAGCATCCGTTTTATCGCGCTGTAGCGATGTATCTTGCGGCGATTTCTTAAAACATATCGAAACGGGCTGAAGCCTCCTTCGTGCGTCGCGGTGAAAACCCTGAATGCAATTCGTTTCGAGAACTTCCATTTCTTCGCTGGCACCCATAGCAATATGCTATGGGTGCTGCTGTTTTTCGGCTCTTCTTTTGGCCTGCGCATGGGTGCGCTACAATACAAAAGTTTGAAAAACCCCAAGGCTCGGCGGCGTCATTGGCCGCGCGGGCGAGAAGGAGCATGCATGTCCAAGCCGTCATTCTTTATTACCACGCCCATTTATTACGTAAACGCGGCGCCTCATTTGGGAACCGCATATTCGACCATCTTGGCTGACGTTCAGGCGCGCTATCGTCGCGCGATGGGCTACGACGTCAAATTCCTTACCGGCATGGATGAGCATGGCGAAAAGGTTGCCGAGGCTGCCGAGCAACACGGCTTCGATTCGCCCCAGGCATGGTGCGACAGCCAGGCGCCCCTGTTCCAGGACCTGTGGAAGACGCTCGAGATTTCCAATGACGACTTCATTCGCACGACCGAGCCGCGCCAGCACCATGCGGTTCAGTATCTTTGGGAGCGCATGCAGGAATCGGGCTACCTGTACAAGGGCAGCTACGATGGTTGGTATTGCGTGCCCGACGAGACTTACTACACCGACAACCAGGTGAAGAAGGGCGACGAGGAGTATGGCTCGGTGGGCCAGCATCTGTGCCCCGATTGCCATCGTCCGCTCGAGCGCGTGCAGGAAGAGTCGTACTTCTTCAAGCTTTCTGCGTTCCAAGATAAGCTGCTTGCGCTCTACGATGAGCATCCCGAATTCGTGCAGCCCGATTTCCGCATGAACGAGGTGCGCTCCTTCGTGGAGGGCGGCCTCACGGACCTCTCCGTCAGCCGCACGAGCTTTGACTGGGGCATCAAGGTCCCCTTTGACGAGAAGCACGTGACCTACGTGTGGTTTGACGCCCTTCTCAACTACATGACCTCGGTGGGCTACGGCGTGGACTCCGACGAGGCGCGCGCCGAGCTGGCCTACCGCTGGCCCGCGCAGTACCACGTGGTGGGCAAGGACATCATCCGCTTCCATTGCGTTATTTGGCCGGCCATGCTTATGGCCATTGGCGAGTCGCTGCCCGAACACGTGTTCGCGCACGGCTTCCTTACGGTGCGCAATTCCGAGACCGGCAAGGCCGAAAAGATGTCGAAGAGCCGCGGCAACGCCATTGCTCCGCAAGACGTCATCGACCTTTTGGGCGTTGAGGGCTATCGCTACTACTTCATGACCGACGTGGTTCCTGGTACCGACGGCGCTATTTCGTTTGAGCGCATGGAGCAGGTATACAACGCCGATTTGGCTAACAGCTGGGGCAACCTGATTTCCCGCTCTCTGAACATGAGCGCGAAGTACTTCGACGGTTGCGCTCCCGCGAAGCCTGCCAGCGCCGATGCGTTCGACAATCCGCTCGCGAAAATCGCTGACGGCCTGGTCGATCGTTATGCCGCCGCGATGGATGCGCTCGACTATGGTGCGGGCAAAGATGTTGCCATGGAACTTATTCATGCCGCGAACCACTACATCGAAGACTCCGAGCCGTGGGCGCTTGCCAAGGACGAGGCAAAGGCCGACCAGCTCGCGTTCGTGATTTACAACCTGCTCGAGGCTATTCGCATTTCCGCGCACCTGCTCGAGCCGTTCATGCCCACCACGAGCGCCGAGGCGCTGCGTCGCATTTCGTGTGAGGCCGAGGCTGGCAGCGACAACCTGGCTGAAGCTTGCGTATGGGGCGGCTTGGCCGGTGGCGTGCCGGTCGAGAAGGGCGATGCCCTGTTCCCGCGCCTGCAGAAGAACGACTAATCGTTTCTGAGAATCGCAGAAAGCCCGGTATCGCATGGCGCGTGCCGGGCTTTTTTGAAAAAGAAGGAAGTTCGGTTATTAAGGCTCGTATTGTGGAATCAGAAATGCCAATGAACGCGGGAATCGATCCCGAAGGGGACGCCGGTTATTTGTTGTATGGCGATGCGCTGTTTCGCAAGCATCGCAAAAAGGGGTGGGCCTATGCGGGTTCGCCGGTGCCTGCGCTCGAGGCGCCCGTGGCCGATACGCATGCGCACCTTGCCATGCTGTCGCATCCGGCGCTCTCGCTTGCGCGTTGCGCTGTGGTGGGTGTCGATTTCGTATGCGCGATGTGCGACCCGGCCGAGGGCGATGAATGCGAACGCACATATCGCGACCTGGACATATGGCGCGCCGAGGCATTGCGCTTGCTGCCCGAGGTATTCGAGGCCACGCGTCGCAATGTGACGGCCGAGCGCGAGTCGCTCGAAGCGCAGGCTCATGCCGCTGGCAAGAAGCATGCGGGTCAAGCGGCCGAGGCGGCGGTGTTGCTGGAGTCGGTGGCTGTTGATGAGCGCGCATGCAATTTGTGCTGGGGCGCCGAGCCGGCTATACCGCACATGCGCATTGCGTGCGGAGTTCATCCGCATGTCGCAAGCCAGTGGGATGCCAATATGGAAGCGGCCTTGCTTGAGCGCTTGGCCGATCCACGTACCGCCGCCTTGGGCGAGGTCGGGCTCGACTACCACTATGATTTGTCTCCACGTGATGTTCAACAGAACGTATTTCGTCGCCAGGTGCAGCTGGCCCATGTTACGGGCTTGCCACTCGTGCTTCACGTGAGGGATGCGCACGAAGACGCATTCCGCATTCTTGAAGAAGAAGGCTGGCCTGAAGCTGGCACGTTGCTGCATTGTTGCAGCGTGGGCCCCGACGAGCTTGCGCGCTGGGTCGAGCGTGGGGCGCATGTGGCATTCGGCGGCGCGGTCACCTTCCAGCGAAGCGACGATTTGCGTGCGTCATCTGCGATGGTTCCGGCCGAACGCCTGCTTACCGAAACCGATGCGCCCTATATGGCCCCCGTGCCGTTTCGCGGCATCGAGTGCGGGCCTGAATTCACGATTTTCACCGCAGAGCGCATCGCCGAAGTTCGGGGAGTCGCCCCAGGCGAGGCTCGCCGCGCATTGCTGCAGCAGATGCACGATGCGGGTGTGGCGTTTTTGAATCGTGAGCCCACGGAATGGCAGCGTGCGCATGCCGATATAGCGAGGGACGCACGATGAGCGTCGCGCAGGGTTCTTATGAGCTGGTACTCTGTGGTTCGCCGCGCAAAAACGGCGTGTCGTCGCGTTATGCTGCGCAGCTGACCGCTGAACTCGAAGCGAGGGGCGTCGTTATTGAACATTGGAATGTGGCCGACCATGCTGTGAGCGGTTGTATCGGTTGCGAAGGGTGCCGCCGCGCGCTGCAATGTGTCGAATGCTCAGGGCATTTGGCACATTGCGTGATTCGTGACGACATGGATGGGCTGTATGCGTTGCTCGATGGCGCGGCGGCGGTTCATGTGGTGGCACCTGTGTATTTCTCGGGGCCAACGGCGCAGTTCAAGGCCGTTTTGGATCGACTTCAGCCATACTGGGAGAAACGGCGTGGGCCGAATAGGCAGCCGGGTGCTGCCGATGCGCCAAAGCGCCCCGTTACGTTGTACGTGATAGGTTCGGGCGGCGATCCCTATGGGTTTGCCGCTCTGGAAAGTTGCGTGCGCTCGTCATTCGGGGCCGCAGGTTGGCGCGTTGGAGAAGTGGTCGACCGCATTGGCTGGGGCCAGCCAGAGGCGGAATCGCAGAAAGAAACGTTTGGTTCGTAGCCCATGGGCATGATTTGTGGGGCGTGCCCGCCTTCGGGAGTTCAAAGTCCGTGGGAGCGCATGGCTCGGTGAGCCGTGAGGCGCAAACGTGCCAATTAAAAGCAATGGGGACAAAGAAAAGGAAATCCTATGGCAATCGCATCGCATTTGGCATCGGTTGGAGCGACGCGCGACGTGCTTTCGCGCCACGGTTTGGCCACGAAACATTCGCTCGGACAGAACTTTCTGGTGAACGATGCCGTTATCGCGAACATTTGCAAGCTTTCCGAGGTGTGCGAAGAAGACAACGTGCTCGAGGTAGGCCCGGGCATTGGCACGCTGACCGTGGCGCTTTTGCCTCGCGCGAAGCACGTGCTCTCCATTGAGCGCGACCCCGATTTGCCTGCCGTGCTTGACGAGACGTGCGACGATTTCGACAATTTCACGCTCATCGGCAAAGACGCCTTGCGTCTGAATGACGACGATTTAATCGCTGCATTTGGCAAGCAGGCAGTCGAGGCTAGTGAGGCTCCCAACAAGTTCATTTCGAATTTGCCCTATGCCGTGGCGGCGACGCTCGTGCTCGATTATTTCCAGCGAATCCCCAGTCTGCAGAGCGCCACGGTTATGGTGCAAAGCGAGGTTGCCGACCGCATGGAGGCCGTTGTGGGCACGAAAGATTACGCCGCGTATTCGGTGAAGCTGCAGCTTATCGCAAAGGCTACGGGCCGCTTCCAAGTTTCGCCGGGCAATTTTTTCCCGCCGCCGCGCGTGACGAGCTCGGTTATTCGTCTTGACCGCCGCAACGACTTGGGCCTGTCTGCCGAGGAAATCGCGAATGCGAGCATGGCGGCCGACGCGGCGTTTTTCACGCGTCGAAAGACTATCTCGAACTCGATGAAGGGCTATTTCTCGAGCCGTGGCGAGCAGGGCAAAGCCATCGCTGCGAAGCTTCCTGAAATTCTTGCCGAAGCCGGCATCGACGCGAAGCGACGCGGCGAAACGCTCGAGCTGTCGGAATTCGTGGAACTCGGTCGCGTGCTTGCGAAGGCGAAGGCCGAAGAATAAAACGATACGTGTCGCCGCCTGGCGCAAAAGCAACGGCATCTCAACGATAAATAGGCATCTACCTGCAGATTCTATGAATTCTTCCATTCCGTGGTATTATGCTCCCTTGCGTGTAATAAGTGCGCTGTATGTCGGCGCCGTACTATATATGAAAAGGAATCCACCGAATGGAACTTGAAAAGCAGGCAAATCTTGTCGGCGATATTCGTGCTGAGCTTATGGATCGTATCAATACCCGCCTGAAGGTTCGCGCGAATATGGGTCGCTCGAAAATCGTCGAATGCGAAGGCACGCTCATGCAGGCGCACCCCGCTTTGTTCGTCGTCGAGGTCGACCGCAAGCGTGGCCGCAAGGCTCGCCAGTCGTACCAGTACGTCGACATTCTTACCGGCATGGTCGAATTGTTCGACGCCGAAACGAAAGAGCCCATCTTCGGCAAGTTCATGGACGATGAAACCGAAGAGAATGCCGCGACTTCGGCCCTTGAGATGCTTCTGAGCGACGATCTTGAGGACGATAGCGACGACGATCTGTAAGCGGTTTCGTCGTTGAGTCGCTCAAACGAATACTTAATTTCCCCAAAGATGAAATTAAGTGTTGACACCTGAGCGACAAACGTGCAAAATACTTGCTTGCGCACAAGCGCGCCAAACGATGGGGATGTAGCTCAGCTGGGAGAGCATCACGTTCGCAACGTGGGGGTCGTGGGTTCGAATCCCATCATCTCCACCATCGAAATTCCAACAGGTCAGGCGATTGTCTGGCCTGTTTTGTTTTGCACGACAAAGGGATTCGAACCGTTGAGGTCGATTCGCGTTAAAAAACAGCCCAGTGGGCTGTTTTTAGCGAATCGCGAGGAGGCTTTAGCCGACGAGGTGAAGCGCGCGAAGCGCGATTCTGAATCCCATCATCTCCACCACGTAGTTTCAAAGGCCGTTCTTACGAACGGCTTTTTTATTTGCCGCTGCGCGGAAGCCCAACACTCCAGCTTAGCCTTCAATCGTCGCTCGCGTACAGGTAGTACGCGTCGCTCCTCTTTCAGCCCAATCTGAAGCGCTGGGCTTTCGCTCGCTGTCCTGGCCTGACCAACGATTCTTTTGTGGCAGAGATATGCCTTGAATCAGGCGATTGCCTGGCCTGTTTTGTTTTGCACGACAAAATGCCCTTTTATGCAGGGCTGGTGCAAATCGGGTGCAAATCTTTCCCCGATGCACCCCTCCCCGCGTGTTTCCCCGTGTTTTGGCGTCGTATGTGGCAGTCGTGTGACAGCGCTTTTTACATCTGGAAAACGTTAGCACCTGCTGGGCAAAATCCTGCCTGCTTCGTCGATTGCATGTCCTCGACAGGCGTCGAGCAGTTCGTTGGCCCAGAAGGGGGCCTCGACGAGTGGTTCGTCATCGAGGGCGATAACCTGCAGCGTGTATTTGTGGTCGCGGTCGGGCGGGCAGGGGCCAACATATCCCACGCCTCGCTCGGGCTCGCTTTTCGCGGCGGAGTTATATCCCTGCACAAGGCGAGAGTGCTCGTTGCGGCTCAAATCGTCGGGAAACTCGATATCTCCCTCGAAGTCGCCATTTACGTAGGCGCACCAGTGAATCCATGGGAAGCCACATACGGGCACGCTGTCCCAGTCGATGAAAAAAACGGCGAGTGCGCGTGTGCCATAAGGAACGTCCTCGACGGTGAAGGGAAACGAGCGGCGGCAGCTCCAGTCGTAGCAGTCTTCGGGCGCTGCGTATTTTCCGTAAGCATCGGGCAAATATCCTCGGTCGAGTTCCATTTGAATTCTCATGGCGACTCCTTCCGCTTGACGACGCGCCGTGCGCGCTGCGTATCGCTCGGTCTATGGCTCAATCATACCTTGCATGGCGCTTGCGTGCCGACAAATCTTTGTGAACCTTTGGGCTTTCGGCTTTTCGCGGGCTTGCCTGTGCGATTCGCGGTCTGCTTGCGCAGCTTCCCTTTGCGTCACGGTATGATGATTCGAATTTGAAGGAAAGGTGGCGCGTATGCGCATTCTGAATATCACGGCGCAAAAGCCCGATTCGACGGGAAGCGGCGTGTATCTGGCGGAAATGGTGCGTTGCGAGCTTTCGGCCGGCCATGCAGCCGCCGTGGTCGCCGGCGTCGATGCGTCCGATGAACCAACGCTGCCTGAGGGCGCCGAGCCGTATTTCGTGCGCTTCAACACCGAGACGCTGCCGTTCAACGTGTGCGGCATGTCCGATGTGATGCCGTATGCCGCCACGCGCTATCGCGACCTTACACCTTCCATGACTGAACAGTTTTGCTCTGCATTTACCCAACGCATCGCGCATGCGGCCGCGGAATTCGCGCCTGACGTGGTCATATGTCATCATCTGTATCTCGCGTGTGCCGTTGCTCGCGAAACATTGCCGAGCATTCCCATGGCTGCGGTGTGCCATTCGACCGATTTGCGTCAGATGCGCAACCATGGCCTTGAGCGCGAACGCATCGTGAACGCCGTTCGCGCGCTCGATGTGATTTTCGCCTTGCATGAGGAGCAAAAGCGCGAAATCGTCGAAATCTTTGATGTCGAACCCGCAAAAGTGCTCGTCATTGGAACGGGGTATAACGCGCAGGAGTTTTCTCCCGCCGACAAGCGCGTGGCTAACGATGGCGTTTCTCGTCTGCTGTATGTCGGCAAAATCGGGTACAAGAAAGGCGTCGAAAGCCTTATCGCGGCGCTGGATTTGCTGGCGAAGCGTCCGGGCGTCCCGCGCATAGAAGCGTGTTTGGTGGGCGGCCATAGCGATGCTGCGGAATATGATCGAATCGCGCAGCGAGCTGCCGCATGTGCGATACCTGTCACATTCGCGGGCAAAATTAGCCAGGATGATTTGGTACAAGCGTATCGCACGTCCGACGTGTTCGTGCTGCCATCGTTTTTCGAAGGCCTTCCCCTTGTGACTATCGAGGCTCTGGCGTGCGGTTGCCGTGCGGTCGTTACCGACTTGCCGGGCGTTCGTCCTTGGCTTGAGACCCATATTCCGGGCGCGCCTATCGACTACGTGGAATTGCCCGGGATGCGTGGCGTCGATGAGCCGGTGAAGGAAGATTTATCTGCGTTTGAATCCCGCCTTGCCGATGCCCTTGAGCGAGCCGTGCGCGAAGGCCGGCCAGCTGAGCAGTTCGACGTCTCGGCGCTTTCTTGGGATTCGCTTGTGTCGCGCGTGACGTGCGCCTTCGGGGCGCTGTAACGATTTTCGGGACGAAATCGATCGGACCGCCCCCCTCAGTCAGTGTCAACCACGCAGTCGTACCGCAGATATTCCTGTGGGGTTTCTGGGTCATCGCGTATGCGGCGCCTTTTTAATATGAGCAGGACATTGTCAATAGACAAAATCGG
>ERZ857972.1702-NODE-1702-length-11091-cov-31.970551_pt1 | contig 11091 bp, 8 predicted proteins | sample MGYA00519757_ERZ857972 | MGnify/ENA primary metagenome ERZ857972 (study PRJEB31778, sample SAMEA3449383) | human gut metagenome | biome: human gut; feature: human-associated habitat; material: faeces | place: United Kingdom | collected 2010/2012 ...
AAAGTGCAAAACGCAGACCCTTTGCACTTTGCACTTTCGCACTTTCACGATAATTTGCGTCAATAACTCAAAAAAGCACTTGACAAAACGCTTCATGGGGCACCGCCAAGGACATTGCCCCCTACATCGACCCCAAGTTTGAAAACAACATCCTGCTGACCCAGACCGAACGCCTGACCATGACCGGGCGGCCCAGAGACCCCAAGACGGCCCGGAACAAGAATGTGCTGGTGATCGGCGGCTCCGGCAGTGGCAAGACGCGGTTTTACGTCAAGCCCAACCTCATGCAATGCTTTCCCACTTCCGACTATCCAACTTCATTCGTGGTCACAGACCCGAAAGGCACACTGGTTCTCGAAACAGGCCAAATGTTCCAGCGGGCGGGCTACCGGGTGAAAATCCTGAACACGATAAACTTTTCCAAGTCCATGAAGTACAACCCCTTTGTTTACATCCACTCGGAAAAGGACGTGCTGAAGCTGGTGAATACCCTTATCGCCAACACCAAGGGCGAGGGTGAGAAATCAGCAGAAGATTTTTGGGTGAAGTCGGAACGACTGTTCTACACCGCGCTTATCGGCTACATCTGGTACGAGGCCCCGGCAGAGGAAATGAACTTCACCACCCTGCTGGAAATGATAAATGCCAGTGAAGCCCGCGAGGACGACCCGGACTTTCAAAGCCCGGTGGACCTCATGTTTGAACGGCTGGAACAGAAAGACCCGGACCACTTCGCTGTCCGGCAGTACAAAAAGTTTTTGCTGTCGGCGGGCAAGACCCGTTCTTCCATCCTGATAAGCTGTGGTGCCCGTTTAGCCCCATTTGACATCCGGGAAGTGCGGGAACTGATGGAGGACGATGAAATGGAGCTGGACACCATTGGGGATGAAAAGACGGTGCTGTTTTTGATTATGAGCGACACGGACACCACGTTCAACTTCATTCTCGCCATGCTCCAAAGCCAGCTTATCAACCTGCTGTGTGACCGTGCGGATGATAAGTACGGTGGCCGGCTGCCTGTCCATGTGCGGCTGATTCTGGACGAGTTCGCCAACATCGGGCAGATTCCCAACTTCGACAAGCTGATCGCCACCATCCGCAGCCGGGAAATCTCGGCATCCATCATTTTGCAGAGCCAGTCGCAGTTAAAAGCCATCTACAAAGATGCAGCCGAAATCATTTCGGACAACTGCGATTCTGTTCTCTTTTTGAGTGGGCGCGGCAAAAATGCCAAAGAGATCTCCGATGCGCTGGGGAAAGAAACCATCGACAGTTTCAACACCAGCGAGAACCGGGGTTCTCAAACCTCCCACGGACTGAACTATCAAAAATTAGGAAAGGCGTTGATGTCAGAGGACGAAATTGCAATCATGGACGGCGGCAAATGTATTTTGCAGCTGCGGGGTGTGAGGCCGTTCTTCTCGGAGAAGTTCGACATCACCAAGCACCCGCACTACAAATACCTTGCGGACGCGGACAAGAAAAACACCTTTGATGTGGACAGGTTTTTATCCACTCTGCGCCGGAAGCGGCAGCAGGTAGTCGCACAGGACGAAAGTTTTGACCTGTACGAAATCGACCTGTCGGATGAAAATGCAGCCGAATAATTTTATTTTTGAGTGCCGCAGAACAAGCGGCAGAAAGTGAGGACCTTATGGAATTTTTCAACAGTGCAGTCGATACTTTGCAGACCATCGTGGTCGGTCTGGGTGGTGCCCTGTGTGTCTGGGGCGGCATCAACCTGTTGGAGGGCTATGGACAGGATAACCCCGGCAGCAAGAGCCAGGGCGTGAAGCAGCTGGTCGCGGGCGGCGGTGTTGCCCTGATCGGCGTGACCCTTGTCCCGCTGCTGTCCGGGCTGCTGGGCTAAGTCCTGCATCGCTGCCCACAATTTTCCGAACAACTAACACTTAAAATCCTACTCCGCGCTCTCCCGCTCACATGGGAGGGCGCGGGAAAGGAGGTATCTTTGCTTGATTAGTGAGATCATCGAGAAATGGATAAAGGGCATTTTGATAGATGGCATCACGGGCAACCTCTCCGGCCTGTTCGATAACGTGAACGCCAAGGTGGGCGAAATCGCTTCGGATGTCGGCTCTACCCCGCAGGCGTGGAACAGTGGTATCTTCAATATGCTGCGCAACCTTTCCGAAACGGTGGTGCTGCCCATTGCAGCGGCCATCCTTGCCCTTGTGATGTGCCATGAGCTTATCCAGATGATTACCGAAAAGAACAATATGCACGACTTTGACACCTCCATGTTCTTCCGCTGGATTTTTAAGTCTGCTTTTGCCATCCTCATTGTCAGCAACACATGGAATATCGTTATGGGTGTGTTCGATGCCACCCAGAGCGTTGTCAACCAAAGCTCCGGCGTGATCATCGGCGAAACATCCATCCACTTTGACCGCCTGATACCCGGACTGGAATTTCAGCTGGAAAGCATGACCATCGGCAGCCTACTCAGCCTGTGGTTCCAAACCCTTGTAGTGGGCCTGACCATGAACATCCTGTCCATCTGCATTTTTCTTGTAACATACGGCCGCATGATTGAAATTTATGTGGTCACAGCGTTGGGGCCTATCCCGCTGGCGACCATGGGCAGCAGCGAGTGGCGCAGCACCGGGCAGAACTACTTGAAGTCTTTGCTGGCACTGGGTTTCCAAGCGTTCCTGATTATGATTGTCGTTGGCATTTACGCGGTGCTGATACGCAACATTTCGGGCGCGGCGGACATTGCCGGGGCTATCTGGGGCTGCATGGGCTACACCGTGCTACTTTGTTTCTGTCTGTTCAAGACCGGCAGCATCAGCAAATCGGTGTTCGGTGCCCATTGAGAAAGGAGCGTTTGAATGGCGTATGTGACCGTTCCCAAAGATTTGACCCATGTAAAATCCAAAGTCTTATTCGGGCTGACCAAGCGGCAGCTGGTCTGCTTCGGCGGCGCGCTCCTCACGGGCGGACCGCTTTATTTTTTGGCCCGGAACTATCTTTCCAACAGTGCAGCGGCCCTGCTGATGATTTTTGCCATGCTGCCGGGGCTGCTGTTCGCTCTGTTCGAGCGGCACGGCCAGCCCCTTGAAGTGGTGATTCAGCAAATGATTCAGTGCTGCTTTATCCGTCCCAAGGAAAGGCCCTATCAGACCAACAATGCTTACGCCGCCCTTGTGCGGCAATACCAAATGGAACAGGAGGTAAAGGCCATTGTCCAGAAAAACGATACCCCGCGAAACCGAAAAGCCCAAAAAGCTCACCCGCGCCCAGAAAAAAGAAATTGATGCCGTTCTCCGCAAGTACAAGGGTGACGGCAAGCCCCGCACGGCACAGGCCACCATCCCGTATGAGGCCATCTACCCGGACGGTGTGTGCCGCATTGACAGACGCACATTCTCCAAGTGCATTGCCTTTGAGGACATCAGTTATCAGCTGGCCCAGCCGGAAACAAGAACCGCCATCTTTGAACACCTGTGCGACCTGTACAACTATGTGGATGCTTCCATCCATGTGCAGCTTTCGTTTTTGAATCGCAAGGTTGACCCGGTGCAGTACGCAAAAAGTTTTGAGATCGCACCGCAGGGGGATGATTTTGACGACATCCGCGCCGAGTACACCACCATCCTGCAAAAGCAGCTTGCCAGCGGCAACAACGGCATCGTCAAAACCAAGTACCTGACCTTCACCATCGAGGCAGACAATCTAAAAACCGCACGGGTGCGGCTGACCCGCATTGGTCTTGACCTGCTGGGCTATTTCAAGACCATGGGCTGCGTGGCGCACGTCATGGACGGACAGGCGCGTTTGGAGGTGCTGCACGGCATCTTCCACCCGGACGGGGAACCGTTCCGCTTTGACTGGGACTGGCTGGCGCCCTCCGGCCTGTCCACTAAGGATTTTGTGGCCCCGTCCTCCCTCTGCTTCGGCACGGCCAAGACTTTTGGACTGGGCGACAAATATGGAGCTGTGAGCTTTTTACAAATCCTTGCGCCGGAACTTTCGGATGAAATGCTGGCCGATTTTCTCAAAACGGAAAGCGGCATTCTCGTCAATCTCCATGTGCAGGCCATCGACCAGACCGAGGCCATCAAAACCATCAAGCGGAAGATCACAGACCTTGACGCCATGAAGATTCAGGAGCAGAAAAAGGCTGTCCGTTCCGGGTACGACATGGACATCCTCCCCAGCGATCTTGCCACCTACGGCGAGGATGCCAAAAAGCTGCTGAACAAATTGCAGACCCGGAACGAACGGCTTTTCATGCTGACTTTTTTAGTGCTGAATGTGGCCGACACCAAGCAAAAGCTGGGCAACGATGTGTTCCAAGCTGCGGGCGTGGCGCAGAAGTACAACTGCTCTCTTGTCCGGCTGGACTACCAGCAGGAGCAGGGCCTTGTGTCCAGTCTGCCGCTGGGCATCAACCAGATAAAAGTTCAGCGCAGCCTCACCACCTCCAACGTGGCGGTATTCGTGCCCTTTGTGACGCAGGAACTTTTCCAGAGCGGTGCGGCCATGTACTACGGCATCAACGCAAAATCCCACAACATGATCATGCTGGACCGCAAGCAGGCCCGGTGTCCCAACGGCTTGAAGCTGGGTACGCCCGGCAGCGGCAAATCCATGAGCTGCAAGTCCGAAATCGTCAGTGTGTTTTTAACGACCGCTGACGATATTTTTATTTCAGACCCAGAGGCCGAGTATTACCCGCTGGTCAAGCGGCTGCATGGGCAGGTCATTAAACTTTCGCCCACCAGCAAGGACTATGTAAATCCGCTGGACATCAACCTGAATTATTCCGAAGATGACAGCCCGCTGGCCTTGAAGTCGGATTTTGTGCTGTCGTTCTGTGAGCTGGTCATGGGCGGCAAAACAGGTCTGGAAGCGATTGAACGCACCGTGATAGACCGTGCCGTGAAAGCCATCTACCGCCCCTATCTGGCGAATCCCAGCCCGGAGAATATGCCGATTTTGTCTGACCTCCACCAAGCCCTGCTCGACCAGCACTTGCCGGAAGCGGACCGGGTAGCGCAGGCATTGGACTTGTATGTGTCCGGCTCGCTGAATGTGTTTAATCACAAAACGAATGTGGACATCCACAACCGGCTTGTGGCCTTTGACATCAAAGAGTTAGGCAAGCAGTTAAAAAAATTGGGGATGCTCATTATCCAAGACCAGATATGGGGCCGCGTCACCCAGAACCGCAGCCAAGGCAGGGCTACATGGTATTTTGCAGACGAGTTCCACTTGCTCTTGAAAGAGGAACAGACCGCTGCGTACAGTGCCGAGATTTGGAAACGCTTCCGCAAATGGGGCGGCGTGCCCACGGGCGCCACCCAGAATGTGAAGGACCTTCTTTCTTCGCCGGAGATCGAGAACATTCTGGAAAACAGCGACTTCATCACGCTGCTGAATCAGGCATCCGGCGACCGCAAAATCCTTTCGGAACGGCTGAACCTCTCCGCAGACCAGCAGAAGTACATCGACAATTCGGAACCGGGCGAAGGACTGCTGATTTTTGAGAACGTGGTGTTGCCGTTCTCAAACCCCATCCCGAAAAACACCCAGCTCTATAAAATCATGACCACCCGGCTCAGTGAGGTGGTGGAGCTATGAGCTTAACGCATTTCAGCTTGTTTTCCGGCATCGGCGGCATCGACCTTGCCGCAGAAGCAGCGGGTTTCACCTCTGTCTGTCAATGCGAGTGGGCAGCCTTTCCCGCCGCTGTGCTGGCAAGCCACTGGCCGGATGTGCCCCGCTTTCAGGACATCACCACCGTAACAAAGGAGGCTTTCTTTGAAAAAACAGGACTTCGCACCGTCACCCTCATTTCAGGCGGCTTCCCGTGCCAACCGTTCTCCACCGCAGGGCGGCAGCGCGGCTTCCACGATGAACGCTACCTCTGGCCCGAAATGCTGCGGGTTATCCGGGAATTGCAGCCCTGTTGGGTGCTTGGAGAAAATGTTGCTGGCTTCCTCCGTATGGGGCTCGACAAAACGCTCATTGACTTGGAGCAGGCAGGTTACGATGTTCGGGTTTTCGTATTACCTGCTGCTGCCGTTGGCGCGTGGCACGAACGGAAACGGGTATTCATCATCGGCTCCGCTGCTTCCCACGCCCCTTGCCAGCGACACCGGGGATGTGGGCAAGGGGCTGGACATCCAAATTTCTGCAAATGGCAGCTACCGCAAAATGAACAAGGATGGCAAGGCATGGACAGCGCGGCTTTCCCATGTGGTCTACCGCATGACACCTACCACGCTGGAAAAGCCCTACCTCAACCCGGACTGGGTAGAGTGGCTGATGGGTTTCCCGCGCAAATGGACGGACATTCCCTTTGGGCCAAAGAGCCCTCCGACATCTCGCGCCTGACCGAAGATGTGCCGAACCGCAGCAAGCGGATGAAAACACTGGGCAATGCAGTTTCGCCGCCGCAGGTATTCCCGATTCTCAAATACATTGCGGACATTGAAACAAGCTGCTGCCCGATGGGAGGTGAAGAACCTTGAAAGAATTGCAGGCAAAAGCCAAAGTCACCCAGACCATGACCCGTGACGGTCTGGTGGTGGAAAATCAAGCGGACGGCACTGTAGAGAATGTTTCCAGTCGGGAAGCGGAACAGGACTACTCCACGGATGCCGAGGGCAAGGCTGAAAAAATCTTAGAACGGGCCGAGGACATCAAGGACGGGCATAAAAATAAAAAGAAAGCGAAAAAGGCGGCAGAAACAGCGGCCACCGCCGAAAGCGAAGATGGCCTGCACGGTTCCGCTGCCCGTTTGGAATTGACCGAGGAAGAACGGGCAGACCCGGCGTTGCAGCCGTATATCCAAAAGGCGGGAGCGAAAGCTGACAAGCTGGATGCGGCCCGCGCCGCTCTGCCGAAAAAGCGCGTCCCGGTCAAGAAAAAAGTTTACGATGCAGCCAGCGGCAAGGCAAAATCCACCCTGCGTTTTGAGCAGCAGGACAAAGGCCCGCCCAGCCTGAAACCAAACCCGGCCAGCCGCCCACTGTCGGAAGCGTTGCTGTTCGCCCACGGAAAAATCTACGAGGTCGAACACGAAAATGTGGGCGTGGAGGGCGGCCACAAAGGTGAAGAACTGGTGGAGCGTCAGACCGCCAAGGTCATCCGCAGCGGCATCCGGCACCACAAGATGAAACCCTACAAGGCCGTGGAAAGGGCAGAGCGTCAGCTCATGTCTGCCAATGCAGAATACTTTTACCAGAAATCCTTGCGGGACAATCCGCAAATTGCACAGGCGGCCAGCAACCCCATTTCCCGGATGTGGCAGAAACGGCGTATCAAACAGCAGTATGCCAAAGCTGCACGGCAGGCCGGACAAGCCGCCGCACAGGGTGCAGCCACTACCGCAGAAAATGGTTTCCGGGTAACAAAGCTGGCAGCCGAAGGCGGCGAACGGGTAGCCGAATTTGCGGCCCGGAACTGGAAAACCATTCTGATCGTGGCGGTGTTCGGTCTGCTGGCTCTGCTCTTGATAACGGGTTTGCAGTCCTGCACGGTGATGGCGGGCACCGCTGGGACCGGCGTGACGGCATCTTCTTATTTTTCCAAGGACAAGGATATGCTGGGTGCAGAGAAGGCTTATGCCAAGCTGGAACAAAAGCTGCAACGGTATCTCGACACCTACGAGGCCACCCACAACTATGACGAGTATCATTTTTATCTGGATGAAATCGAGCATGACCCCTATGTGCTGATCTCGATTTTGTCCGCGCTGCATGACGGCGTGTTCACACTGGCCGAGGTGCAGGGCGAACTTGAAATGCTCTTTGAAAAGCAATACATCCTGACCGAGACCGTGACCATGCAGATACGCTACCGTACAAAAATGATGGTCATTATTGGCCCGTATGGTGTGCCGCAAGTTATCACCTACCAAGAACCGTATGAATACTACATCTGCACGGTCAAGCTGAAAAACAAGGATTTGTCCCATTTGCCCGTGGAAGTGCTGACCGAAGAACAACTCAGTGCTTATTCGCTCTATATGCGCACGCTGGGCAACCGGCCGGATTTGTTCGGGCAGGCACAGTACCCCAATGCGTCCACCATCAAGCAGCCCACCTACTACGATATTCCCCCGGAAGCACTAAAGGATGATAGGTTTGCCGCCATGATGGAGGAAGCAACAAAGTACATCGGCTACCCGTATGTGTGGGGCGGCAGTTCACCCAGCACCAGCTTTGATTGCAGCGGCTACATTTCGTGGGTGCTGAATCACTCCGGCTGGAACGTGGGCCGCCAGACCGCACAGGGCCTTTACAACCTCTGTACTCCTGTTTCGACGGCGCAGGTCAAACCGGGCGACCTTGTGTTTTTCAAGGGAACCTACGATACCCCCGGCGTGAGCCATTGCGGTATCTATGTGGGCAATTCCATCATGCTGCACTGCGGCGACCCCATCTCCTACACAAACCTCAACTCAAAATATTGGCAAGAACATTTTTACAGCTATGGGCGTTTACCGTGACGCCAGAAAGGATTTTGTATGGCAAAAAGACTTTCCCGCATTGAGCGCGACATCGAACGGCTCAAAGAAAAAATCTCCGAATACCAGCAGCAGTTGAAAGAACTAGAAGCCGCAAAGACTGAACAGGAAAACTTGCAGATCATTCAGCTGGTGCGCAGCATGAACATGAAGCCGGACGAGTTCGCGGCCTTCCTGCGCAGCGGTGCGCTGAATGCTGCACCCACCGCCACACCGTACCACAAACAGGAGGATGCCGCCAATGAAACCTGATTGGAACCGCCGTTTTGCAGCTGGGCTGCTGGCTATCCTGCTCTGCCTCTGCTCATTTTCCCTGCCCGCTTTTGCAAGCGGTACTGACCCTGCCCCGGAACCTCTGCCGGAAATTTTGGACGAGGAACCCACCACGGGCGGCATGGAGCCGGAGGGTGTGCCTATCACGCCCAAAGGCAACGCAACACTGGTGGATGATTTTTACGGCGACAAGCAACTTATCACCGTGACCACCAAAGCCGGGAATTATTTTTACATTCTGATCGACCGCGCCAATGAGGACAAAGAAACATCCGTTCACTTCCTGAATCAAGTGGATGATGCCGACTTGCTGGCTCTGCTGGATGAAGAACCGCAGACTGCCGAAGTCTGTACCTGCACTGTGAAATGCGAGGCCGGGAACGTCAACGAAAACTGCTCCTTGTGCGAAAAGAGCCTGCGTAACTGCACGGCCCCGGAAGCTGTCAAAACCGATACCGAAACGCCGCGGGAAAAGCCGAAATCCAGCATAGGCGGTCTGGTTGTCCTGCTGGTACTGGCTCTGGCTGGCGGCGGCGCAATACTCTACTATTTCAAGTTCCGCAAGCCCAAGACCGATACCACCGGGCACGATGATCTGGACGAGTATGATTTTGGCGAGGACGAGGATGCAGACGAGGAACCGGCTGAAATCGAGATTCATTCGGAGGACGGACAGGAGGATGAAACATGAGCTTTCAGCTGGTGATTGCCGAAAAGCCCAGTGTGGCCCACAGCATTGCCGCCGTGATCGGGGCCACCGAAAAGCAAAACGGCTATTGGCAGGGTGGCGGGTATCTGGTCAGCTGGTGCATCGGGCATCTGGTGTCCTTTGCCGAGGCGGGCCAGTACGATGAAAAATACTGTAAGTGGCGGTATGAAGATTTGCCCATCCTGCCCCAGCCGTGGCAGTTCATTGTCCCGGACGAAAAGAAACAGCAGTTTGAAATCGTCCGTGCCCTGCTCAACCGCCCGGATGTGGACAGTGTGACCGCCGCGACCGACGCTGGCCGGGAGGGAGAACTGATTTTCCGTTTCGTCTACCAAATGGCCGGTTGCACAAAACCTGTGAAGCGGCTCTGGATTTCCAGCATGGAGGATGCCGCTATCCGGGAGGGCTTTGCAAACCTGCGCCCGGATTCGGATTATGATGCTCTGTATCAATCGGCCCTCTGCCGTGCAAAGGCGGATTGGCTGGTGGGTATCAATGCAACGCGACTGTTTTCGGTGCTGTATCACAAAACCCTGACGGTAGGCCGGGTGCAGACCCCGACACTGAAAATGTTGGTGGACCGGGACGCAAAAATCCTGCGCTTCCAGAAAGAAAAGTATTACACGGTCGGCATCCATTCCGGCAGCCTGAAAGCAGACAGTGGGCGCATTGCGGATGCAGAAACCGCAAATTCTCTCAAAGAAAAATGCACGGGTGCAGTTGCCGTCTGTACTTCTGTCAAGCGGGAGAAAAAGACAGAACAGCCGCCCAAGCTCTATGACCTGACCACCTTGCAGCGGGAAGCAAACCGCTTATTCGGATTTACGGCAAAGCAGACCCTTGATTATGCCCAGCAACTTTACGAAAAGAAACTGCTGACCTATCCCCGCACCGACAGCCAATATCTGACCGAGGATATGGGCCGGACGGCACAACATCTTGTGTCTGACCTACTGGGGCTGCTGTCCTTTGCCCAAGGGCTTGACTTGACCCCGGAAGTGGGCCGGATTCTGAACAGCAAAAAGGTATCGGACCACCACGCCATCATCCCCACGTCCGAATTTGTAAAGCAGGGTTTCACTGGTCTTGCCGAGAGTGAATGCAAGCTGATGAACCTTGTCTGCTCCAAACTGCTCTGTGCGGTGGCCGCACCCCACGAGTACGAAACAGTGACCGCCGTGTTCTCCTGTGCAGGGAACGAGTTCACCGCCAAGGAAAAAACGGTGCTTGTCCCCGGATGGAAAGAGATCGACCAGCGATTCCACTCCACCCTGAAAACAGACGGTGATGAAGAAACGGAAGCCCTGAACACCCTGCCAGAACTGGCCGAGGGGCAGAGTTTCCGCATAACTTCTACCGTATCGGAACACTTCACATCCCCGCCGAAAGCCTACACCGAAGATACGCTCCTGTTAGCAATGGAGCGGGCCGGGGCCGAGGATATGCCGGAGGACAAGGTGAATTGCTCCGCAGGAGCAAGAGAGGGTGGCCTAGGCCAAGCGGAACGCAAGGGGCTGGGTACTCCGGCCACCCGTGCGGCGATTCTGGAAAAGCTGGTGCAAATGGGCTTTGTGCAGCGCAAGGGCAAACAGCTTGTCCCCACCAAGGA
>ERZ857972.1705-NODE-1705-length-11074-cov-5.904529_pt1 | contig 11074 bp, 9 predicted proteins | sample MGYA00519757_ERZ857972 | MGnify/ENA primary metagenome ERZ857972 (study PRJEB31778, sample SAMEA3449383) | human gut metagenome | biome: human gut; feature: human-associated habitat; material: faeces | place: United Kingdom | collected 2010/2012 ...
TCACATGCTATCTTTCATTTTTTCTCTAAATACCTGAAGACTTTCAATCATAAAAATAAGAAAATTCAGGCTGATGGATGTATGTTAAACATTATTGTTTTTCAATTTTTGTAGTGGTAGACAGATGTTTATTATAAATGCTAATATAGTAAAATATTCACCCCCACCAATAACTTCAGTTCATCAAACTACAATTTACTCCCCAAAACTTATTCCAATCGTCTTAGCGTCCTTAATCATCTGGCACTTCGGATCAACATATTTTAATTTTCCGGCAACTTCAGATAATGGAACCTTTTTTGTATCTCCATCAACGATACCAACCATATAGCCATACTCTTTATTAAGGATCAATTCAGCGGCATATGCTCCAACTCTTGTAGCAAGTACACGGTCGTAAGCACAAGGAGCACCACCACGCTGTGTATGTCCTGGAACGGTGACTCTGATCTCACGATTTGTTTTTTCTTCTAGTGCAGCTGCAATCTCATAAGCAACAGAAGGATATCTTCTTTCTGCAAGTTTTGCCTTATACTGTTTCTTCTTTAACTTCGCATCTTCTTTTGAAATAGCACCTTCAGCAACTGCGATAATCGAGAATTTCTTTCCAGCTGCAAAGCGGTTTTCAACAACTTCGGCTACTTTATCAATATCATAAGGAATTTCAGGCAGCAGGATTACGTCAGCTCCACCAGCAATTCCTGATTGCAGGGTAACATGTCCGACTTTATGCCCCATAACCTCGATGATAAATACACGGCTGTGAGAAGAAGCTGTTGTATGGATTCGGTCGATCGTATCAGTTGCAATATCAACGGCACTCTGGAATCCGAATGTCATTTCAGTTCCCCAAAGATCATTGTCAATTGTCTTTGGAAGTGTTACAACATTTAAACCTTCTTCACGAAGCATATTTGCAGTTTTGTGAGTTCCGTTACCGCCAAGAACTACAAGACAGTCTAATTTATATTTGCGGTAATTACTTTTCATTGCCTCGACTTTATCAAGACCGTTTTCATCAGGGATGCGCATCTTTTTGAATGGCTGTCTGGAAGTTCCAAGAATTGTACCTCCACGGTTTAAGATTCCAGAAAAATCATCTGGTGTCATACGGTCAGCAATATCGTAGATCAGACCTTTATATCCATCGCGGAAACCATAGATCTCCAGATCATTTCTCTTTACACTTAAACCTTTTATTACACCACGCATGGCAGCATTCAATGCCTGACAGTCGCCGCCACTGGTTAAAATTCCAATTCTTAACATGAATTTATCTCCCTTCTGGTTTTATATTTGTATTTAAACCATCTAACATTAGTTAACTACTATTTTAACATATAATTATATACAAAAATTATAAAATTTAGTAAATAAAACGTTAAGAAAGCGTAAAATCTGATAAAAAGATAAGATCATGATCTTTGTTTTCGTACAATCAAAATATCCGATAAAACAGATTAAGAAAATATAAAAATGTGCATTGAAAATAAATAAAAAACCAGATAATATAAATATAGAAAGTCACATATGAAATGTGGCGTATTCACGACGGAGGAAGCCAGATGAAAAGTGATCGTTTTTTAATAAAAGCAGCAGAACTTTATTACCGTGATGGATTATCGCAACAAGAGATTGCGAAAAAATTACATACATCAAGAACCAGTATTTCCAGAGCATTGATCCAGGCGAGAAATGAAGGGTATGTTCAGATCAGGATTCAATATCCTGAACAAAGTGATCTTGCATTGGAACGGAAATTAGAAGAAAAATATGGATTGACAGAAGCATTGATCGCTGTTCCGGCATATGAACAGTCATCGGATCAAGAAGTAGCGTTTCAAGCGGTAGACTATATTCTAAGAGTTTTGAAAAAAAACATGGTATTTGGAATGACATGGGGAAGAGCCATGCATGAATTTGTGGAGCAGTTGGCGAAAGATGAACGTCTTAGATCTCTTTCATTTCAGAATGTAAAAGTTGTTCCATTTCTTGGAACACCGGGAGCGATACAGTCAGATTCATGGAATACAACAACATATTCCAATACACTTGCAACGAAAGTCGGAAATTTATTACACTGTGCAAGTTATAACTTGTCTGCACCAATGTATGTGGAAGGTACAAAAGAAAAAGAGTTGATCGAAAGTATTGATGAAATCGCTAAAGTTCTTCATATGGCAGAAACAGCGGACATTGCATTGATCGGAATCGGATCGATGCAGGACGATTCTTCGATTATCAAGGCAGAAATACGGACAAAGGAAGAATACAAGGAACTAGTGAGAAAAGGTGCCGTTGGAGAAATCGTTGGAAGGATTTATGACAAGAATGGCCAGACGGTTGATGAGGATCTGAAAAGAAAAATGGTTGGAATTTCATTGGATAAGATCGCAAAGATACCAGTCAGAGTCGGAATGTCTTATGGAAAAGATAAGATTGAAGCAATCAAAGGTGCGATCGCAGGTGGATTAGTGAATGTGTTGGTAACAGATGTGCCGACGGCAGAGTTATTATTAAAATAATATAGAGATAAGAATATGAAGCTGATATGCAAATAAAAGTAAGCATATCAGCTTCTTTTTTATTGTAAAAATCTTGTAAATCAGCACTTTTTGTGTGATGGAAAAATAAAAAATTGTATTGACAAATAAAAACGTCGAATCTATAATAAAAAATATCAAATGACAATGTACATGGTCATATGACCACACGACGCAAACAGAAAGGAAAAGGGATAAGCTATGAAGACAAGAGCAGTCAGACTTTATGGGGAATCAGATTTAAGATTAGAAGAATTTGATATGGGAGAACTGAAAGACGATGAGATCTTAATGGAACTGATCACTGACAGTGTCTGCATGTCTACTTACAAAGAATCTATTCAGGGAGCAAAACATCAGAGAGTCAACGATGATATCAGCGAACATCCGATCATCGTAGGACATGAATTTGCAGGAATCATTCGTGAAGTTGGGGCGAAGTGGAAAGATAAATATCAAGTTGGAACAAAATATACCATGCAGCCAGCGATCAATATCAAAGGTTCTATGGCAGCCATCGGATATTCTTATGAATACTGCGGAGGAGCAGCAACCTTTATCAAAGTTCCGCCAATTGTAATGGAAAAAGACTGCTTATTACCTTTTGATGAAAACAGTGCATTTTTTGAGGCATCACTGGCGGAGCCTATGAGCTGTATCATTGGGGCATTCCATTCTATGTACCACAGTGAACGTGGTGTTTATGAACATAAGATGGGAATTGTAGAAGGTGGAAAGAGTGCACTTCTTGCAAGCTGCGGTCCAATGGGATTAGGAGCGATCAGTTATATGTTAAATTGTGATCGTAAACCTTCTTTACTGGTGATCACAGACATTGATGAAGTAAGATTAAAAAGAGCTAGTGAATTATTTACAGAAGAATATGCCAAAGAACGAGGTGTTGAAATCCATTTTGTCAATACTGCGAAAGTCGATGACCCAGTGAAGACATTAAGAGATTTAACTGGTGGAACAGGATTTGATGATGTATCTGTATATGCACCAGTTAGACCAGTGATCGAGATGGCAGATGAGATTTTAGGATTTGATGGATGCTTAAACTTCTTCGCAGGACCAGTGGATCCAAAATTATCTGCGATGTTTAATTTCTTTGACGTACATTATAAGATGCACCATCTGGTAGGATCAAGCGGTGGGAATACCGATGATATGAAAGAATGTTTAAAACTTGCAGGAGAAGGAAGATTAGATCCAGCTGTTATGATCACGCATATCGGGGGAATTGATGCACAGATCAATACGATATTGAATCTTCCAAAGATTCCAGGAGGAAAGAAACTGATGTATCTTGGAAAGAATCTTGAACTAACAGCAATTGAAGATTTTGAAGAAAAAGGAAAAACAGATGATAGATTTAAAGAATTAGCTAAGATTACAAAAGAACATAATGGATTATGGTCCAAAGAAGCAGAAGATTATCTGTTAGCTAATTTTTAAAAATGATACAAGTGGAACTTATAAAGTAAAATTTTAGAATGAATTTTCGGGAGGATGAAACAGATGTTAGTAAACAGTAAAAAGATGTTAGAAGAAGCCAAAGCAGGACATTACGCAGTCCCAGCAGCCAACATTGTAAACCTTGAGAATATCAAAGGAGTGATCGAGGCGGCAGAAGAAACAAAACACCCATTGATGGTGTGTCTGGCGGAGGTACATACACCGACATTAGGTATTGAAGAAGCAGCAGCGATCGTAAAATATTACGCAGAAAAAAGTAACCAAGATATCGCGCTTCATTATGATCATGGATTTACGATCGAGTTGGTTAAGAAAGCTATTGATGTCGGATTTACCTCCGTTATGATTGATGGATCAAGCCTTCCATTTGAAGAAAATGTGGCAAAGACAAAAGAAATCGTAGCATATGCACATGAAAGAAATGTTACGGTAGAAGCTGAAATCGGACACGTAGGAGAAGGAGACAGCTATCATGTTGAAGGAAATACAATGTTAACAACACCAGAAGAAGCAAAGAAATTTGTAGAACAAACAGGAGTTGATTCCCTTGCAGTATCTATTGGAACAGCTCATGGAGAATACAAAGGAATTCCACATCTGAATTTTGAAAGATTACAAGAAATTGCAACCGAGGTTTCTATTCCACTAGTACTTCATGGAGGATCTGGTTCTGGAGATGAAAACTTATCCAAAGCAGTAGAACTTGGAATTGCGAAAGTAAATATCTGTACAGACTTATTAAATGCAGCAAGAGATAATACAAAAGATGGATATGCCGAAAGAAGTTACTATGATAGTGTAACACTTGCAAAAGATGGATTTAAAGATTGCCTGAAACATTATTACGAAGTATTCCATACAAAATAAACAAAAAGAAATGCGAAAACATACAATTCAATATTGACGAATCGCCATTTTAAGTGTTAAGATAACTTAGTATGATAAAAGCGAAGAAGGAGACAGTACTTCTATCATGAACGCATGAGCGAGTCCGGGGCGGTGGAAGCCGGGTGTTAGTAAGATAAGAAGGAAGATCACTCCCAAGCTGCAGGCTGAATGAAGTAAGCTGTGCCGGTATCCTCCGTTAACGGGATAACATATGATAGTATGTGAAATAGGTGGTTTAGAAGCAACAGCGTTGTCCTATTTTGGACAGCGCTTTTTCTTATTTTTTCCTATTTCATTAGATTTTCTAAGAAGTAAAAGGAGAGATGAAGATGTACAAGAAAGTATCATCTGACATGAACTTTGTCGATCGAGAGAAAGAAACCGTAAAGTTCTGGAAAGAAAACGAAATTTTTGAAAAGAGTATCGAAGAAAGAAAAGACGATCCGACATATACATTCTATGACGGACCACCAACAGCTAATGGTAAACCACATATCGGACACGTTTTAACTCGTGTTATCAAAGATATGATCCCTCGTTACCAGACAATGAAAGGTCATAAGATCATTCGTAAAGCTGGATGGGATACACACGGACTTCCAGTCGAACTTGAAGTTGAGAAGATGTTAGGTCTTGATGGAAAAGAACAGATCGAAGAATACGGTATGGAACCATTCATCAAGAAATGTAAAGAAAGCGTTTGGAAATACAAAGGTATGTGGGAAGATTTCTCAGATACAGTAGGTTTCTGGGCTGATATGGAGAACCCATACATCACATACGATAATAACTTTATCGAATCTGTATGGTGGGCATTAAAACAGATCTGGGATAAAGGATTACTTTACAAAGGATTTAAGATCGTACCTTACTGCCCACGTTGTGGAACACCATTATCAGCACAGGAAGTGGCACAGGGATACAAAGATGTCAAAGAACGTTCAGCGATTGTTCGCTTTAAATTAGTAGATGAAGATGCATATTTCCTTGCATGGACAACAACACCATGGACACTTCCATCTAATATCGGTCTTTGCGTAAACCCAGAAGAAACATACGCAAAAGTAAAAGCCGCAGATGGATATGTATACTATATGGCAGAAGCACTGCTTGATACAGTTCTTGGAAGATTAGCAGACGAAGAAGCAGGAACACCTGCATATGAAGTCTTAGAAACATACAAAGGAAAAGACTTAGAATACAAAGAATACGAACCATTATATGACTGTGCAGCAAAAGTTGCAGAGAAACAGCACAAGAAAGCATTCTATGTAACATGTGATGGATATGTAACATTAACAGATGGTACAGGTATCGTTCATATCGCACCAGCATTTGGTGAAGACGATGCGAAAGTCGGACGCAAATATGAGATGCCTTTTGTACAGTTAGTAGACGAACGCGGTAATATGTCAGAAGAAACACCATTTGCCGGATTATTTGTTAAGAAAGCAGATCCAGAAGTCTTAAAAGATTTAGAGAGCCGTGGATTATTATATGATGCTCCAAAATTCGAGCATAGCTACCCACACTGCTGGCGTTGTGACACACCACTGATCTACTATGCAAGAGAATCTTGGTTCATCAAGATGACAGATGTAAAAGATCAGCTGATCGCAAATAATAATACAGTTAACTGGGTACCAAAGAGCATCGGTAAAGGACGTTTTGGAGACTGGTTAGAGAACGTACAGGATTGGGGGATCTCAAGAAACCGTTATTGGGGAACTCCATTAAATATCTGGGAATGTGAATGTGGACATCAGCATTCAATCGGTTCTATCGAAGAATTAAAGAGTATGTCTGATAACTGTCCAGACGATATTGAACTTCACCGTCCATATATCGACCAGGTAACAATTAAGTGTCCACATTGTGGAAAACCAATGCATCGTGTAGAAGAAGTAATCGACTGCTGGTTCGATTCAGGATCTATGCCTTTCGCACAGTGGCATTACCCATTTGAGAATAAAGAAATCTTCGAAGATAACTTCCCAGCAAACTTTATCTCAGAAGCTGTAGACCAGACTCGTGGATGGTTCTACTCACTCCTTGCAGAATCCACACTGCTCTTCAATAAAGCACCATACAAGAACGTAATCGTTCTGGGACATGTCCAGGATGAGAACGGACAGAAGATGAGTAAGTCCAAAGGAAATGCAGTTGATCCATTCGATGCATTAGAAGAGCATGGAGCAGATGCGATCCGTTGGTATTTCTATACAAATAGTGCTCCATGGCTGCCAAACCGTTTCCATGCAAAAGCCGTTACAGAAGGACAGCGTAAATTCATGGGAACATTATGGAATACTTATGCATTCTACACATTATATGCCGAGATCGACCAGTTCGACCCAACAAAACATGCATTAGAATATGATAAATTATCTGTAATGGATAAATGGCTGTTATCTAAGATGAACACAATGGTCAAATCTGTGGATGATAACTTAGGAAACTACAGAATTCCAGAAGCTGCAAGAGCATTACAGGAATTTGTAGATGATATGAGTAACTGGTATGTAAGACGCTGCCGTGACCGTTTCTGGGCAAAAGGAATGGAACAGGATAAGGTAAATGCATATATGACTTTATACACAGCATTAGTTACTGTATGTAAAGCAGCAGCTCCAATGATCCCATTCATGACAGAAGAGATTTACCAGAACATCGTAAGAAGTGTTGATGCATCTGCAAAAGAAAGTATCCACTTATGCGACTTCCCTGTATACAATGCAGAACAGGTCGATGAGAAATTAGAAGCAGATATGGATCTCGTATTAAAGATCGTCGTATTAGGACGTGCATGCCGTAATGGAGCAGTAATCAAGAACCGTCAGCCAATCGGACAGATGTATGTTAAAGCAGAAGCATCTCTTCCAGATTATGACGAAGCGATCATCTTAGACGAGTTAAATGTAAAGAACATCACATTTACAGATGACGTATCAAACTTCACAACATACAACTTCAAACCACAGTTAAAGACTGTAGGACCAAAATACGGTAAATTAGTTGGAGGAATCAGAAACTACTTAGCAGCAGTTGATGGAAATGAAGCGAAAGCTCAGTTAGACTCTAAGGGACTATTAACATTTGAAGTTGATGGAACACCAGTAGAATTAGCAGAAGAAGATCTGTTGATCGAAATGGTAAAACAGGAAGGATTCGTAACAGAAGCAGACAACGGAGTGACAGTTGTACTTGATACAAACTTATCCGAAGAACTGTTAGAAGAAGGATTCGTCCGTGAAGTAGTCAGCAAGATCCAGTCTATGAGAAAAGAAGCAGGATTCGAAGTAACAGATCATATCACATTCTCTTACAAAGGATCAGACAAAGCCGCAGACATCATCGGAAGAAACGAAGCAGCGATTGCTGGAGATGTTTTAGCAGATGAAGTGAAAGCTGGAGAAGTTGCTGGATATGAAAAAGAATGGAACATCAATGGTGAGAAAGTTACTTTAGGTGTTGAAAAAAGATAATTTCATATAATGATGAGAGTGTCAATAAGTATAAATTGCTTATTTGTGCAAGCACAAACGCAATTTATACTTTTGACACTTACATCATATAACGAAGAAAATATAAAAAAGATCAGCTGTAGAAAGTTTTACAGCTGATCTTTTTGCTATTATTTATGAAATTTTCTTTGAAAGTGAAATCACAGTAAGACCATGTTCTTCCAGAAAGATATTAATATCAATGAGATTCCATTTTTCATTATTGATATGCATCATGATCGCTGCATCCCTTGGGACTTTTGCATAAAGTTCACCGAGTTGTGCGATTCGCAGAGCATGTTGCGTGGTTTTTAGATCCATATGAGCCCCAAGACACAAAGCCAGCAGATAATCTCTGGAAGGATGAGGTTTCGTTCCATTTAAGATTTCATGGGCATAGCTTTGTGATATCCCACTGTTTTTGATGATCTGCGAAATTTTCAGGTCATGCTTTGCAATATAAACAGAGAAAAAATCCTGCAGGCTTGGTAACTGCTGAAGATTCTTAAGATAATCCGAAAAATTCTCCAAAGAAGTAGATTTTAATTGTTGATCTAAATGATCAGTTAATTGATCCTGCATATGTAAATATCCTTTCTCTCTTTGTGCTTATAATAAACGATCATTGCCCCTTCTTTAAGGAAACTGCTGCAAATACAGCACAGATCAGACACCAGGCAGCCCATACATTTAAATCTGCATAACTTCCTGCCATAGTAAATCCGCAAAGTGCACCAAGTGCAAATAAAACGATCAATGCGATATTACCACCTTTTGAACCATTTCTTGTAGCAATAGAAACAATTCCACCAGCCAATAAAATGATCGCAACGATCAATCCGGCAGAACCGCCACTTTCCCCATTTTCTGCTAAAGAATTTGAAATTCCAGCAGCACAAGACTGAAACATAACAAAAGCAAAAAGTACAATTGAGATGATTCCAGAAACTAATTTCCAAGTTTTCATATTTAATTCCTCCCTTCTATATGAACAATAATAAGAGTAGCAAATATTCATATAGAAATGTTTCGCTGACAGCGTAAATTTTTACTGTGAGCGATAAAGAACCTACCATATGATTTCTTCGATCAGCAGCATAAAGATCATAAGAATGACCAAAATCCCCAAAGAAATCAGACACTGTAGAACAATTCGAAGTACAAAAGGGAGAGAATGACCCAGAAAAGATCTGGTTCGGATATTTTTGTAGTTAAAATTATAAAAAATAAGGCTGAGTAACATCAGAAATACAAAAAAACGTTCATGCCATAGTTGTAGCCCAGTTAGAGGAAGTCCGGTTTTTGCATTTGTGAAATCTGAAGTCATACTACAGTAAAGAAAAGAGAGATACCCGAAGAATGCCAAGATCATTTTCCACAGCTTTCCAGTACGAAATCCTGGAATATCAGAATGTATCAAAGAAAGCGTAAATCCAGGTTTTCCAATATCAGAGGAAATATTATCGTGTAAAGCTGTCTTAAGTTCCTCAACCGTCTGGAAACGTTCCTCAGGATTCCATCGAATACATTTTGAAATGACGGAACGATATCTGTCATCTGCCAATTGATGTTTTGGATATTCTCCTGTCAATAAGCGGTTAAAAATAATCCCCAATGCATAAATATCAGATCGGGCATCAGACTGCCCAAATCCATACTGTTCTGGAGGGGCATATTCTTTGGTCCCAAGCAATTCGGTATCTTGTTCCTGCCCAGATTCATAATATCTGGCAGTATCGAAATCCACGATATAGACAAGATTTTCACTGGTCAAAATGATATTCGACAATTTCAGATCACGATGAATGATTGGAGGAGTCAGAGCATGAAGTGATTTTAAAATATCACAAAGCCTACGCATGATCGCAAGAGCATCCGAATAGACCAGTGTTGTCTGTTCCTCAAGCAACTGTTCCAAAGTTTGTCCATGAATATAATCTTCAATCAGGATTAAAGAATCATTTTCAAGGATCAGGTCATGAATTTTTGGAATTCCGGAGATTTGTAAGTCCCTCAACTGTTTATAAACATTCAAAGAAAATCTGGATAAAACTTTCTTAACGAAAATTTCACCAGACAACTTGTGTTTGATTAAATATATATGATTGTGATTTCCAAGAGTCGTCAGTTCCTCATAGCAGGATAGACGATATTCTTCTTCTAAAGTCATGTGTTAGGATTCCTTTTGGTTTATGTAATATGTCGTTGAATAATTGTTATATAATTAGTTTAACATAGGTTGATTGTGGAGGAAAGGTGTAGAGAAGATGGATTGAAAACATGAAATAACTATAGTATACTAAAAATAAATAAAATATGTGGAATAAACTGGAAAACACTTAAATGTATTTGAGATAGTGAGGAACAAATAGAGATGTTTCAGAGTGATTTCGGAATTATTGAGGATTATTTTGTGAAGAGAAGGAAGAGGAGTTAATAGAGGCGAAACACTAAAATTGATTATGATGGTTCAAAAGAAAATAAAAAAAGGAGATTCAATAGCAAAGATAGCCGATGGTCTTGTAGAAGATGAAATTGTGATTTCGCCAATATATAAAATGGTAAAAGAATATCCAGAAGATACGGAGAGAGATATTTATCAGAGAGTGACATGCTCCCACCACTTAAATCCCTGATTTTGAAGTGGGGGCTTCTTGCTCA
>ERZ857972.1709-NODE-1709-length-11038-cov-2.657562_pt1 | contig 11038 bp, 10 predicted proteins | sample MGYA00519757_ERZ857972 | MGnify/ENA primary metagenome ERZ857972 (study PRJEB31778, sample SAMEA3449383) | human gut metagenome | biome: human gut; feature: human-associated habitat; material: faeces | place: United Kingdom | collected 2010/2012 ...
TGCCAGAACGAATTGATTGACGAAATCTGCAAGGTGCAGGAAAACGTAATAGTTGTACTGCACAACGGCTCTCCCGTTGAAATGCCGTGGAACGATAAGGTAAGCGCAATTCTTGAGGTTTATCTCTGCGGCGAGGCTACAGGCGAAGCTACGACGGATATACTTTTCGGCAAGGCAAACCCCTGCGGAAAGCTCGCAGAAACAATACCGATGAAACTATCCGATACTCCCTGCTACCTCACCTTCCCTGGCGACCGCCACGCAGAATATAACGAGGGTGTATTCGTAGGCTACAGATACTACGATAAAAAGGAAATGGCAGTACGCTATCCTTTCGGTCACGGCTTATCCTATACAACATTTGAATATTCCGATATAAAGCTCTCCGACACCGCAGTAGGCGATGATGATATTCTCACAGTAAATGCGGTTATCACGAATACCGGCAACTGTGCAGGCAAGGAAATCGTACAGCTTTATGTAGCGGATAAATCGGGCTTTGCTGTTCGTCCCGAAAAGGAACTTAAAGATTTCATCAAGATCGAACTTCAGCCCGGAGAAAGCAAGACGGTCACATTCAGGCTCGACAAGAGGGCGTTCAGCTACTATAACGAGGAACTTGGCGATTGGTACGCACCTAACGGCAAGTATGATATAATGATAGCAAGCTCGTCCCGTGATATAAGACTTACGGCTGAGGTTACGCACAAAACAGCGGCAAAACTCCCGTTTGTCGCAACTGAAAACACGGTATTCGGCGAGTTTATGGACTATGCCGAGGGCAAGGCTACTCTTGACCTGCTCTTCAGCAAGGTCGCAAAGGGTCTGCTCGGCGGCGATCACTTTGAGCCTGAGGCTGTACGCAGTATGATAGGCAGTATGCCGCTCCGTCAGATACGCTCGTTCGGCGGTATCAGCGATGAGCTTTTACAGCAGGCGGTCGATATGCTGAATAAGGACTTCGGCGGATTTAAGGCGCAGATGTAATATAACAGAATATAATAAACCGGTGCAAGCCACACAGCCTGCACCGGTTTTTATTATAAAGGAAAATAAGAGGCATCATTCAGCGTAAATCCGCTATACAACACGTCATATATTCTGCCGTCCTGTGCGGTATAATGCGTAAATACACCGTTTTCGTCTAATGAGAAAACATAGTCATCCGAATAAATATCACGCATATCAAACATATCAGATATATCAAGCATATCACGCAATCCGGTTTCATTTAGCCATTGCGTACTCTTTGATATAAATTCTTTATCGCTATTATTAAAATATGTATATCTTCTGAAAGCAACTTTATCGTCTTGATAAAAGTAACAATCCTTTTCTACCATCGATATTCCGATACCGGACAATATATTGAAATATGTACATTCCTTTGCTTTTCCGCCGTCAAAACGGTATTTTGTAAACATATCTATCAAAAAAAATGCTCATCATCATTTCTGTAAAAGCAACCGACCCTATACACATCTTCACTGTTATAAAAATATAATCCATAATTATTACTGCCACACATATAGTCGTAAATCAGACGACCGTTTTCATCGAAGCCATATTCATAGCCGTATTTCTGAGGCTTGCTTTTACATTTTTTAATTTTTCCCCTATGGTAACCTCCAACAGCAAGGAACAGATAGTAATCGGGATTATACCAACCTCCTGTACCGTTGCACTCCACGGTAGTATACTCATATCTTACCGCACTTTTCAAAGCGTTATTGAGTATATCTTGGAAATTGTCCTTGTGCGAATTTACAAACGCTTTTACCTCACTTATTTCGCTGTCAAAATCTTCTTTTGCTATATCTGTGATACTCATATTTTACCTCATATAAAAGAAACCGACTGATATAGGACTACCAATCGGTTTATTCTGACATTACGTTTCTTCCTGCTTAGCCTTTTCCCTTGCAAGCAGATTTGCCTTATAGTCAAGATAATTCTGGAGAATAACTGCGGCGGCAACTGCGTCAATCACTTTTTTACGCTCCTTGCCACGCTTGTTTACGTCATTCATCATATTGTGTGCAGTGACCGTGGTCGAACGCTCGTCCCACATAACAACGGGTATTTCGAGGAAGTTCTGAAGCATATCCGCAAACATTCTGCACTTCTCACTTCTCGGTCCGTATGTTCCGTTCATATTTATCGGATTTCCGACCACTACCTCGCCGACCTCATATTCGACAGCGGCGGCGGCTACCTTTTCAACACACGTCTGAAAATTTCTCTCGTCTATAACGCCTATAGGTGACGCAAGCGTCTGTGTTCTGTCACAGCAGGCAAGCCCTGTGTGTGCATCGCCGTAATCAACAGCCATTATTTTCATTATTTTTTATTTCCTTTCGGACAAGTAGTTTTTCCTGTAACAAAGCTGAATTCAAGCTCCGTCATAAAATCGAACAATCCGGGTATTAGCTTTTTCTCTTTCTGCATTTTCTCAAATTCCGCAAGCGTGACAAACTTCGCACCCGACACTTCCTCTGTCTGAAGCGTCAGATCGTCAAGCGTCAGATCTCTGTGCAGTTCGTAGCAGTCGATAAAGAAAGCCGCACCGTGCTTTGTACCTTTGAATGTAAGCTCCTCATCGGCAACATCTATGCCGATTTCTTCCTTTATCTCACGCTTGATACAGTCAATGCTTGATTCTCCCGCTTTGACCGCACCGCCCGTGCATTCCCACAGACCGCCGAAATTCTTATACTTACAGCGCTGTGTAACGAGCAGCTTGTTACCGCTTACTATCCACGCCTCACAGACGATATTGTATTCGCCGGGCTGCATACGGATACCTCTTTTATGAAGTTTTCCGGTACGCTTTCTGTTCTTGTCGTACACGTCCCAGTATTCCGCCACCCGTTTCACCTCCCTGCGATTATCCGTTTAATCAGTTGTTGGCTTTATACTCTTTCAGTGCCTCGGCAAGCTGAGCAGGACATGAACTGCTCTTTGAGCCGCACTTTATACCGTCAAGGCGCTCGATAACCTCATCAACAGGCATACCCTGTACAAGATGGGCTATACCCTGCAGATTTCCGTTGCAGCCCCCTATTACCTGAAGGCCTTCTACCTTGCCGTTTTCAACATCTATTATCATTTTACGGGAACATACTCCCTTGGGTGTGTATTCAAATGTCATTTTTGTCTGCCTTTCTTGTTTTATTATTCCTGCGCCGCTTTCTCAACTGCTGCAGCTACCGCTTCGGCTACCGACTTGTCAAGCGGGCTTGGGATTATGTATTCTCTTGATAATTTGTCGGGGGTTACGATATCGGCTATAGCATAAGCGGCGGCCTTCTTCATTTCTTCCGTTATCGCCTTTGCTCCGCACTGTAAAGCGCCCTTGAATATTCCGGGGAATACAAGAACGTTGTTTATCTGGTTGGGGAAGTCGCTTCTGCCCGTACCTACGATATAAGCGCCTGCGGCAAGAGCCTTGTCGGGCATTATCTCAGGCTCAGGATTTGCCATAGCGAATACTATCGGCTTTTCCGCCATCGACTTTATCATATCCTCACTTACAAGACCCGGCTTTGATACGCCTATGAATACATCTGCGCCCTTCATCGCTTCAGAAAGTCCGCCCTTTATATTATTCTTGTTTGTCTTTGCTGCAATCTCTGCGTGGGCGGGATTTTCATACTTATCATCCCTGTTGATGATACCGTTTATATCGACCATGATAAGATTGCCTATTCCCATATTAAGCAGGAATGTGCCTATTGCGATACCTGCCGCACCTGCACCGTTTATTACAACCGTAATATCCTTCATCTGCTTGCCTGCACAGCGTACCGCATTGATAAGAGCCGCACCCACTACAACGGCTGTTCCGTGCTGATCGTCGTGGAATACGGGAATATCGAGCTTTTCCTTAAGTCTGCGTTCGATCTCAAAGCATCTCGGAGCGGATATATCCTCTATATTTATACCGCCGAAGCTGTCGGATATAAGCTCTATCGTTCTTACTATCTCGTCGACATCCTTAGACTTTATGCAGATAGGGAATGCGTCAACGCCTGCGAACTCCTTGAACAGACAGCATTTGCCTTCCATTACGGGCATACCTGCAAGTCCGCCTATATCGCCAAGACCGAGTACGGCCGTACCGTCCGTGATGACCGCAACTAAATTCTTACGGCGTGTCAGCTTGTATGACAGCGAAGGGTCCTTTTCTATTTCAAGACAGGCCTGTGCAACACCGGGCGTATAGCAAAGCGAAAGATCCTCCCTTGTGTTAACGGGTGCTCTTGAAATAACTTCTATCTTGCCTTGCCATTCATAGTGCTTTTCCAGTGCCTGCTGTTTGATATCGGTTGCCATTTTTCTTTTCCTTCCTTTTGGGACAATTATTTTATTTTCCGTTTCAGAATACGCTGAAGCGAATCATCGGGAGTGTAGTTCGTGCCGATAGCTATCGGATAGTGGTTATAGAATCCGTGAAAATCCGAACCGCCCGTTGTGATAAGATTATGCTCTCCTGCTGTTTTGAGCAGCCTTTCACGCTGTTCTTCGGTCGCACTCTGGTGCCATACCTCCACGCCGTCTATCTTTCCTGCTGCGGCAAGCTCCTCGAGCAGTTCGAAATTGTCAAATACCGCAGGGTGAGCAAGTACAGCCACACCGCCTGCAGAATGTATAAGCTCCAGTACAAAATGTACTTCGGGATAATCCTGCATATCCGTGCTGACTTCCTCTGCGCAAAGTCCCGTTGCAGGATTGAACAGCTCGTCATACACCTTGCCGTAAAGGTCTGTCGTATATCCGTAATCCATCAGGGCGTGCATGATATGACACTTGAATATGACTTTACTGCCTGTCGCATAACGCAATATGCTCTCAAGCGTTATAGGATACTTTTCAATCACCTTCATAGCCATCTGCTTGCCACGCTTCTTACGAAGCTCACAAGTACGCAGACATAAACCCTCAAGCCTGTTCGGTTTTTCAGGGTTGTAGCATATTATGTGCGCCTTAGTTCCGTGTTTGCTGTCATATGTGGAAAACTCGACAGCAGGAATTACGTTTACGCCGTAACGCTCTCCGAGAACTACCGCCCTTGACGAAGAAGAAAGCGTGTCGTGGTCGGTTATCGCAAAATAATCAATACCGTAACGCTTAGCCTGTGCAATGGTTTCCTCAAGTCCCAGTGAGCCGTCAGACATTGTGGTGTGGCAATGTAAATCAGCCTTCATATCAATACCCTTCTTTCTTTGTGTTCTGCCTGTAACGCTACAGCCGCAAACTGCACGATACTAAATAATTATACCACTTTTAAAGGTATAATGCAACAGTTTTTGTAAATTCGGAGCAAACGCTCTTTTTTATGCGAAACGGCACTCCCGCAATTAATGCGGGAATGCCGTCAGACTTAACTATTTGATAACTTTTCCGTGAGCCTTGGGAGCCGCCTTGATCTCTTTTTCACTGCCGCCTCTGTCAACAAACACGGCATTTTCGGCAATATCCTCCTCGGTTATCGGACCAAGCTCGGGGTTGCGTTCACCACGCTCCTCGTAATACGGATTGACAATATACTTCTGTATCACGGGATAGCAGATGAATGTAGTGGTAAAGCACATAAGCGACAACGGTAAGAATATAACCGCAAATACCGAAAAAGGTAAAAAAAGCACAATAAGACTTATTATAGCGAGATTGATGATAAGCGCAATGAAATTACGCTTTACTCCCAGGAAAACAAGGAAAACAGCGTTCTTGAGAATCGAGCCGATTGAAAGGTTCAGTGCAACGATCTCAAGATAAATATAGAAGTGCATTATAAACACAAGAGTAGCACAGCATATCATAATGCAGATAAACACAAGCGAGCCGTCGGGAAGCGATTCGTTCATAAGGAACTGGAAGCAGGCAATCAAGACGGATACTATCATTATAACGTCAACTATGCCGATAAAGACCGACTGCTTGAAATTCTTCTTGAAAGCAGTAAAGAATTCATCAAAAACAAAGCACGGCTGTTCAAGAATGAACTTTCTCATAACGTGAGTAAGAGCCGCCGTAGCAGGTCCGAAGGTAATTATGGGTATGCAGAAAAGAACATACAGCATATTAAGCTCTATCAGCTTCCAGAACTTTCTGCCGAATATTTCCCAATATTTGAAAAACGGCTTTTTCTGCGGTGCCGATTTTGATACGCCCTTGCCAGAGCTTTGATAATCGAATAACTTGAATGCCAAGATAACAACTCCTTAACGTGAAAACGTGAACATTTACTGCCTTAACGGCATTATGCCAATGATAACACCGTAATGTTAACAGCGTTTAAATAATCCGTTACACTCATGCGGTAAAAATACCGTGTAATATTATACAATATTTTTTGTCGGATTGCAAGTTAAAAATAGGAATATTGTATAAAAAGATTCAGATTGGCGGCAACTTCCGTATTCACAGCCTCATAAACTATTGAACAGGCGGTAAAAAAGTGCTATAATAATTTAAATATATTCCGAAAGGAGTCAACTTAAACCGACAGTGGAATACATTACAATCGGAAATGTTAAAATAGAAAAAACCGCTTCACTGGCTCCGATGGCGTCTGTTGCCGATAAGGCAATGCGTACTATGTGCAAGAAATACGGAGCGGCATTACTCACAGGAGAAATGGCAAGTGCAAAAGGGCTGTGCTATTCCGACAGGAAAACTGCGGCTCTGCTTACCGTCACCGATTATGAGCGTCCTATGGCGATACAGCTTTTCGGCAGTGAGCCTGAATTTATGGCAAAGGCGGCTGTTATTGCGGCACAGTACAAGCCCGACTTCATAGATATAAACTGCGGCTGTCCCGTACCGAAGGTAGCAGGCAACGGCGCAGGCTCTGCACTTATGAAAGATCCCGTTCTTCTCGGACATATCGTTGAGGCTGTTGTAAAAGCCACCGATATTCCTGTAACGGTGAAGATAAGAAAGGGCTGGGACGAAAAGAACGTGAACGCCGTAGAGGTCGCCCGTGTTGTTCAGGAAAGCGGAGCAAAGGCGGTCGCCGTTCACGGCAGGACAAAAAATCAGATGTACAGCGGTAAGGCTGACCTTGAGATAATCGCAGAGGTAAAGCAGGCACTCAGCATAGCGGTGATAGGAAACGGCGATGTTGACAGTGGTGAAAGCTGTAAACGTATGTACGATTACACAGGTTGCGATCTGGTTATGGTCGGCAGAGCCGCCTGCGGCAGACCGTGGATATTTTCGGAAATAAAGCACTATCTTGAAACAGGCGAAACACTGCCTCCCCCCTCCCCCGATGAACAGCTTGAAATAATGAACGAGCATATAAGACTGCTTTGTGCCGATAAGGGCGAATATATCGGTATGAAGGACGCAAGCATACCGCATGGTACCTCAAGGGCAGACCCGGTGCGGCTAAACTGCGCAATATGTGCGGCAGCCTTGCAACACTTGAAGATTTCGACAATATGCTGACGCTGATAAGAAATACGGCTCAGCAGGATACATAAGTACAAAAAGAAGGAATGACAAATGAAAGAAACGGCACACAAGTTAAAATCACTTACGGCATTTGACATAAGCGGCGATTATCTGATAAGTCAGTTTGAACGCCTTGCAAGCGACGATGAAGAAACCGCTATCGACGCTTATACAAACATAGCACGGTATCTGCTGACAAACGACATAACACTTGCCGATTACCTCCGTGAGCTTCTCACCTACGCAGACTCAAAGCTCATCGAAAGCTACATCAGAAAAGAAGATACCAACAAGCAATATGCGGTTGAATATGACGTATCGGTAATCAAGGAGCTTGCCAAAATGTCGGCTCACAAGCTGAAGGATTATCTTTTCCAGAAGTTCAACGAGAATTTTATTTTCTCGCTCCCCGAATATGTTACGGGCGGCTTTGACTGCAACGCCGAATACTTCATCCGCCATATAAGCGAGAACGGAAGCGGCATTTACGCAAAATATAAAGCGTTTGTATATGATAACGGCTTGCTTCATCCGATAGAAAAGCCCGACGCAATACGTCTGTCCGATCTGAAGAAATACGAATCGCAGAGAAAACAGATAGTCGACAACACAAGAGCATTCATAGCAGGTCACCCTGCCGACAATGCCCTGCTCTACGGCGACAGAGGCACAGGAAAATCATCGACCGTCAAAGCGCTTCTCAACGAATATGCAAATCTGCGTATCGTACAGGTTGACAAAAAGGATGTTGCCTGCCTGCCCACGCTCTACAAAACACTCAGCGAAAGCCCATTGAAATTCATAATCTTTATAGACGATCTTTCATTCGGTGAAAACGATGAAGGCTTCGGCATACTCAAGAAGGTTCTGGAAGGCTCTGTCTGCGGAAGACCGTCAAATATACTCATATATGCGACCACTAACCGCCGCCATCTTATCAAGGAAACCGAAAGCAGCCGTATGGGCGACAATGTTCACAGTGCGGATGAAATTGACGAAAGTATGTCGCTGTCCGACAGATTCGGTCTGTTTGTGACATTCCTCGCACCGAACAAGGAAACCTATCTCGAAATAGTCCGTAGCCTTATCCTTGACAGAGGCATAATAATAGACGCAGACAAGCTCGACAGATGTGCGGAAAGATTTGCTCTTAAGAGAAACGGCAGATCCCCGAGAATAGCAAGACAGTTCGCCGACAGCCTGCAATCAAAGCTCGCACTCGGCATAGATCCGGAGAAAATGTGATGAAGAAAAAAATACCGCTTTTAATCTCGGCACTGCTTATGCTGACCTTTGCGATAAGCGGATGTGAAAATATCGTACTCGTACCGGGCAGATCGTCCGGTGCGATAACGGAAAGCAGTGAGGCTTCCGAGCCGCTGAGCGCATACCCCGTGACGCTGAACGACACGGAGATATTGAAAGCTCCCGAAAAAATAGTATCGCTTACCCCCGCCTATACAGAGATTCTTTTTGAAATGGGCTACGGCGACAGGATAGTTGCCGTCAGCGACTATTGCGACTACCCCGAAAGCGTAAAGGAGTTGCCGAAAGCCGCAAGCAGTGCGAATCCCGATATTGCGGCGATAAAAAAGCTCTCACCCGACCTTGTGATAACCGCAACGCCTATCGTCACAAAGGACAGAATCTCACTGGAGGCACAAGGCACAAAAGTTCTGACAATTGCGTCCCCGAAAACCATTGAGGAATTTGAAAACATCTACAAATTTTTCGGGCTTGCAATGAACGGCATTTTCGATGGTGAATCTGCAGGTGAAAAAGCATTCGCCCCCGTAAAAAAACAGCTTGATTCGATTAAAAAGACCGACAAAACTTTTATATACGTCACCGCCGCAAATACCCCCGCAGGCAAGGATACGTTTGAAAATGCGATACTCAGCCTTTTCGGCACAAACATAGCCGAGAGTGCAAGCGGTTATACCTATAACCCCGAAATGTTGAAGGACAATCAGCCCGACCTTATTTTCGTAAGTGACACTATAGGCAAGGATATGCTTACCACAAACGAAAATTATTCCGGACTTAAAGCGGTAAAGGACGGAAAAATCACCGTTGTGAAAAACAAATATTTTGAACGTCCGAGCGGCAGGATTACCGAGCTTCTGACAGAGATTGCAAAGGCATTCCCTGTCGAAAAGCCTGAAACCGCAAGCAGTAAGACCGAAAATACCGACAGCAAAGAAAGCAACAATGAAAACAGCAAAGAAACCGAAAACAGCAAGCCTGAACCGGTTTCATCCGATGTTTCCGAATAATTTCAATTGCATATAAAGAGCCTGAACGTAAAAGGCTCTTTATTTTTTACCCCTCTCTCACCTCTTTGTCACAAAAAAATATTGACTTTTTTCCAAATTCGTATATAATTTAATAGGTATGTTTAATTAAAAATCGGGTACGGCTTTTTTGCTACCCTGATGATAAACGGAAGGAATCATAAATTATATGAAATGGACAGGACTAAACGATCTTAGAGAAAGCTATCTGAAATTTTTCGAAAGCAAAGGACATCTGAGAATGGCGTCAGCACCGCTGGTACCGCAGGGAGATAACTCCGTACTGCTTATAAACGCAGGTATGACACCTCTCAAGAAATACTTTCAGGGCATTGAAGAACCGCCCAGACACCGTGTAACAACTTGTCAGAAGTGTATCAGAACACCCGACATCGACAACGTAGGTAAAACTGCAAGACACGGCACATATTTCGAAATGCTCGGCAACTTCTCATTCGGCGATTACTTCAAGCACGAGGCTACGGCATGGGCGTGGGAGTATCTCACAAAGGTGCTTGAAATCCCTGAGGACAGACTTTGGGTAACGATTTACGAAGAAGACGATGAAGCAGGCGACATTTGGGCTAACGAAGTCGGCGTACCCCGTGACAGAATAATCAAGCTCGGCAAGGCCGATAACTTCTGGGAGCACGGAAGCGGACCCTGCGGACCCTGCTCTGAGATACACTTTGACAGAGGTGAAAAGTACGGTCCTTTCGAGAGCTTTGAACAGGCAGGAGAATGTGACAGAATTATCGAGATATGGAACCTCGTATTCACACAGTTCGACAATGACGGCAAGGGTAACTATACTCAGCTTGCTACAAAGAACATTGATACAGGTATGGGACTTGAGCGTCTTGCCTGCGTAATGCAGGATGTTGACAACCTGTTTGAAGTTGATACTATTCAGAACATTATGAAGAAGATCTGCTCCGTAGCAGGTGTAAACTATCACGATGACCCCACAACAGACGTTTCTATCCGTGTTATCACCGACCATATCCGTTCAACGACATTTATGGTTGGCGACGGTATCCGTCCTTCAAACGAAGGCAGAGGCTACGTTCTGCGCCGTCTGTTAAGACGTGCCGCAAGACACGGCAGAATGCTCGGCGTAAACAGACCCTTCCTCTATGAGATATGCGACACGGTTATAAACGAAAACCTCACAGCTTATCCCGAGCTTGACGAAAAGAGAGAATATATAAAGAAGGTCATCAAGACCGAAGAAGAGAGCTTTGCAAAGACAGTTGACAAGGGTATGCAGATACTCGGGGACT
>ERZ857972.1710-NODE-1710-length-11037-cov-5.606811_pt1 | contig 11037 bp, 8 predicted proteins | sample MGYA00519757_ERZ857972 | MGnify/ENA primary metagenome ERZ857972 (study PRJEB31778, sample SAMEA3449383) | human gut metagenome | biome: human gut; feature: human-associated habitat; material: faeces | place: United Kingdom | collected 2010/2012 ...
TCCCAAAACTATGAAAGAACCCGTGAAAATGCTATAATGTAAGGGATTACGACAGGACGGAGAGGTGAAACAATGGTTTCTAGAAGAGAGTTTTCAGAATTAACTAGGGTTCAGATTCCAGCAGCCTTACACTTAATGCGTTTGGGATATACATATCTTCCTCATAATGGTAAGGAGATTATGGGAAGAGATCCTGAAACAAATATTTTACTTTCAATTTTTAGAGAGCAATTTTTAAAATTCAACAATTATGCAACTGATTTGGATGTTGAAAGAGAACTCAATAATATCAAGATTGAATTAGATCAAAACGACTTAGGACGTGCTTTTTATAATCGTATAGTAAGTGAGAGTGGTCCAACTTATGTTGACTGGGAAAACCCTGAAAATAATACATTTCACCTTGCTTTAGAGGTAACCTGTCAAAATGGAGGAGACGAGTTTAGACCTGATATCGTCATTTTTATAAATGGCTTACCACTTTCATATATTGAAGTGAAACAACCTAATGCCATTCGTGATGGTAAGACTGCTATTCAATCTGAGCAATCACGAACAGCTGTTAGATTTGAGAATAGGAGATTTCGTCGTTTCAATAATATTACCCAATTAATCTCGTTCTCAGATAATTTACCTTATATCAGTGGTCAAGGTCAACAAAAGCAAGGGTCCTTCTACTGTTCAAATGCATTTTCAAAAACTAAATTCAATGCATTTAAGGAAGAAAGAGAAGAGGAGCTAATTTATTCAATACATTCATTAGGTGAAGAGGAGATTGATGCAGTATTAAAAGATGTTAATCGATTTGCCTTGAAATCTCAGCCTGAATTTAAGACAAATCAAGATCCAAGTACACCTTGTAATACATTTATCTCATCACTCTATCAAAAGGAAAGACTGTTGTTTTTGCTTCGCTATGGATTAGCTTATGTAGAAGAACGCTCGAAAGATGGCACTATTCAACTGCAAAAACATGTGATGCGTTATCCACAGTTTTTTGCAACAAAAGCAATTGAGGATGCAATTGGAAAAGGAGTGAAGAAGGGTGTAATCTGGCATACACAAGGATCTGGAAAAACTGCCTTGTCTTATTTTAATATCCGATACCTTACAAATTATTTCTCAAAACAAAAAATCGTTCCTCAGTTTTATTTTGTAGTTGATCGCTTGGATCTTGCAGATCAAGCTACGCGAGAGTTTACGAAACGTGGCTTAAAAGTAAAGAGAATTAACCGTCCACAAGAATTGAATGAGAAGCATGATGATTATCAAGTTGCTGTCGTCAATATTCAAAAGTTTAAGGATAATTCAGATTTAACAGATCATTCAGGCTACGATTTAAATCGTCAAAATATCTACTTTATTGATGAAGCTCACCGTTCATACAATGAGAAAGGCTCCTATCTTCCTAATCTATACAATGCAGATAAAAATGCTATTAAGATTGCTTTGACTGGAACACCACTAATAACATATAAAAAAGATGGTAAAACTAAGGAAAGTCATGCAACGACTCGTGACATTTTTGGTGATTATATCCATAAATACTATTACAATCAATCGATTGATGATGGTTTTACACTTCGTTTGATGCGTGAAGATATTGAGACCTCTTATAAAGAGACTCTTCAAACCATCAATGAAGAAATCTTGCGTGGAGATCTTTCCAAAGATGATATTTTTGCTCATCCACGTTATGTCTCACCAATGTTGGATTTCATTCTGGAAGATTTCAATAGAGCACGTGATGTTGTCTTCGATGATGATTCCATCGGTGGAATGATTGTTTGTGATTCATCTAAGCAAGCTCGTGAGATTGAAAAGCAATTAGAAGAACGTAGAAGTTGTGGGGAGACAAATATCACATCAGCTTTAATTCTTCATGATGAAGGAGACAAAGAGTACAAGAAAGATCGTGTAGAGAGCTATAAAGAAGGTAAAATTGATCTCGTCATTGTATATTCGATGTTACTAACAGGATTTGATGCACCTAGGTTGAAAAGATTGTACTTAGGTCGCAAAATCAAGGCTCATAACTTACTTCAAACATTGACACGTGTTAATCGTCCATATAAGGATTATCAATTTGGATATGTGATTGACTTTGCAGATATTTCGAAAGAATTTGATAAAACCAATCGTGCGTATTTGGAGGAACTCAATCAGGAGTATGGTCTAAAAAACACAGGAGAAGATGTTGAAAATGTTTTTGGTTCTCTCTTTGTCTCAGCAGACGAAATCAGTAAACAACTTGAGAAATCAGAGACAATTTTGATGAATTATCCAACTGAGAATCTAGAGTTCTTTTCTCAAACCATCGACGAAGTGAGGGATAGACATCAACTGATTGAGTTACGAAAAGCTCTGGAAGCGATGAAGCAATTTTATAATGTTGCTCGACTTTTAGGACATCGTGAACTTCTAAATAAAATTGACATTAACCAGGTTTCGACTTTGTTGAACGTGATTTCAAGACGTTTACTTAACCTCTCACTTATGGAAAAACCCGATGAATTTTCAAGTCGAACCTTGCTTAATCTAGCAATGTCTGATACGACATTTAGTTTCGTTAAAATCGCAGAAGAGGAGTTACGACTAGCAGCGAATGATCTCTACGAGCTTCGCAAACGAGTGGCAGGTGGGATTAACGGTCGTCCAGATGAAAAAGACCCTGAATGGGTAAATCTTTATGAGGAATTCCGTAGAATCATGAAGAAACATATGATTTATGAGCAGGAAGGCCTCACAATGGAGAATATCAAAGAAACTCAGACTGAGTATCAAAATCTATTTGACGCATTTGAAGATTATAAGAGCCGAATGCGACGACTAGCTATGAATTTCAATGGCGATGAAATGGCAGCTCGATCTTTCAAACATGTTACCAATTCAACCGTGGTAAGTGAATTTCCAGTTATCTTCCATGTGATTAAAGGCTCAAAAGCCAATTTAGATTATCAAATTGGTTTAAATCAAGGTGTCCTTGATAACAATGACTTTTTGAAACGAATGATTCGTGAACAGGCACGCAAAGAAATGAAAAACACAGAATCAAGTGGAAATGAAAAGTTGACAAAACAAGACTTCAACAATCTTGTTGAATCTTTATTCGAAGAATACGAACAGGAATATCAAAACTAATGAATGAACAATATAAGGTCCAAGTCCAAAACTTGGTAGATGATTTGAAAGCAGTCTTTACCCATGCTGGTTTAGGGGGTGAAGCAGGAGAGTACAAGCTCCTTACTCAATCTTTCTTGTACAAATTCTTAAATGACAAGTTTCTCTATGAAGCACAAGCCGTCGATTCGGAAAACACTTATGAGCATTTAGTTTCTATGAGTGAAGAGGATTACGATTGGCTCCTAGAGGATATCGGCACTTCAACAGCCTGGATGAAGCCAAATCAATTCATCGAAACTCTCCATCGCAAGCAAAATGAATCCGATTTTTATGAGACGTTTGAAAACACACTCAATCAAATTGCCGTTGACAATAACGATATCTTTTCTGTTCATACAGCTAAAGACACTTCTATTCGTCTCTTTGACGAACATTTGATTACAGATACTATACCAGATAGTAGCAAGCGAAACGAAGTTGCCAAGTCCATCCTCAATCTTCTTGCTCGCGTCAAGTTTGACGAGACTATCTTTTCACAAGGCTTTGACTTTTTCTCAACTCTCTTCGAGTACATGATCAAGGACTACAACAAAGATGGTGGAGGGACTTATGCAGAATACTATACTCCTCACTCTGTCGCTAAGATTATCGCGGATATCTTGGTGGGAGATGATAAACCTCAAAACGTGCGTATCTATGATCCATCAGCTGGTTCGGGAACCTTGCTCATGAACCTAGCAAGTTGTATCGGTGTGGATAAGACGACCGTCTATAGTCAGGATATCTCACAAAAGTCCTCTAATCTTCTCCGTCTTAACCTAATCTTAAACGGACTGCAACACTCCATCCATAATATCGTGCAGGGTGATACTATTTTAGATAATCGTCATCTCGAAAAGATGGACTATATCGTGTCTAACCCTCCTTTCAAGCTGGATTTTTCAGAGTGGCGTGATCAAGTAGAGACCTTGCCAGAAGCTAGTGAACGTTTCTTTGCAGGTGTGCCAAAGGTTCGTGCCAAGTCTAAGGACAAGATGGCGATTTATGAGCTCTTTGTTCAGCACATCATCTACTCCTTGAAGCCAGATGGTAAAGCAGCCGTTGTTTTGCCTACAGGCTTTATCACTGCCCAATCAGGAATTGATAAGAAAATCCGCCAACACTTGGTGGATAATCAAATGCTGGCTGGTGTCGTTTCCATGCCGTCTAATATCTTTGCGACGACAGGTACCAAGGTTTCTATCCTCTTTATCGATAAGAAAAACAAGGGTGATGTCGTCCTCATCGATGCCTCAAACCTCGGAACCAAGGTCAAAGAAGGCAAGAATCAAAAGACTGTGCTTTCTCCAGAAGAAGAGCAGAAGATTGTCGAGACCTTTATCAAGAAGGAAGCTGTCGATGACTTTTCAGTCACGATCTCCTATGAGGACATCAAGGAGAAAAACTACTCTCTCAGCGCAGGCCAATACTTTGACATCAAGATTGACTATGTAGATATCACAGCAGAAGAGTTTGAAGCTAAGATGACCGCCTTTCAAGACAAACTCTCAGACCTCTTCCAGCAATCGCATGCACTGGAGCAGGAGATAGAGAAGCAGATGAAGGGGATTAAGTATGAGTGAGATTGCGTGGGAAATAACAAGTTTGTCTGAACTTGGTACATTTAGTAGAGGTAAATCGAAACATAGACCTAGGAATGACGTAAAACTCTTTGAAGGTGGCAAATACCCTTTAGTACAAACAGGTGATGTTAAAGCTGCAAATCTCTATATAACTAAAAATGATTCGTATTACAATGATTTTGGGTTAAAACAAAGTAAGTTATGGCCAGCTGGTACACTCTGTATCACTATAGCGGCTAATATTGCTGAAACAGCAATTTTATCATATCCAATGTGTTTCCCAGATAGTATTGTGGGATTTAATGCAAATCCTGAAAAAAGTAGTGAATTATTTGTTTACTATTTCTTTGAATACATTAAAAAAGAAATTCAAAAATCTGCCAGTGGGAGCATCCAGGATAATATAAATATTGATTATTTATCAAAAATGAGAATCAAAGTTCCTGAAAAGAAATATCAGGATAAGATAGTTGAACTATTATCTTCAATTGATAAAAAGATTCTTTTAAACAACCAAATCAACCAAGAGTTGGAAGCCATGGCTAAAACCCTCTACGACTACTGGTTTGTGCAATTTGATTTCCCAGACCAGAATGGCAAGCCCTACAAATCATCAGGCGGAAAGATGGTCTATAACACAGAACTCAAACGCGAAATCCCAGAGGAGTGGGGAGTGGAGAGTGTTGGTAATTTATTAGATAAAGTTACTAAATCTGAAAAAATAGAAAATAATTCGATTGAATTTGTAGGGAGAATACCTGTTATCGATCAGAGTCAAAAATATATTGCGGGTTTTACGAATAATGAAAATGCCTTACTACAACCTCAAAATGGGCATGTAATATTTGGTGATCACACTAGAGTAGTAAAATATATAAATTTTGATTATGCTAGAGGAGCTGATGGCACTCAAGTCTTAATTTCAAATAATGAGAATATTTCAAATGTATTACTTTATCACATGATTGAAGATTTTGATTTATCAAATTATGGATATGCTAGGCATTTCAAATTTTTAAAAGAGAAAATTGTTATAGTTCCTGATAAAGAAGTATCGTCAAAATTTGAAACACAAGCAAATGTTATTTATGAAAAGATTAAGAACAATATTTTTGAAAACCTAGAACTCACCCAACTGCGCGACTGGCTCTTGCCAATGCTGATGGATGGGCAAGTGAAGGTGGAGAAGAGGAAGTAGCAGTTAGAATTATAAAGTCGAAAGAATTTGAGGGCAAATAAATGTCAGAAATTATTTTTTCCATTTGGAAACCATTTATTAAAAGTGAAAATAGAGGAGAGAGGTGGTTAAAACCTATTTTAGAGACTTTTGATAAGTTAAATCCTTGTAATTTAAAACACGAAAATGGGTTATATCATCTAGAGGTTGATAAAAATAAGCATTATGTTTTTTTAGTTATAGAATCTGGAAAGTTAGAACCCAGAGATACTACTGTAACGGACTACTATACGAATCAAAAACGTGAAAATCCTAAATCAGAAACCGAGCTGGAGTTTCTGAAGCAATTCTTTGTCTTATTCGATTTGGATAATAATTTATTGTATTTTTCGGATGTGAGACACCGTAATTTGCTAGAAAAAATTCTTAAAGATACAACAGAATTTGAGTTCAGTATAAAGGGTTTTTACGAAGATAAAGAGGAATTTTTCAATATATTATCTAGTGTTGATGAAATTCAATTTACTTCAAAAAATGATATTTTTTCAACTTTATCAAAAAAACGTGAAGCTCTATCTGATTTATTTGATACTGATAGTTTAGAAGATTTAACATTAAACGTAAAGCTCTCTGAAATGAAAATAAATAAAATCAAAAAATTTCTCAAAAGAATTGTAAAAGAGTCTGAAAATCATCAACTTTCAGGTATCTTAATTAGAGGAAACGATGATGCTGGATTTGAACATGTGTTTAACCGCGGTACGTTTATCAAAAAGATTTCAATTAATGTCGAGAAACAACAAGCAACTGGGAAATTTTTAGGAACAGATGTAAAACATATTTTGCTTAAAAAAGTAGAGAGTTTATCAAATGAGAAAGTTAAGAAAAAAAGATAGAATTATTTCTGGTGGAATTTTAGTAGTAAGTCTGTTTGTATCTTATTTATTAAGGGATAATGTGCTACTAAATCATAGTGACACGGTATCTTTTATTTCTGTAATCACAGGTTTCCTACTTTCGGCTATTGCTATATTGTATTCCTCTCCTATGCGATCTGTTCTATATGATAAGAAATCAGACGTTTATTCATCAAAATGGGAAGAAATAATTGTTAGATATTTCTATACATTTGTGGTTAGTCTGCTTTATATGATGGAGTTATCTTTAGGCATTAAGTATATTCCAGATTTTATAAATGTAGGTTTTTTACTAAGTATTGTAATTATAATAATTGTAGTTACTAAAGGGTTGTTTAAATTGCTTCTAGTTGAGATAAATGATTAATTTTCTTCATGTGAGTTTTCGTAGTTATTATATCTTCAATCATGTTACTAAGTTTTATGTGTTTGTATTTAACATTCTAGCCAAATCACCTTTTGGCTGGTTTTTATTGTCTTAAAATGATACAATTAAATTACCTAAAAGGTAATTTAATTTAACAGAAAGGGATCTATGAAGCTTATCTATACAAACAAAACTGTTAAAAAGCAGTGCACAGAGCTGAGACATGCAAAAAAGGATTTTTCGGATAAGGTTGCTGTAAAGTTACATCAGTTGATTAACTTTTTGGAAGCAGCGGATTCTTTGGCCAGTGTGACGGCTTTTCCCAAGTATCATTTTCACCAACTAAAGGGAAAGAGACAGGGACAGTTTGCTTTGGATATAGATGGTCGGAAGAGTTCCTATCGTTTGATTGTAGGATTTCGTGAGGAGGATTTAGAAAAGGTATTTCCTAGTCCAGTTGAAATCGAAATCTTAAAAATTGAGGAGGTTAGCAATCATTATGAGTAAGAAAGTTGTCGAGTACAAAGACTTGGTTGCTTTTCATCCAGGTCAGTATGTTGAAGACTTAATTGAGGACTATAACGTAACTCAGAAAGAATTTGCGGAGCGCTTGGGAGTTTCTGCCAAGACTGTAAGCAAGCTAGTTAATGCTGAGGAGTCTATTAGTAAGGAGACAGCTCATAAGTTAGCCAAGCTAAGTGGTGTTTCTATGCAGACTTGGCTTAACCTTCAAAACATTTATGATGTGAAAGTGGCTGAAATTATAGAACAAAGAGAGTTTGATCAGGGCCGCGAGAAGGAAATCTGTGAGATGATTGATTTCAAGTATTTTAAGCAAAAAGGCTACGTTCCAGAGAAACGCTATAGTATCGGTGAAAAGATTACAGAGCTTAGGAAGATTCTGGAGGTATCGAGTTTAGAATATCTCGTGACTTTTAACCATTTAGTGAGTTATCGTAATACACGTGATTTTACCGAAAAGAGTATCGTTAATTCCAATATCATGTTAGAGTTGGCTTCAAAAAAAGCTCGTAATAAAACGACCACGAAGCTTAATCGCAGAAAGTTAGAGAAAAGCTTACCAACTTTAAGAGACTTGACAAGACAAGATCCAAAGGATTTTGCTCAAGAGTTGACCGATATCTTGCTAGAGTGTGGGGTTGTCCTAGTGGGCCTTCCTGCTTTAGCAAATGCCAATTTAAATGGTGCAACAAAGAAATTTGGAAACGGTAGTGTCTTGTTGTTATTAACAGATCGTAATAAAGCATCGGATAATTTTTGGTTTTCACTTTTCCATGAGATTGGGCATATTCTGCAGAATGACTTTTCGTCTGATGATGAAGCTAGCGACTCTTATCGACGTTCTGAGGAACAAGCAGACCAATTTGCGAAAGATTTACTAATTGCTCCTCAAGACTATCAAAGATTCATAGATGAGGCTTGCTTTGATAAACAAGCGATTAAGAAATTTGCTGATGAAATTGGTATTCATCCTAGCATTGTTTTAGGTCGCTTGCAGAATGATGAGTATTTGGGTTATGATCAATTTAGAGACTTGAAAGTGAACTATTATTTGGTTTCTTAATGGCTTTTATAGTTACTATCTAAAAACTTTTTCCGAATAATAGAAGTAGAGGGGTCAACCCTCTATTTTTGACTAAGGAGAAGTAGATGGAAAAAAGACACCAGCATGTTTCACCGACCTTGGATATTATGGCTAAGAAGATTTTTAGCCTGCCTGAGGTGACGGTAGCATTTATTCGAGATATTTTGGATTTGGATGTTGTGGATGCTCAGATTTTGGAGGGGACACAGCTTCATAAAAAGGACTTTGATGAGGATGAGCTCTTTTCAACGTCGGTGGATGTTCGAGCTAAGTTGAATGATGGAACTGAGGTTATCATTGAGATTCAGGTGCGTAAGCAGCATTATTTTCTCAATCGTTTTCATTATTATTTGGCTAACCAGCTGGTGGAAAATGTGCAACAATTACGGCAACAAGGGAAGACGCATAAGATGTATGAGCAAATGGAGCCAGTTTATGGCATAGCTATCTTGGAGAAAACCTTGTTGCCAGATGAGGAGTCCCCGATTAATACTTATTGGTTGGCCAATAGTCGGACGGGCAAGCCATTAAATTCTTACTATAAGGATGGGAAACAGCAGAACCTTCTTCAGATTGCCTTTTTAGAGTTGGATAAGTATAATAAAGATAAGCATATCAGGGATGAAGGGCGGCAGTGGCTAGAGTTCTTTGGAAATCTCCCATTTTCTAAGGAACCTAGTCAAGCGGTCACGCATGCCGATTCATTACTGGATTCATCCAGCTGGACACAGGAGGAAAAGGCGATGATTGATGAACGCATACGTATTCAAGAAAATTATGACATGACCATGGAAACAGCAATTAATGAAGCGCGTGAAGAAGGTATAGAGAAAGGGTTAGAGCAGGGACTAGAGCGAGGTCGTTATGAGGGACAACTAGAAATGATTCGTAAGATGCTCTCAAAAGGTCTATCTCTAGAAGTTGTCTCAGATGTGACTGGTTTATCGCTTGAAGAATTAGAGGCATTGTTATCGTAAATTCTAGCTAAGTTAATCAATTTTTTGAAAGTCAGAGGCAGATTTCTGTCTCTTTTTTATTTTTAGCTGTTTAACATTTGTAATACTAAAACATTCGGAAAATAATACTTTGAAGCGTAAAATTAAAAAAGACTGTCAAACGTTTGACAGAAATCTGAGAAAACAGATTTAAAACATTTTGATAGTTTTGGCCGATAACTCTTGCTAAATAAGCCTTTATGGAAATTTAGAGTTTTTTCTTTCTTACACGTGAAAGAAATCACCTTTTTGTGCGACATTTTTAGACTATAATTTAGACGTGAATGACTGAACTTTCTAATATGACAATTTTGTTAAGGCCTTGTTAAAACGGATAGCCTAGCCTTTTTTTTTACTTTTGCATCCCTTATAATTTACTTTGGTTTGTTTTTAATAAGAAAAACAACAGCATTATTAACAATCTTTAATATGAGGGAATCTTTATTTTCTTTCAAAGGACTGCTTGGTCCTAAGATAGAGAGATTGTGAAAAAGAGTATCAGGAGAATAGACTTGTTTAAAGAAAGAAAAACGAAACCAAAGTACAGCATCCGTAAATATTCTATTGGCGCAGCATCGGCTTTGATTGGCTTCATGACTCTTGCTAATGGGCAAGCAGCTCAGGCTGATGAGGCACAATCGATTAGTGATTTGACTGATGCCTCAAATCAGGCACAGACACCTCAAACAGCCTCAAGGGCACAATTGGCGACTTCGGAACCAGCATCAGTTGAGACTGTGCAAGCGTCACAGCCTGCTAATATTGCTCCAGTTCAGCCTCAGGTAACAACTGTTCAAGCAGCTGAACAGACTCCGACCATTGATCAATTGGTTGAGGCAAGCAACCCACAAACTCAAGAAACTTCAGTAAATGTCTTAACCAATGCGACTGAGGACCAAGGTCAAGCCAAGGAGTACAGCACAGAAGGTTACGGTGCAAAAATGCCTTATACGACTCATGAGGCAGAAAATGCAAGTGTTGAAAATGGTGCTACAATCCAGCAGTCAACGGACATGGAATCTACGGCTGTGGAAGCGACTAACCAAACTTATGTTGAGCTTCCTAAAAAGAATGCGGCAGTTACTTTCAATGTCACTGAGCCAGCCAATGCTTTGAATGTGCGTTATACAATACCTGATGGTGCATCAGGTCAGTTGGATGTGCAGGTCAATGGTTCAAGCGTTGGTAATCTTGATTTGTCATCTCACTCAGCATGGCAGTACCTTAAAG
>ERZ857972.1717-NODE-1717-length-11013-cov-9.890765_pt1 | contig 11013 bp, 8 predicted proteins | sample MGYA00519757_ERZ857972 | MGnify/ENA primary metagenome ERZ857972 (study PRJEB31778, sample SAMEA3449383) | human gut metagenome | biome: human gut; feature: human-associated habitat; material: faeces | place: United Kingdom | collected 2010/2012 ...
CAAGATTATGACCGGTTGCTTTAATCGCTGTCGGATTGCTGATTTCCACGGTTCCAGCTTCGTCTGAGAAAAGCTTTTTGCAGGTCTGGCATCTCCAGTATGTTTCGTATCCATCTTTGGTGCAGCCGGCGTCTTTCTTTTCTACCTTTTCAAGATTATGACCGGTTGCTTTAATCGCTGTCGGATTGCTGATTTCCACGGTTCCGGCTGCGTCTGAGAAAAGCTTTTTGCAGGTCTGGCATCTCCAGTATGTTTCGTGTCCATCTTCTATGCAGCCGGCGTCTTTCTTTTCTACCTTTTCAAGATTATGACCTGTGGCAGAAATCACCTCTGTTTTTATTCTTCCACATCCAGAGCAGGTATATGTTTTCTCCCCCGCTGTTGTGCAGGTTGGAGAAGTAGTTATTACCCCGCTATTCCAAATGTGTTCCCCAACATCGGTCGTTTCTGCGCAGGCATTACACTCATGCCAATGATTGTTTTCATCCGAAAATCAGATTGAGTTCCAATCATGTGCAGCAGGGATTGGCTCGGTATAGGTGTGGCTACTGTCATTCTTGCAGACATAAGTGCGAACACCGTCTGTAGTGCAGGTGGGTTTTGTCGTCACAGAGCTTTCGTAGTTGTGTCCTGCAGCAGGGATTGGCTCGGTGTAAGTATGGCTGCTGTCATTCTTGCAGACATAGGTACGAAGGCCGTTTGTAGTGCAGGTGGCTTCTGTCGTCACAGAGCTTTCGTAGTTGTGTCCTGCAGCAGGGATTGGCTCGGTGTAGGTGTGGCTGCTGTCATTCTTGCAGACATAAGTGCGGACACCGTCTGTAGTGCAGGTGGGTTTTGTCGTCACAGAGCTTTCGTAAGCATGTCCGAGTGGGTTAGATGTTCCGCCGCAAATTGTGCAAATCCTTCCGCTTGTGCAAGTTGCTGTTCCGCTCCACTGATGTTTAGTGCGTGGATTCGAAGTATTCTTACCACATTCCAGGCAATAAGTATGATTCCAATGCCATTGCGCGTCTTTATATTCATACTCATACCTTACTGTTACCCGTTTATTACAAGTATCGCACCAGGTGCTATCCGCATATGCCGTTGTTGGCAGCATTATTAGCACCATGCCCAGCGTAAGCAGGACGCTCAAAAATCCTTTTTTCATATAGTTTCCTCCCAATAAACATCGAATTTTGTTGGTAATTTCTGTATATGAAGATTTTATCATGTTGACTGCTTCTATATAATCTCCGTTTCACCTCGAAAAAGTATATTTTGCTATTTCAGCATATACTTTTTCAGTTCATCCCTCTTTTTTATATTCAGCTTCACATAAATCCTGCTCAGATAAGTTTTAACCGTATTGGGTGAAAATCCCAGATAATCTGCAATTTCCTGGTTATTCCAGTCACGGCTTGCCAGCATGGCAATCGAGAATTCCACCGTGGATAATGCATCTGTTACGAAATTCTCTGACATTGGATTGTGGATTGCCATCCATCCTCTGCTAAAACTGATAACCTTATCCGATAATTTGTTATATAGTTTTGAATCTTCCTTACGGATACATGACTCCAGAAGTCCCTGCAGCAAACCATGATGTTCAATAAAGGGTTCCAGGAATTCGTCTTCTTTCGCCATATTCCATGCCAGCATCAATGCGTCTTTTGCTTTCTGCTGATGTTTCAGATTCATCTGGCACATTGCCATCATGCAATACAGATAAATCATACTAATCGGATAGGTGCCGTCCCTGAACATGAATGCTGCCTCACAAATTCCAAGCGCTCTGCCGTACTCCCCTTTCAAATACGCCATATGAGCTATCACATAGGCAGAAAACATCTTAATTCCAGGAGGCAGTGCTGCTGCATAAAATTCCACATCCGGAAGTTCATCTGCCGGAAGATGCAAAAGTACGGAAGACATATATCCTGCAAATACACTAATTGCTTTATCCTCCGCAGACGAAGAATATTTCATTTCTTTTTCAAGACATTCCCGAATCTCCCGTATCCCTTTTTGGGATGCCACGGCTCTGCCAAGTGTCAGATTCGAATATACATATAACAGGCAGGAAGACATCTTAAGCTTTATATTATGGCTCATCAGGTAACGTTCTGCTATATGGCTGCATTTCTCCGCCTGCCCGGTAAAATAATAATATTCAGCACGTGCAATTTTCTGAAAATCCCTGTCTTCAAAACCGGCTACCGTCCTTTTCGCCTCACCCGGCTGAAATGATGCATTGATCAGCGGCAGGATGGTATACTCACTCATGATCGTGTACCTCCAACAGCTTCTATATTCGACATAAGATCAACTCCTTTCCATATTTCTGTCCATAAGCACATTTTTCTATATTGTAAGAGCTGAGGAACCGCCCGAAATAATAAATGCTTGCTCCTATTATATAATTTTGTGAGGACAAAGAAAAGTTTACAGTTAAAAATAGATATTGCAGCTAAATATTAAAGCACAACCAATGAAATTTTATTCAAAGGCTGTGCTTTAAGTTTAATTCTTTAAGCAAATCTTCCTGAGAAACAGATGGCTGATAATCAGGATTACCATTTTTATAGGCTTCCATAGCTGCCTGCTCATCGGGCTCAGGCACAATCTGTTCGACATTATTAAGAGCCTGTTCTTTTATATTGGACACGCTATCTATCACACTCCTTTATAAATTTTATCCTATTTTCTAATATTATACTATAATAAATTTAAAAGAAAAAGATGCAGTCAAACAATCGAAATGTTATGATATACGCAGAGACAAGAAGACTGACTGAAAAGGAGCTGTGTATGAAATTTTTTCATTTATCGGATCTGCATATAGGATTGAAACTGATGAACCGGGATCTTCGGGAAGATCAGGAATATATATTGGATGAAATTACAGAACTGGCGCGCATGGAACGGCCGGATGCGGTGGTAATTGCGGGTGACATTTACGATAAGGCAGTTCCGTCAGCGGAGGCGGTGGAGGTTTTTGACCGTTTTCTGGTCGGACTCACCGAAGCAGTGCAGGATGCGGTTATTATGATGATCAGCGGAAACCACGACAGTGCTCCGAGAGTCAACTGTTTCCGCAAAGTCCTTTCCGGGCAGAACATCTATATGGTGGGACAGCCGCCGCGTACAGAGTCAGAATATATCGAAAAAGTAACACTGAATGATGCGTACGGAGAGGTGAATTTTTACCTCCTTCCGTTTGTGAAACCATCCATGGTAAAACAGATCACAGGTACGGATAAAAACGGAAATAATCTTTCTTATAATGAGACATTGCATCGGCTTATCGATCGTGAAACCATCAATCAGAACAAGAGAAATGTGCTGGTCAGTCATCAGTTTTATCTCCCGACGGGTAAAAAGGCAGAAGAAATTGAACGTATGGATTCTGAGATGCGCACCGTCGGAAATATTGATGAGGTATCTGCGGATGTGCTGGGAAATTTTGATTATGCAGCACTCGGACACATCCACAAACCAATGAAAGTCGGGAGTGAATTTTACCGTTATTGTGGTACACCGCTTGCCTGTTCCGTAAGCGAGGCACAGCAGCAAAAAGGGGTAGTCATGGTCGAAATGGAAGAAAAAGGAAGCACAAAAATGACGGCTCTTCCACTGACACCGCTGCATCAGGTGAGAGTCATAAAAGGGACACTGGAAGAAGTATTACGGGAAGCCTGTGGGGATTATGTGACAGTTATTCTGACGGATAAAGTTGATCTTGATGTGATCGATATGCAGGAGAGAATCCGCCTGGCATTTCCGAATCTTCTTGAAATCCGCAGAGAAAATCAGCGCAAAGCAGATTACAGCAGAAATATTCAGGAAGAAGAATTACTGGATCCGTACGAACTGTGCTGTTCTTTCCTGGAGGAGATCGATGACGAAGAAAAGTTGATTCTGCAGGATGTACTTCATACTGTTCAGGGGGTGAAATAACATGAAACCTTTGAAACTGAAAATGCAGGCATTTGGGTCTTATGGTGAGGAAACCCTGATCGATTTTGAAAAAGTAAACCAGAATCTTTTCCTTATTACAGGCGATACCGGAGCAGGAAAAACAACGATTTTTGATGCGATCGTGTTTGCGCTGTATGGTGAAGCAAGTTCCTCTGCAAACAAAAAAGAGGGTGTGGTTTTGCAAAGTCAGTATGTCGATTTTGCAAAAGAACCTTTCGTGGAGCTTACCTTTTCGGAGGGTAATAACGCAGACAGTGAAATCTATACAGTACGTCGCGTTCCGCGTCATTTAAAGCCAATTACAAGAGGCACCGGTAAGGGCGGACAGCGCGAAATCACAGGTTCTGTCAGCCTTATCATGCCGGACGGAATGGAGTATCCGTCCAAAGAAGCGGACAGTAAACTGCGGGAAATTGTGGGCCTTACAAAGAGTCAGTTTATGCAGGTTGCGATGATTGCGCAGGGGGAATTTATGGATCTTCTGCGTGCGAAATCCGATGACAAAAAGGTCATTTTCCGGAAGCTTTTTAATACAGAAATGTATCAGGATATTGTGACGGAACTGGGGAATCGCAAGCGGGCAAAAGATAAAGAAATTGCGATTTTAAAGACGCAGTGCCAGACGGAAGCTGTCCGGATTCGTATATCTGAAACATATGAATTTCAAAAAGAAATGCAGCAGTCGAAGAGACAGATTGAAGAAGGACAGACGGCAGGACTTGCTGATTTTATGAACAGATTAGAAGCACTCTGTGACTGGATGAAGAAGGAACTTGAGAACGCAGAGAGGGCATATCAGGAGTCGGAATGTGCCCGAACAGGTAAGGGAGAGGAGCTTGCAAAAGCAGAAGAACTTCTGAAATGGTTCGCCCAGCTTGAAAAGGCGCAGGAAGATCTGCGAAGATATGAGACACAGGAACCGGAAATGATCCGTGCAAAAGAGCTGGCAGCGCAGATCCGTGCGGTTTATGAAATTGCAGAAAAATACAACCAGTATCATGAAGCAGAAACGACATGGACAGACAACGTCCGGGCTTTGAAAGAATGGGAAGAAAAAATACCGGAGCTTCTGGAAACGCTGAAAGTGGCAGAAACGACAGAAAAAACGGAGCGCCAAAAGTATAATCAGGAAATAGAAAGATACAGTACAATCAGCGAGAAAGTGCGAAAATCTCGTGAAATCCTGAATGCGATCGGGCAGAAAGAAAAAGAAATTACAGCAGATAAGAAGGCGGCAGAGAACGCAGAAAAGGATTTTGCAGAAGCAGAATCAGCGCTTGAAAATCATGAAAAACAGGAAACTGAATGGAAAAAACAGAGCGAAAAGCTGACGGAAACAGATAAAATACTGGCGCAGTGGGAAGCCAGAAGTCAGGAAGCAGAAAGCCTCTGTCAGGAGCTGGACGCGGTGGCAGTTATCCGGAAGCAGGCAGGAGAAAGCCTTGCAAAAGCAAAGAAAAAACTGGATATTTATGCAGAAATCAGTAAGGAATATCAGAAACTTAAAGACAGCTATGAGAATATGCGGCAGATGTTTCTGAATGAGCAGGCAGGAATGCTTGCGGCTGATCTGAAACCGGGATTTCCCTGTCCGGTCTGTGGTTCGACAGATCATCCACATCCGTTCGCAGGAGCGGTGGATCATGTGGATATCTCGCCCGAAAATCTCCAGACAATGGCACAAGATGTGGAAAACTTCCGTGTAAAACAGGAGCAGGCGGCCAATGAATCCCATGCGGCAAAGACAGAGTATGAGACAAGAAAAGAGACTTTTGTGGAGGCGGTTGGCAGACTTCGTAACCGTATGCAAAAGAGTATTTCGGAGATTCAGAAAGATGCCGGATTGTCCGAAATGAATGAAGCACTTAAAATCTGGAAAAACTCTATAGATATTTCACTGAAAACACTGAAAAAAGATGCAGAGAAACTTCGAAAAATCCGCGAGCTTCTTCAGGGAGCAGAGGAACAGCGTAAAATATTGAAAGAAAATCTCGAGCTTTGCCGGGCAACTCAGACAGAAGCTGCCAGAAAACTTACAGAAGATACGGCACAGTTAAACGGTTTCCGCACATCCTGCGAGTTTGCATCAGAAAAAGAAGCTTCTGATACACTGGAAAAAGCAGAAACTGCAAAGCGGACATCAGAAAAAATCTATAAAAAAGCAGCAGATGCACTCGATGCAGCATCATCTGCGAAACAAAATGCGGAGACATTGATTGCGAAATATCAGAAAGAAATCCCCGCACAGGAAGAGAAGCTTGCAGTGAAAAAAGCAGCTTATATGGATTTCATGCAGGAAAAGCAGATGACAGAGGAAGTTTGGAAACAGCTTGTGAAAGAAAACAACAGGGACACGGAAAAGAACCTGTCAGATACGGTTGAGGCATACAGAGAGGCAAAAGCAGCAGCTATTGCACAGAAAAATGCAGCAGGTGAGACGATTGGTGATGCGCAGAAACCGGATCTTGCCAAGATAAAAGCAGAAAAGGAAGCAGCAGAAACTGCTTATCAGAGTGCAGAAAAAAGATACAGCCAGTTAAAATCTGATTACAAAGACAATCAGGAGATTTTGGCTGCATTATCTGCGCGGATGGAGAAGCGCAAAGCAGTTGTAGAGGAACATGCACGGATCGATGCGCTGTACCGCATGACTTCCGGCAATGTCAGTGGTTCGCGAATGGATCTGGAAACTTTTGTACAGAGATATTATCTGGAGAGGATTCTTTATGCGGCAAACCGACGTTTTCAGGAAATGTCGGCGGGACAGTTTGAACTGCGGATGTATGATCTCAAAAAAGCCGGTGAGGGCAAAAACAGAGGTCTTGATCTGATGGTGTATTCCACGGTGACAGGAAAAGAGCGTGAAGTACGTACACTTTCCGGCGGAGAATCCTTTATGGCGGCATTGTCCCTTGCGCTTGGCATGGCAGATCAGATCAAGCAGAGTTCGGCGGCAATCAATCTTGATATGATGTTTATCGATGAGGGCTTTGGTTCACTTGATGAACATTCCAGAAATCAGGCGGTTCGTGTACTTCAGGAAATGGCGGAAGGTTCAAGGCTGATCGGAATTATTTCTCATGTATCGGAGTTGAAACAGGAAATCGAGGATCAGCTGATCGTCACAAAAGATGAAAACGGAAGTCATGTGAAATGGCAGATAAGCTAAGAGGTATCAGGAAAAATGACACAGGAAACATTGAAAAAACTGGCGCAGTTGCTGGAACAGGATCAGTTTGAACTGATATTGCCGGAAAATGTGCAGCCAGATGAAACAAAAACAGAAGGTGAGGGGACACGAGGCAGAGATATTCGACTTGTATATCTGATGAACGATGCAGTAGAAAGCTTTCTTGTTTTTCGAAATGCCAGAATGACGGGGGAATATCACAGTGAATATCAGGGACAACTGCAGGCATCGATGAACCGGCAGGCGGATGGGTATGTACTGGTCGTCAGACAGGGGGCTACGGTGCTGACATTGTTTTTTGAAGACCTTGATCTGGAGGTTCATCTATATGAATATGCATATACCGGTCATTTCTGGGTGAAGAAATATGAGTATCTCCGCCAGTTGGAATACCGTCTGGCAATTTTGCGGGACAAGCGTGATTATCTTGGAGAAGAGTACTGCACTGAAGAGGAAAAAGAACTGTCAGTGCTTGTGGAATTTCCTCCGTTAAATTACTGCTGTTATCCGGCTGTCCCGGAGAAGTATATCGTGCCACGGGAAAATCCCTGGATCCCGTCGGAAAAAGCCATTATTTATATGAAGAAACTTGCTGTGGAGTGCAGAGATGTTTATTTTGAAAAAATGCTGGAGACATATCGGAAACGTCCGACAAAATTCCGGGCAAAAAGAATCGCAGCCATGCTTCACAAAACAAAACATGCTGCGGTTGTGGATCGCCTGACACACAAACTTCAGGATGCAACGAAAGAATATAAAAGGCGTTCTCTGGGAGAGGTTTTAGAAAAAGGTTATCGGGAAGTGTTTGCAAGAGTAGAACGACGACAGGAAGAATTAAAAAAACAGGGAATCCGTGCAGATATTTTACGTGAAGAACCCTTCACGATTGCGCGTGACTCCCTGGATTATAAACTGTATCTTATGATATGGAAAGAACGCCGGGGAAATCGAATAACAGAGATAGAAGAATATGTCTGTTAAACATTTTTCATTTTGCCGAGTTCTTTCCTTGCAAAAACGACTGCAAGTATAAAAGCCGCGGTATCGGCAATCGGACCGGCATACATCACTCCGTCGATTCCCATAAACATTGGGAAGATTACAATGAGTGGCAGCAGGAAGATTACCTGTCTTGTTAATGACATGATGATACCGAGAGTGGCCTTTCCTATAGAAGTAAAAAATCCTGCAGACATTGGCTGAATGCCGTTGGCAAATGTCAGGAGCATAAAAATCCGCAGATAATTTTCGGCGAATTTAAAATACAGATCACTTCCACCGCCGAACATTCCGATGATCCGGTGAGGGAAAAGCTGGAAGCAAAGGAAAAAAATCGTGGCGATAATTGTACAGGCAGTTGCAGAGTAGCGGTATGTCTGACGCACGCGGTCATATTTTCTGGCTCCGTAATTAAATCCCCAGATAGGCTGTGCGCCCTGCGCGATTCCGATGCAGATTGCGAGGAATACCATATTTACTTTTGAAACAATGCCGACACAGGCAATCGGAATGTCACTTCCATAGACAGAAGCGGCACCGTAATAGCGGAGAATGTTATTCATAACAATCTGTACAGCCGCAATAGCAATCTGATTGATACCGGATGCAAGTCCGAGCGAAGTAATCGCACGCAGGTGTTTGAGCTTTGGCTTCAGCATGTTGCGGTCAAGGTACATCTTACGGAATTTTGTAAAATAGATCACGACAAGGATCGCAGATACGACCTGCCCGATCACGGTTGCCCATGCACCGCCTTTGATTCCCCATTTAAAACCAAAAATAAACAATGGGTCAAGAATCGTATTGATAATTGCACCGGTTAAGGTACACATCATGGAATACGTAGGACTGCGGTCGGCGCGGATAAGATGGTTTCCGCCGACGGACAAAGTAAAAAACGGAAGACCGATGGCGATGATGCTAACATAGTCTGTGGCATAAGGCATGACTGTATCTGTCGCTCCGAAGAAAACGAGCAGCGGATGCAAAAAAAGCAAAATGATCGCGGCAACCGATACACCGGTGATGACAAGCGTGGCCAGTGCACTTCCGGCAATTTCACTTGCCTTACGTTCTTTGCCGGCACCCATTTCAAGGTTGTAGTTGGATGCACCTCCGATCCCGAGGAGTAGTGCAGCAGCAGTTGAAATCGTTGTGACCGGAAATGCAATGTTTGTTGCAGCGTTTCCGAGCATTCCGACACCCTGACCGATAAAAATCTGATCGACGATATTATAAAGAGCGTTGACCAGCATACTGATGATGGCAGGTATCGCAAATTTGGCCAGGAGTCTGCCGGTTGGTGCAATTCCCAAAGGATTATCTGCAGTTGATGAATTAGATGGATTCAAAATAAACGACCTCTTTCTTCTATAGTAATGTAGTGCGAAATCATTTGTAGATATCATAGAAATCAGTATAACATAAAAATAAAGAAAGTGTGAGGGCGAAATATGAAACAAAAATATCTGATTGACACAAAAGAAAACAAGTTGTTTCTGAAGGCGATGTGTGAAAATCTGCTGAACTTCGGACATCAGTTTCCGGCACCGGACGGAACCTGTTATTATCTCGGGGATGACGGGACTCCATGGAAGTCATATAACAGAGATACATTCGAGACATGCAGGATGTCTCATGTTTATACAATCGGAAAATATCTGGGGCATGAAGGCAGTGAGGAGCTGATCGATGCTGCAGTAAAAGGACTGAGTGGTGCAGCGAAAGATAAAGAAAACGGCGGATGGTATTCTTCTATTACCCCTGATGGAGGTCATGTGGACAATAAACTCTGCTATGTACATGCATTTGTGATCCTTGCTGCTTCAGGAGCTGCGCTTGCAGGACATCCAAAGGGAGAAGAATTACTGCAGGATGCACTGGATACATATGACTGCTATTTCTGGAATGAAGAGGATGGAATGGCATGTGATACATGGAATACAGAATTTACTGAGCTGGATCCGTACAGAGGATTGAATGCAAACATGCATACGGTGGAAGCATTTCTGGCAGCGGCAGATGTGACGGGGGATGAAAAATACCGGATGAGATGCGGGCGAATTATCAAACAAGTGATTGGCTGGGCATCAGATAACGAATGGCGGATCCCGGAACATTATACAAGCAACTGGGAACCGGATCTGGAGTGCAACAAGGCTCATCCGGATGATCAGTTCAAACCATATGGGGCAACACCGGGGCATGGTCTGGAATGGGCGAGACTGATCACGCAATGGACGCTTTCTACTTATAAGAAAGAGAAAGAAAAAACAGCTCCTTATATTGAGGCTGCAGAGAAGCTTTTTGACAGGGCTGTAGAGGATGGCTGGAATGCGGATGGTGCACCGGGGATTGTATATACGACAGACTGGGATGGCAAACCGGTAGTTCATGACAGAATGCACTGGGTACTTGCCGAGGCAATCAATACATCAGCTGTGCTCTGGCATGTGATAGGAAAGCAGAAATATGCAGAGGCTTATGCGGAATTTATGGAATATCTGGATGAAAAAGTGTTGGATCACGAAAATGGTTCCTGGTTTCATCAGATGGATCGTAACAATGTACCGGGCAATACTGTATGGCCGGGCAAACCGGATCTCTATCATGCAGTGCAGGCAACATTGATTCCGTATTATGCGCCGGATCTTTCGATTGCGGTTGCTGTCAAAGAAGGAAAAAGTTTATTGGAAAAATAAATTAACTTTTTTGAAAAAAGGTGTTGACAGTCTGGTTGGAAAGTGTTATCCTAACTAAGCTGTCACGAAGAATTGTTTCTTCTGAACAAACAATTTGAAAAGTTTTGAAAAAAGCGAAAAAAGTTGTTGACAAAGAAATGAAGATGTGATAGAGTAAACAAG
>ERZ857972.1745-NODE-1745-length-10790-cov-4.444341_pt1 | contig 10790 bp, 9 predicted proteins | sample MGYA00519757_ERZ857972 | MGnify/ENA primary metagenome ERZ857972 (study PRJEB31778, sample SAMEA3449383) | human gut metagenome | biome: human gut; feature: human-associated habitat; material: faeces | place: United Kingdom | collected 2010/2012 ...
GCGGCGTGGCCGCCGCCACCAAGAGCGACCTGATCCTGCGTGACGCCGACCTGTACCAGTCCATTCAGGCGCACTCCCCCGTCATCTGCAAGGTCACCGTCACCACGGCAGACGAGGAACTGGCCTCCAAGGTGGAGCCCCGCGCCCCCTCCCCATCCCGGCGTCTGAGGGCGGTGGAGGGCCTGGCCCGGGCGGGGATCTTCTGCGGCGTGCTGCTGATGCCCGTGCTCCCCTTTCTGGAGGACCGGCCGGAGCAGGTCCTGGAGGTGGTGGACCGGGCGGCGGACGCAGGGGCCCGGTTCGTCTATCCCGGCTTCGGGGTGACCATGCGCCAGGGACAGCGGGAGCACTTCCTGCGGCAGCTGGACCTGGCGCGTGAGATCAAAAAGCCTGTTATCATTCACTCCCGGGATGCGGCGAAGGATACCGTGGATCTCATGACGGAGGCGCACGCAGAGGAGATCGGTGGCGTAATTCACTGCTATTCCTATACGAAGGAGACGGCGAAGATTTTCCTGGATATGGGATTCTACTTCGGAATCGGCGGCGTGCTGACTTTTAAAAATGCAAAGAAGCTGAAGGAAGCGGTAGAATATATCCCTATGGATCGCATCGTACTGGAGACGGACTGCCCCTATCTGGCGCCGGAACCGAACCGCGGCAAACGTAACAGTTCCCTGAACATTCCCTATGTGATCGCTGTTATGGCGCAGATTAAGGGGATCACAGAGGAAGAAGTGCGCAAGGCGGCATGGGACAATTCGCTTAAGCTGTATCATATGGAAAGATAAATGGTCAGCTGATAAAGAGGTATGATTGGTGGGGGAATCTATAATAGCAAAAGGTAAACATTATGGAAACAAGTACAACAAAGCAGCTATTTTCAAAAGATGATCTGAAAAAACTGATCATTCCACTCTTATTTGAACAGGCACTGGCAATCACTGTGGGCATGGCAGATACCGTCATGATATCCTCTGCGGGAGAGGCGGCGGTCTCCGGCGTATCCCTGATCGACATGTTCAATAATCTTATCATCAGTGTGCTGGCGGCACTGGCTACCGGCGGCGCCGTGGTGACCTCCCAGTTCCTCGGAGCCGGGAAAAAAGAGGATGCCTGCAAATCTGCAAAACAGTTGATCGTGTCATCGGTATGCATTACGATCGGTATATCGATTTTGGTCATGGTGTTCTGTAACGGCATCATTTCCCTGTTTTTCGGTAAAATTGAAGCGGACGTATTTCACAATGCTGTGATCTATATGATGATCTCTGCGCTGTCCTTCCCGTTCCTTGCCCTGTACAATTCCTGTGCGGCGCTGTTCCGCTCCATGGGCAATTCCCAGATCACGCTGAAGGTATCCGTGGTGGAAAATATCATTAATATCGGTGGAAACGCCCTGGGCGTCTATGTGTTGGGACTGGGCGTGGCAGGTGTGGCGATCCCTTCCCTGATCTCCCGTGCGGTGGCAGGATTCATCCTATATCATTTGCTGAAAAACCCGTCCAACGAAGTGCATTTATTAAAAGAAAGATTCCACATCGACTGGCCGGTGATCCATAAGATTTTTTACATAGGTATCCCCAGCGGGATTGAAAATGGTATTTTCCAGCTGGGACGTGTCATTGTGGTAAGCATTATCGCGGGTTTCGGAACTGTGCAGATCGCTGCCAACGGCGTGGCGAACAGCTTGGACAGCATGGGCTGTATTGTGGGGCAGGCTATGAATCTGGCAATGATCACGGTAATCGGCCGTTGCGTCGGCGCCGGAGATTCCGGTCAGGTGCGGTATTATACGAAAAAATTATTGAAGATTACCTACTTGTGTACCTTTATGGTAAACAGCGTCATCCTGCTGTGTCTGTCGTGGATCCTGAAATGCTACGGATTAAGCCCGGAGACCACGCAATTATCCTATATTCTGGTCATGATCCACAACGGTATGGCGATGTTTTTGTGGCCGGCGTCTTTTGTTCTGCCGAATATGCTTCGTGCCTGCAATGACGTACGGTTTACTATGGTGCTGTCTATTTTTTCCATGTTCGTGTTCCGTATCGGATTCAGCTATATCATCGGTGTGAACATGGGTTACGGAGCCATCGGTGTCTGGATCGCTATGGTACTGGACTGGATCTTCCGCGTGATCTGTTTTGTGAGCAGATATTTGTCCGGACATTGGCTGAAGACAGCCGGATTACAGGATAACAGATAGCAACAGTTCATCTTGTGAACATATGCGGCCACAAAATCATTCGAGCATGATTTTGTGTGCCCGGATATATTCACGGATGAACTGTTATGAGGTATAATGTGGGAAAAAGAGAGAGAGGTATGCAATATGCAGGTAGTATTGGAAAATGAAGCTTTAAAAGTAACCATCAACAGCTTTGGTGCAGAGCTTGCAAGCATTCGGGGGAAAGCAACTGATACCGAGTATCTGTGGAATGCGGATGCAAAATTCTGGAAGAGAACTGCCCCGGTGCTGTTCCCCTTTGTAGGAAGTCTGAAAAATAAGGAATATCATTATGAAGGAAAGACCTATTCCATGGGTCAGCACGGCTTTGCCAGAGACATGGAGTTTGCCGTGGATGTGCAGACGGCGACGGAAGCATGGTTTTCCCTGCAATCCAATGAAGAAACAAAAGCAAAATTCCCGCTGGAGTTTATCCTGAAGATCGGTTATGAATTGGAAGGAAAAGATCTGAAGGTCATCTGGCAGGTGGAAAATCCGGATACGAAAACACTGTACTTTTCCATCGGAGGACACCCCGCATTTATGTGCCCCGTGGATGGAAAAGGAAAGCAGTCGGAATATTATTTTAAGTTTGATACGGACAAAGATCTGACTTACGGATTGGTGGCAGATGACGGACAAGGACTCATGGGACAGCAAAAGGATGTATTACCGGTGAAAAACGGCTATGCGCAGATCACAGAGCACTTATTTGACCGGGATGCACTGATCGTGGAGGAACGTCAGGCTTCTGCAGTGAGCCTGTGTACTCCGGACAAAAAGCCGTATGTTACCTTAAACTTTGATGCTCCGTTATTCGGTCTGTGGTCTCCCGCAGGCAAGGGAGCACCGTTTATCTGCATCGAGCCATGGTATGGCAGATGCGACAAGACGACCTTTGACGGCAGTTTAGAGCAAAGGGAGTACAGTAATACCCTGCAGGCAGGCGAGGTATTCCGCAAGGAGTACACTATCACAATAGAATAATTACGAGAAAGCGAAAAAGCTTCTGAAAAAAGCTTCGGGCACAGAAAAAGATTGTGCCCGGAGCTTTTCTTATGCTGCTATTCAATATAAATATATCGAATATCAATAAATTTATATTGACATTCGTATAATAGAGTGATATGTTAAGGCTACCAAGAAGGAAAGAGGTATTCATTATGGAGAAGAGAGAGTTGTCGGAAAAGGAGCTGCGGGAGAAAAAGTTATCTTTGGCGAAGGGGACAAAGTACCTGCTGGATTTCATGTTCTATGCGGGAATCCTGGTGACGATAAGTCTGCCGCTTAGTCTCAAATACATAGGAAAGTATCTGGAGGCGGTGGAGGAGCATTACCTTCCGGCGGTGATCATATTCGCCATCCTGGGTGTGCTGGCATTATTGTTGGTCAATGAACTGCGCAAGATGTTTGGCACGGTGCTTGCGGAGAACTGCTTTGTACCGGAAAATGTGGCGAGTCTTAGGAGAATGGGAGACTTAAGCTTTTTCATTGCGGCCATGAGCGCTGTGAGATGTGTGGTGTACCTGACCATTGCCATGCTGGTGATCATTCTGGTATTTATCATTGCAGGCATGTTCAGCAAAGTGCTGGCGATGGTATTTGAAGAAGCCGTGCGCTACAAGGAAGAAAACGACTTAACAATCTAAAAATTCAGTCACTCAAAATTAGAAAGGCATCTATTATGGGAATCATTGTAAATCTGGATGTAATGATGGCAAAGCGGAAGATCAGCCTGACAGAACTGGCGAATCAGGTGGATCTGACACAGGCAAATTTATCCATCCTGAAAAATAATAAAGCAAAAGCCATACGTTTCTCTACACTGGAATCCATTTGTGAGGTGCTGCATTGCCAGCCCGGAGACATTCTGGAGTATGTAGAAGACACAAAAGAAGAGGAAACCAAATAAAACCTGAGAGGGGGAGATCATAATGCAGGAAAATACAGCAGTACAGGAAACAAATTCAATAAATCAGGAACAGATTTCCGGGCAGAATGTAGTCCGGGTAGTGGAAAAAACAGAGACTGTGGAGACAAAGCGCTTGCAGGAGCACTATAATTTCTTCGGACCGGTGACTTTTCTCTATGCCGTATTCTATGCATTTTGTATGTTCCGGAACGGCTCGGGGATCACCTTCCCTTTTTTCCTCGCAGGCACTTTACTGTATTTTGTCTTCTCGCTGTCAAAACTGGAGATTACCTTGAAAAAAGGAAGCGCCTTTTACATGATCAGCATTCTGCTGCTGGGGGTATCCACCTTCTGCACCGACGGATGGGCGATCATAGGTCTGAACAAGCTGGCGGTGTTTCTATTAGTGATGTGTCTGCTGCTGAATCAATATTTTGATACGAAAAAGTGGAATCTTGGGAAATATGTGGGAAGCATCTGTCAATTGGTGGTTATGAGCTTCGGGGAACTGGGGAAGCCTTTTTCCGATGGCAAAGCCTATTTTCGTGAAAAGGGAAAAGTAAATAAGAAGGTATGGTACGGACTGCTGGGAGTGGTGATCGCACTGCCCATTCTGCTCATTGCCGCCGGACTGTTAAGCTCTGCCGATGCGGTATTCCGTAAGATGACAACGGATTTCATGAACTGGATCCGTCCGGACAATATATTCAACGTAGTCATCCGGGTAATGTTTCTGTTCTTTGCCTCCTATGCACTGACTTCCTACCTGTGTAAGCGAAGCATCCCGGAAGAAGTGAAGGATCGCAGAAAGGGTGAACCGGTGCTGGCAATTACGATTATGTCACTGCTGTCACTATTGTATCTGCTGTTTTCCGGTATTCAGATCTTCGGATTGTTCTTAGGAAAAATGCAGCTGCCGGAGGGCTATACTTACGCACAGTATGCAAGAGAGGGCTTTTTCCAGCTGCTGGCTGTCAGCATTCTGAACCTGATCCTGGTATTGGTGTGCCTCAGCTTTTTTAGGGAGAGTAAGGTACTGAAAGTGATTATGACGATTATGTCATTATGTACTTTTATCATGATCGCATCCAGCGTAATGCGAATGATCATTTACATCCGGTATTATTATCTGACTTTCCTGCGGATCTTCGTATTGTGGATGCTGGCGGTATTATTCGTCATGTTTATCGGAGTACTGATCAACATTTACAGGGAAAGCTTCCCTCTGTTCCGCTATGGTGTCGTGATGGTGACCGTGCTGTACCTGGCATTGTCCTTCAGCCATCCCGACTATATTATAGCCAGAGTGAATATTGCCAATGCACCCGGCGGAGACTTCTCTTATCTGAGTGATCTGAGTGCGGATGCGGCTCCGGCCATTATTCCTTATATGGAGAGCCTTGGGTATGATTTCGGCGCCTATGAACTGGAGAACCCTACGGATATTATGAGTGAAGATACGCAGGCTCAGTGGTGGGGGAGTTATCAGCCGAAAGGATTCGGATATTATTACCTGAACCATAATAAGAAGCGTCTGGATCAGACATCTCCGCGGACATTTAATATTTCCAGATATATGGCACGGAAACAGATAGAGGCAAGAATCGATGGAAAATAAAGAAATGAATACGGAAAAAATAAAGTTTTATAAAAAGCATCCGGTGTTGCTTACATGGCTGATTTCTATATTTATCGGACTGGGCTATGCGCTTTTTACGATCATAGCCTCTGTTATTCATTATGAGCAAAGAGATTATGTATGGGAGATCATTAAGGCTTTTACAGAAATGTTTACCTGGGCAATTTTAATGGGAGCGGTACTGGTATTTCCTGTGGTGCTGACGATCAGCGAAGGAATCTGCCTGATCAGTGAAGCATGGGAACGTCCGGTGAAGGGAGCCTGGCTGTTTGACCAGCATGTATTTTGGATGGGCGGGTTCTATGAACTATGCTATCTGGGGGTGATTATGAATGTGACATCTGCCGACTGGCAGGCGCAGTTAAGCAATTCCAATAAACATACACCGATTTACAGTGGTTCCATGATTACTTTTATAGTACTTCTGCTGTTGGCATTTTTAGGGTATGAGATTCTGCAGAGCATTCCGCTTCGGAAGCTGCCGCCCCTTGTGACAGTCCTGTCGATTTCCGCAATGTACCTGGGACTGCTGGAGCTGATCCTGTTCACAGTACAGATATTCAAGCCGACGATTTTGCTTGATGGATATTTGCTATTATTTCCACTGTGCTGTGTGCTGCTAGTGGTGCGACTGCTTCTGAAGAAAATACGGGAGTGGAATGCACTGATGCAGAATGCGGAGGCGGAACACTTTGGGACGGGGAAGATTTATCAGAATCCCATGCTGCGTTGGTGTGACAGCATATTGCGGAAGGCTGCATGGTGGCCGGTGCTGGGACTGGTATTGATGTTCCCACTGTTGGGGATCCTGATCGCAATCCTCATGCTGTTTGGGCAGGCACCGGATTCTGTGATTAAAGCATTCACGGAGACCAGCGACTGGAATCTGTCACTAAGACAGGCACCGCAGAATGTCATGTATGATGAACATTATCTCTGCACGGTAGCTGCCGGCGGTCATGAAAAGGTCGTAAAGCCTATCCGTCTGGGGAGGCGGCATGGGCATGAAGTCATTGTAAACCGTCAGCTGTGCATTGCGAACGCTTTTGAACAGGTGTTGGAAGAACGGACTCCCGGCTTCCACCGGGCACTACGTCATTTTTATGATACTTACGGGTTCCCTGTGGCGAGACTGATCCACAGTAAATACACGGCGGATCTGGTGTATTTTATCATGAAACCTTTAGAATGGATCTTCCTGTGTGTGCTGTACCTGACAGACGCGCATCCCGAGAACCGCATTGCCGTGCAGTATACCGGGAAAACGGCAGCGCAGGTGGAAGAATAGTAAAATATTAACTCCCTTTTCGGAATTGTGTACCCACTGAAAACGAGCCTATAAACATGCATTCACAATGCATAAAAACACGTTCCGGCTATTTCCCACACATTGAAATATACACTTAGATAACATATAATACGAAATATATTTTGGGGAGGATTATGACCATGAAAAAGAAATTATGCAGTATTGTTTGTCTTTGCTACTTTGTTTCAATTATGTTATGTGCATGTGGAAGAAAAGAACAGGGGAATCCTATTAGATTGCCAGCCAGAGAGGATATTGTATCGATTGGTGTCTCTGACGGTGACAAATATGCTATGTCACCTAACACAGAAGGTGAAGCTACGGAGTTTATTGATGAATTTTTATCTATGCTAATGGATATGGAAACAACCAGTCAGCAATCAATCAATGATGCACCGGTCAACAAAGATTCTATTACGATCAATATAAATTGTGATGGGGCGGCAGGAACTACTCTTTTTTACTATGTAGATAAAGGAATCGAATATGTAGAACAGCCATATCAAGGAATTTATAAACCAACGCCTGCTTTAGGTAATTGTATAACTGAAATGCTTGCTTCGGCAGATAATAGACCGCTAATGGTAACATTTCAGGCATCGGTAATTGAAACGAATCATGATTCAATAATAGTAAAACCGGTAGATGGTTCTTTGGAACTTGATTCAGCAGATAAGTTTTATATATCAAACGAAGAGAACCTTGAATTGCAAATTGGAGATTTCGTAGAAATTAGCTATAACGGAGAAATAATGGAATCATATCCTGCACAATTAGGAGAGGTTTATAAAATTACCGTGATAGAACAGACAGAAGCAAATGCCATGTGGGATAGAATACCTATGGTAAGAATAGATGGTAAATTATACTACGATACAGGGAGAGAAAGCATCATGGATGCACGTTGTGGCACTATGGATGGAGAAATAACATCAACTGTCGATGGAACTGAAATACCAACAGAAGATAATCAGTCTAATTTTGGAAGTGGATTTGGTTATCAGTATGGGGCAGACGATACAATAGAAATTTATATGAATGAAAAGTGGTTCGTCTTTGAATACAGAGAAGAATCTGAATGAGAGAATAAACGATAGATAAGTCAAATTAAATTCAAAAGGCTGTCTCAATAAAGGGATAGCCTTTTTCAATTCTCAGCCTAAATTTTCTCAATATTCAGTAGGCAAAATCCAAGATACAGTTGCTCAAATTGCTCGAAAAATTAAGAAATGTATGAATATACACTAAAATTGGGGAAATGAACAGCGGGAACACTTTTCCGAAAAGGGAGAATATTAATGGAAAAAGCTCTCCCTTTTGGATATAATAATATTTGAAAGGGAGGCTTTTTTATATGATAAAAGTGAATTGAACTAAATCGGAATTTGAGGGAGGAAACAGTATGAAAAAGATTATTGCAATGGTTCTTTGTCTTGTGTTGGTTTTTTCATTGGCTGGTTGTGGAAATAATGATCAAAGTTCAGATACGCATGATGCGAACTACGAAGAAGGTTATACGGCTGGCTACGAGGTTGGATATAATGATGGGAAGCAGCAAATGGTCGAAAACAAAAAGTACTTTGCACAGTTTTCGGGATCTTTTACAGCTTCCGTTGAACAACTCTTGCCGGATTACTTTGCGCTTCCGGGAAAAACGATTGCCGTAGTTCACTTCTTTCAGGATAAACCATTTTTACTTCGCTTTCAGGAAGATATGACAGGAAAGCTTGTTGAAGGAACGGTTTATGTGTTCGAGTTCAAGACATTTGAAGTTGAACTTTCGGCTGATGAGGAAAATCCAGATATTTCGGATTATATGTATTCCATAGATGTTACTAATTATAGAGTTGCGGAAGATAGCGAACTCGGGTTGGACAGCATAACGCCGACTGTTGAAATAATATCGAAGTAAGTAACCGGATTATTTAATTAATAAGAAATCACTGTGGTAAATTCCGATTTATAGAATTGTCTTTTAAGGGGTAATTATACTATTACACTTAAAAGACAATTTTGTTTAGATATTAAAATATATTTATTGCCTAATTAGGAATTATAAGTTATACTTCGCGTATAAGTACATTTCACTTATGAAAATTTCTATGTCAGCGAAAGCTGATGTCCCATCCGATTCCCTAAATCATAGAACCAGGAAGAAGGGAAGAGGAAAACCCACACAGAAAGAAAATCAGTTGTATCAGAAAAACAGGTAAGTTATAATGTAGATATGGCGAAATCCTTTTATTTTCGGCGGAATCTATGATTACCTGACACAAAAGGATGAACCCGGCGAATATGAGATCCTGAACCGGGCAGTATTCTATGTAAGCAGACTGGTTTCTTCCCAGAAGGAACGAGATTTCGAGAATTCGAGTTACGATGACATCAAATGTGTCTATTCCATCTGGATCTGTTGAATATCATTATGATAGGTCTTGCGAAGGAACTGCCGGAGCATGATGAGACCTACGAGCTGCATCGTCTGTTGGGAGCATTATTGTCCAGAGAGCTTACTATAGATGAGAAGCTGGACATTATTGGAAATGAATATGATATCCCATTAGAAGAGAATTTCAGAAAGGATATGAGCACTATGTGTAATTTGAGCCAGGGAGTTAAGGAAGAAGGTATTGCAATTGGACGCAGAGAAGGGTTGGAAGAGGGACGTAGAGAGGGCCATGCAGAACTTATTACAAAAATGTATAAAAATGGTCTTTCAATAGAACAGATTGCATCTGCAACAGATAAAACAATAGAAGAGGTAAAGACGATTATTGAGGGAAAAGAAAAATCCCAAGAGGCCTGAGAATTATTACCGGAAAAAACGCGGGGATGTGTAATTCATGTTTATACATTTCTGCGTTTTTTATGAAATGATAATTGAATAATAAATCGGAAGAGTTGCACGTGATGCAACTATGATGCAATGGTATGTTAAATTCTTTACTGTAATGGACGGGGGAAGCGTTCGGTTACAATAAATACATAAGGAGAGATACAAAATGAGGGGCAAATTAATAGTTATCACAGGAGTTATGGCACTGGGGTTGTCTGCCTGCGGAGCACAGGGGAGTGATCCGGTGGGAGGGAGTAGTAGTTCAGAGGTTATCGGATCCGCAGAGGCTGCGGTAACGGAAGAGAGCACTTCAGAGACTGGTGAATCCATGGAAGCGACAGTATCCACGGAGACTGTTTCCGACACTACGGCATCCACGACAGGTCCTTCTTACGAAGATGAGAACGCATGGCTTCCCTGGGAAGACTACGGGGAATATTCCAACACTGTGAAAGACTTCTACAATGACGATGAGAAAAAGACCTATTACTACGAAATGGATGAGTTCTTTTTTTCCGATGAGAAATATGCCAAAGTGAATGATTATCTGCAGCAGATGTATGAGAATTACAGAACCCAGTATGAGGAGGAAGGGGAGAATCACACCGGAGCGTATGAGTTAGTGGATGAAACTCTTTCCGAGGGACAGCGATACGATGATAATTATCTGGTATTCAATGGCATTACTTTAGCGGATGACGAGTATGTCAGCCTGCATTTTAATGACACGGTTTATTATGCAGGAGCAGCGCATCCATTATCCTATTACATACCCGTGACGATTTCCATTGCCACCGGCGAAGAAGTCACCCCGGAAGAAGTTTTGGGGAAGACTTGGGACGAGATCCGGGCAGCAGGCTC
>ERZ857972.1760-NODE-1760-length-10663-cov-2.790818_pt1 | contig 10663 bp, 8 predicted proteins | sample MGYA00519757_ERZ857972 | MGnify/ENA primary metagenome ERZ857972 (study PRJEB31778, sample SAMEA3449383) | human gut metagenome | biome: human gut; feature: human-associated habitat; material: faeces | place: United Kingdom | collected 2010/2012 ...
CGGAATGCGCTCGAAGTCGCACAGTTTCTCGTCGTTGAACTTCTCGAACTCGTGCCAACCGACGTGCGGGCTCAAGAACGTCGATTCGGCAATCCAGCGGTTGCCCAGACGGTCGAGCATCACGAAGTTATTCGCCTGGGGCGTAAGGGTGAATGCGTATTTCCACTCGAAGTCTTTGAACCACGCGTTATACGAGCCGATAATGTTATTCATGTGCCACAACTGCGCGCCGACGTCTTGCACCATCTTGATGCCGTCGCCCGTGTTGAAGGGCCAACCGTAGAAACCATTCATCGGATAGCACTTGCAGTAGGTGTTTTTCAGCTCATCGTTGTGCTCAAAGCCGCCAATGGTCATGATGACGCCCTTGCGTGCCTTGATGGCGTATTGCGTACCGTCGTCGCCAATATAAGTGTAGGCGCCGACGATTTCCTTGGTTTCGGGGTTCTGAATCAAGGTTTCGTCGTGACAGCTGAACTTAACCTCAATGCCCAAGTCGGCACGAGCCTGGTCGAGCGTATGCCAGCCCTCGTTGCCGCCCTTCGTCGCGTCGCCGAACGAGCACACGTGCATAGCCTTCGCGCCATCGATCCACGGATACTCGCAGCTTGCCGTTCCGCCGGAAGCGTTGGTGCCCTTCTTCTTCTCGGTCTTCACGCCCCAATGGTCGCAATAGTCCATATTGTTGTAGCACTCTTCAGCCCACGCGCGCGCAATTTCTTCGGGCGTGTGGCCCTTGGTGAAGCCAGTAATGTACTTTACGGCACCGTCCACGTCATCAACCCAGGTGTATTCGCCCATGTTGATGGAGCTGTTTCCGCCGCCGCGCGATGGCGCCTTCTCGAGCACGAGCACGTCGCTGTTGCCCTCGTCTTTTGCGGTGACCGCAGCCCACAGGCCAGCGCCGCCGTATCCAATAACGAGCACGTCTGTTTCAAAATCCCACTTCGAAGGCATCCAGTCTGCCGAAGAGTCGGAAGACGCGCAGCCCCCCAAGCTGGTTGCGGCGGCTGCGCCGATAGCGGCAAGGCCGGCGCCCCTCAGGAAATTGCGACGAGAAAGTCCCATTTCATTCCCTTCCATTTCGTTCCCCTTTCTAAGGCTTTCGCGCATGAAGCGCACTTGCAATCGCCCCGTGAAGTCCCCTTTCGCCGGGGCGAATTCCTAACTAGCTATGCTGATGGCACGTATAGCACTCGAACACATCGGCGTGGTGGCAGCTCGTGCAGTACGATTTCGCGTCACCGTCAAGGTCGGTCTGCTCGGAATGCATGGTGTGGCAATTCGTGCAGGTAATGGTCTGATGGGTTTCGGTTGCCGGCAGATCGTGCGGGTTGACCGTCTTGCCGTTCGAATCGGTGAGGGCCGTGACCGACGCCGTCTTTTGGGCAAGCTCGCTTTGATCGTGGCAACCGAGGCACACCTCGCTCGACACCTCGGTCTGCTTCAGGCGAGTCGGCTGGCGATCGTCTGAGCTCGTGCCGTTGTGAAGCTTGGCGAGCTTCTCGGTATCGGAATGGCAGTCGGCGCACGAAAGCGATGCGTGCTTCGATGCCGTGCATGCCGTATCGGCCTCAGACGAGACCTCGTTGGAATGGCACGTCGCGCAGTCGGTGCTCGGCGACCAGTCGGTCAGCGTTATGCTTTCCGTCGCAGCCTCGTCGGACTTACCCGCAGTATCACTCGCCTGAGAAGGCTGGCACCCGTACAAGGCCAGCACCAAAATCGACATCGCGCCCATTGCGGCACACGCCGCGCGCACCTTCGTTTTGCGTTTGTTTCGAATCGAATTATCCATTTCTCCCCCCCCTTCTTCGGATTCGTCGAATACGCCGAGAAACGTACGCCACGATCGGCCGCCGCAAATCACCCCAAGCAAATGAATTACGTTTGCCCAGTTCATGAATCATCTGTTACAGAGTATTTGTCACGCAAAGAAAACGCTTGGCCGAAAACCTGCTATCTTGTCATTGGGGAAACGCGATTCGAGTGTTCGCGCGCGAGAAAGAAATGCTCGCAAAGGGGAGCGCGAATAAACGCATGGGCAAGGCGCTTTCGAATCGTGCGTGGAGGAGGAATTCAAATGGGCAACGTATCGCCAAAGACGGCAAACAGCACAGCAATCAGAAGCGCCATCGCCTGCGCCCTGCAGGTCTCTTGGGTTCCGGTTATCTGCTACGTGCAACATGTCGAATGGTCTGGACTGCCCATCGAACGCATGCTCGCGCTTGCGTGCTACTTTGCCGCAGTTCCTTTCGCAGTGGCATGCGTCATGCATTTCATGCGAGAAACGCTTAAAAGTGACTCGGGCCATGTGCTCGACATCGGCGCAATCGCCACGTACGCATTCGGCATTGCCTTACTTCTGACAACCCCACAAGCAGAAAACAGCATCCCCATTGGCTGCATCGCATTTATCTCTGTTGGATGCTCGAGCGGCATAAGCATTCTTCAACTGGAGCGGTGCCTTATGTGCCTTGCACCAAAGCAAACCACGTTCGTGGCACTCATGACAGTTTTCATCGCCTGTGCCATTGTTTTTGTTTTGCCATTCTTCCCCATGCCGGTTGCCCTTGCAACATCCCTTTTCTTCGTTGCGGCGTCCTGCCTTACAAGGCCTCGCTTAGAACGCCCTCGAGTCGACCCCTCAACAATCGATTCAAAGCTCCTTCAGGAAAAAGTAGAGTCGTTCAACAAGCGAACGGCAGCAGCGATGCTCCTTTTAGGGGCAGCTTCGACCATACCTATTGCGCTGTTCATCTCGAGCGATGTGCCATTCATCAGCGATTCCACCCAAGTCGCAGCCATGATCAGCACCTGGTCGCCCCTCGCATTTATGCTTTTCGCAGGCATCGTCGTAATAGGTTGGCTGCCGAACCGCGAGCCCAACCCGTTCGGCTCGCTCCGGGCGCTTTTTGCAATTGCGCTGCTCAGTTTCTTTCCCATTTCCCCTGGCAGCGAATTCAACATGTGGCTCGTTCTGATTTTCAGCATGGTTTGGGTAGTGTCGCTCGCCGGAGTCACGCTGCTTGTGTCGTGCGAAATCAATCAGGAATATGCGAAATGCGGCCAATTCGCCCCTGGCGGAAACGTCACGTTCCTCTGCATTGGAGTGATTGCGGGACTCGGTACCGTGGCTTTCGTCAAGAGCTTCGTCCCCCAATTTGCCGGAATCGTTGGGCGGAGCAACGACGGCACCATGCTCATTTGCAGCATAAGCATGGCCTGCGTAATGCTGCTTTTCCTGGCAACCAATACGCTCGTCACCAAGGCCATGCTTCATGAAGTGGCACTTTTCGGCCGAGGCAAACTCGCGTTCCATGTGCCAGAAGAAGCGATTGACGATGGGCCCGTACGGAAATTTCGCCAAAGCCATTAACGAACGCAACTGCCTTGCCCAGCAAGAATGTCAACCCCCAAACCAATGCCGAAGACAGGCCGCGCGACCATTCTTTCGTGCTGAGATGCAAGAACATCGCTCTCGGGTATGGCTTGACCCCGCGAGAGCTTGAGGTTTTGATCATTCTTGCCCAGGGAAACACCCTCGCACGCGTTCAGGAGGAATTGGTAATATCGGAAGGAACGGCCATCACCCACCGACGCAATATCTATCGGAAGCTCGACGTGCACAGCAAGCAAGAGCTCATCGATTTCGTTGCGGCCTCGTAGCGACAGTGAGATGGCGACGACAGGCGCCCCTTTCCCCGAATGGCGCTCATTCTTAAGAGCAATACTCGCGCAACCATTAACTTGCATGCCAAGCAGCAAAAGTAGAAGTATAATTCCCCAAAATTAAAATTTTTTCGAATTTGGGGAATGAGAGCGTGCTTCGGCAGCCTCGAGAAGCCTCGCGGCAAGATTCTGCACAACCATTCGATTTCGTTGCAGGATCGTAGCGACGTGAGATGGGGGGGCAAACCAGCGTCGACCTATGCCCCGTTTTCGACAACATCGATAAGCTCCTGCTGAGAATGAACACCGAGCTTCGCGTACACATGCGAGACGTGCGTTTTCCCCTTCGACAACGGCGCACCGACCAATATGACGCTCGAGACCGTCAAGGGCCTCAACGAAGGCTTGATCCAGAATGGCTACATCGTGGTGGCCGATACCATTGAGGAGCTTGCGGAAGGCCTCGGCTGCCTGCCGAGGCGCTGAAGAAAACCGTCGAGCGCCAGAACGAGAATTACGACGCGGGCGTCGACCCCGATTTCGGAAAAGACGCGCATCGCTTGTCGGCAATTCGCACGGCGCCGTTCTATGGCGTTCGCACTTCGGGCTACATGCTGTGCACGCTCGACGGCATTACGATTAACGAAAACTTCCAGGCTGTCGACGACAATGGCAAGGCGATTGAAGGCCTGTACGTCACGGGCGTCGACTCGGGTTCGTACTACGCCCACACGTATCCGAATATGTCGACCGGCAACTGCTGCGGCCGCCCCGTCACCTTCGGCCGCATGATCGGAAAGGCTCTCGCCGCGAAATAAGGCGAAGTGGAAAACAGAGGAAGGCGACTGGTGGTTATTAACCCCTCCCCCATGATAGCCGCCATCAAGGAAGCCCGTGTTTTGAACGAGCGCTTTCGATGATTTTCGCCGACAAGCCCGCGTCGCACTTCCCATGATGCGGGCAAACCTAGAGCGCCCCGGTTGGTTGACCAGCCGGGGCGCTTTTTCGCGCGATTGTTAAGAGAGGAGCGGCGGCACTCAGCACCAATAAATCGAGTTTCCCGTTTCGACGGACGCCACAAGCAAAGACCTTATTCGCTCGGCCGTATAGACACACGCATCACTAAGCGGCGGCAACGCCACGATTCATGTTGCCGCCGCATCGTAGTTCAAGTGGGTGGTTTCGGGGAGGGGTATTCCGAAGCCACCCGTTGGTTTATTCGACGCAGTAGATTCCATCCCGTTGGATGGCCTGCTATCGCAATATGTTAAACCTCGCAATAGCCGACCAAGCGTGCAGCTATTTCACGCAGGTCTCGTAGGCGTTTCGGCTGGCAACTCGTCCGGAATTGCAGTTGTTCGCATTACATGATGCAGGAACGCTCATCGTATATGTTTCGCGATAGAGATTGCATCCGTCGGTTCCAGCGGCGTACAGGCCCACTATGGGCTCGCCCTTCGCCGTAACTACTTCCATCTTTCGGTTCGTGTCTATACCGCCGATAGAAGTCCAAAATGCCATATCTTGGCGGAAGATATAAAATGGGGCGGTTTTCAGGGCTATAAGTTGCTCTGCATTCTTGTTGAAGTCTTCGTCAACGCCCTTTTCGCAGAGCGCATTGTAGCGCTCGATCGTTGCTTCAAGCGCAGCGCCATCGATGCCCTGAAGTTCGGCAAGCTTCTTGATGGTGTCAGCCTTGTAGACGTTGTCCCCGGGGCATTGCTGCGCCGCGTCATCCATATCCGCCTGCAAGTTAGCATATCCGGTAAGAGAGACGAATTCGTCGATGATATCTTTGCTCATTACGAGATAAGATTGCGCTTGGGTATGAACCGCATTTCCGACGCACTGGGGCACGAAGGATCCGCATCCCTCGTTCGTATATCGCTCTGCGTCTTGGTTCACCCAAAGCACCGGTCCTCCGCGATGGATGGTTTGGCTCATATCAGCGAAGAAATCGATGCCGTACGAGTATGCTTCCCGGAGGAAACAGCGCTCGCGGGAAACGTCATGGGCACCCGCGGCGTTTGCCATGCGCAGACCATCCCCGTCGTGTCCATCTACTCCATTGTTGTGCGAATAAGTCAAATCCCATCCGCGTTCAGCCATGATGTCTTCGCTTTGGGCATATCCACCGGAAGCAAGGATAACGGCCTTCGCGTTGACCTGCAGAATATTACCGTCGGGCTTTTTTGCATATAGCCCTTTGACTTGGCCATTGTCGATGATCAAGTCGATTGCAGGGGTTTCGGTCATGACCGTAGCGCCCATCTCTTTCGCGCTCTCAATCATAGGATCGATATAATTGCTGCCCTTTCCGTCTTCGAACCAATGGAAGCAATCGAATTTGCCGAGTCCGTGATAATCGTCGACCACCCCTGAGAACTTTACCCCATGCGAGACCATCCAGTCGATGTTCTCACCTGAAGCGTTGACCATGTCTTTCCATAGCAGATTATTGATGCGGTAGTTGAAGAACTCCTGCTCTGCCGCAATGATATCGGTGAATGTCACACCATCGCCCACACCGAGGTCGTGCTGCATTTGCGAATCGACGGCGAACATGCCTTCGGTGAGTCGCCCATTACCCCCTGTTTGCGTGCTTTTTTCGAGCAGCAGGGTCGTCGCACCGAGTTCCGCCGCCTGCACTGCCGCCGCGACGCCCGACGACCCTGATCCAACAACCACTATGTCAACGTCCATGGACTCACTGGGATTATACGCAGGCGTTCCATTCGTCTTGGCCTCTGAACCGCCGTTGCCTGACTCACAGCCAGCGAGCATTCCCGCCGCGGCCATTGAGGCAAATGCCACACCTGCGCCTTGCAAAAAATTGCGTCGAGTAACGTCGAGCTTCCCCATTTTTTCCTCCCTGCTTTGAACGATATTTGGCGCCTTTCCGTCGTTGCCGTTGGTTTGCCTGCTAGACTAAAGCGCCTAGAAGGCACAGTAGAGATATCCATGCTTTCCGCTATCCGCTATTGCGGTTGATTTGTATTTTTTAGCGAAAATGGCATGTAGGCTACTGCAGGGGAGGAAAAGTAATGCCTGGTGAATGCGAAGATTCAAATCGCTTGCCAAATGAAGCAGGCGAATCGACGGAGCGCGATGTCGAGACGATGGGGCTTGCGTGCGGCGTCGACCCGAGCGGTATGGCGTCGAAAGGCAACCACGGCAAGTGGCTGGCAATGCACTGCCTGGGGTTCGGCGCGTGCTGGGGGTGGGTCCATATTGCATTCTTCTCAACGATTTTTTGGGAGAATACGGCCGAGCCACTCAGCATGATCGCCTGGCTGGTGAACGTGTTTGCGAACGGCTGCGCCATGATTGCCCTGGGGATTTTCTCGGCGGCACGAGACCCCCTAAGACTTCAACGCGGGCTCGTTACGGCATTGACATCAATTACCGTCTTGGGAACTATCGGCCTCGCTTTTGCTCAAACAGCGCCCGATTGCTTAACCTTGTTTGCGTCAGCGATGTCGGGCATTGGAACGGCGGGGCTCCTTCTCCTTTGGGCTGAGGAGGATCGCAATATCCCCCCGGCATATGCGAAGAGACGCACGATTCCGGTATCTATGGCGATGGGCGTCCTTTACTTCCTTGCCATAACTTTGCTTCCGCGCATTGCAGCGATTGCCGCCGCGGCCTTCCTTCCGATTATTTCTATCGTGCTTCTTCGAAAAACTTTTGACACTGAACTCAAGCCTGAACAGGCCGCTTCGTCCGCCCAAATCGATTCCCCACTTGAGCCCGTTTTCTCGAGCGGAACGAAAAAGCACCGTTTAGTAGACTCCTGTCGCCATGTAGTACCCATACGCTTTGGATTTTTCGTGGCGGTATACTGCCTCGCCCCTGGTTTTATGCGCGGGTATTCTTCGGCGCTGCCATTTGCTTCGACCGGGGGAATCGGAGAGGCAGTATTCGCCGGCGTTGCGGGAGTAATGATTGTAATCGCCGTGGTGAGCGTCGCATTCTTTGGAGAAACAAAAATTGACCTAGCGTACAAACTGGTTGTGCCGTTAATGGCGGCGGGGCTGCTGTTGCTTCCATTTCTCGCATCGGGTCGTGAGGCCGTTTCCGCAGTTGCAATTATGTCGGGGTATATCCTGTTTGAAATCTACGTGTGGGCTTCGCTCGCCGATAGGGCCTCAAACGTCGATTCGCCTACCGCGTTGGTATATGGCCTGGGCAAGTCGTGCATGAATGTCGGCCTGCTTGCGGGAACGTTTGTGGGGATTTATTTCGGGTCGAGCTCTTCGATGCTGTTGGTCGGCGTGCTTGTTTTTATCGTCTACCTTTTTATTGTCATGGAAAACGCTTCATCGCCTGGCGTTGGCGTAGCGCTGTCGCTGGAAAAAGCAGAGATCCTAGAGGATGGCGGCCCGTTGTCCGCTCGAGACAAGGTGACGATTGCCGAGGCCGCCCAAATGAATCTTTCCGAGGCGTTCAACGCATTACTCAACGAACGCTGCTCTTCAGCAGCAAACGAATACCACCTTTCTCCGCGTGAAACCGAAGTGCTTGGATTATTGGCAAGAGGCCGGAGCCTGCAAGCCATTGCGGATTCGTTGAATGTGGCGTACAGCACCGTAAAGACACACACCGATCGGATTTATGCAAAAATGGGCGTTCACTCGCGGCAAGAGCTCATTATTCTTCTTGAACAATCTCCCAAAGAGTGAGAATCGGTGAACTTTCTCGGCATTGTGCTTACTATTCTTGAAGGTCGAAATCGTTATTATCTCATTCCAGAGAGGCGACAGTCCCCCGAAACAAATCTCGCAACGAAGGGTTCGGATGCCTGTCGTAGCGTTTCCCTGGCATAGCTTGAATACCTTCCCGATTGAAGAGCCTGATTCTCGGCGTTCGTCAAATTGCCCCGCTCCACCACTTATTAGACAACGCAATTGGCACGCAAATGCTCACGAGCTCGAAACGTCACTCCTATGTAATGCCGGCAAACATCACGACAAATACAAGCAAAAAATCCCCCGCAGTCGACAATGCATCAAAATGCGACCCGCCGCAACACGGGGCAATGCCTCTCAAACCAATCGCATTCTCCTCTCATCAAACAAATTCATGGTTATATAAAACCAAAATAACTAGTGGTTATTGATAACCAGACATATTATAGTCACATCAACGGTTATCAATAACCAAAAAGAAGCGAGAGAGGACCGACCTTGGCTTACAGCGACATCGAACTTGAAAAAATCAATTGGACCATCGCTAATCGCATGAGGGGAACCATCAAGACCGAAAACGTCTATCCGCTCATGTACCTCGCGCATTGCGCGCTCCAAGACGACGCCGCGCGCTACGACATCCAGTATGCAGTAGCCCTCGCGGCGAGGGGCGACAGCGACATCGAGGTCTTCCTGCAAGAAGCCGCCGGTCAACTGACTGGCGCGAACGCCTTCGAGGATTTCGTTCTGTGCGTCGATTCGCTCAATCAGGAGCTGGTTATCGAATACCTTAAACGCGGACCCTTCAACCAGGGAATCTTCAGCTTGGAACACGCTACCCCACAGGGAGTGGCGGCGCTCGCGCAAGCCATCCTTGACATCCAGCCAGGCGAACGCGTCATCGATTACGGCTGCGGCCAGGGCAATTTCCTGGAGCTCGCTGCGGTCAAACAACCGAAAGCCTACCTGCAGGGCGTCGACATCAACCTGCAGGCAATCGCCGCAGCGAAAATCCGAGCCGCGATCGCCGAATCCCCCATCGACTACACGCTCGGCGACATGTTCTGGTATCACGACGGACGCATCGCGGGCAACCCCGTCGACAAAGCGTTCTCCAACTATCCTTGGGGCGTGCGCACAAAGATGCTCCAAGCGAGTTCGGACTACATCGGCCGCGTGCTCAAGGGGCAGGAATGCTACAAGCGTCCCGTCTCGGCCGACTGGGTGTTCAATCGCCTCCTTGTCGATTCCATCAAAGAAGAGGGCATCGCCGTCGCGATCATGTCCAATGGGGCCACATTCAACGGCGCCGACATGCCAGTCAGGAAGTATTTCGTCGACAACGGCTTCATCAAGGCCGTCGTCGCGCTGCCGAAAGGAATGTTCGGCCCCTACACAAGCATTGAAACCTCGCTTATCGTCTTGTGCGCCGGCGGTGCCCAGAGCGTACGCTTCATTGACGCAACCGATCTCGGAGAGAAGGACCGCCGCAGCACACGCCTCGGCGATGCAGACATCGCCGAGATCGTCGACCGTCTGAAAAACGATTCCGAGAAGAGTGGAACGAAGACCATCGACGAAATCGCGGCGCGCAGCTACGACCTCTCGGCGAAGCGCTTCCTGCAGCCAGAAATCGAAATCGCCAACAGCGTCGACCTCGCCGAGCTATGCAAAGACATCACCAGAGGCGCCGCCGTGCGCGCTGCCGAGCTCGACGCCCTCACATGCCACGAGGACACCGGCATCAGCTACCTCAACCTCGGCGACATATCCGACGGATATGTGAACGACGACCTGCCGAACCTCAAGAGCCTTGACCCCAAGATGGCGAAATACTGCATCCATGACGGAGACGTGCTCCTCTCAAAGACAGGTGTGCCCTTCAAGGTAGCAGTGGCAGAAGTACCCGAGGGACGCAGAATCCTGGCAAACGGCAATCTCTACGTAATCTCGGTCGACAAGGACAAAGTCGACCCCCATTACATAGCGGCATACCTCGCCAGCCCCACCGGCAAGGAACTCCTAGCTCGGATAACCGTCGGTACCACGATTCCCAGCATCCCCATAAAATCCTTGTCGACCCTTCAGGTTCCCATGGCCGATATGAAGCACCAGAAAGAAATCGGAACCGCCTACCTATCGAAGATTGACGAAATCAAGGTCCTCAAACTGCGCCTACAGCAAGCACGACAAGAAATAACCGACTTGTTCGAAGGGTGATCAAATTGGCGCACCTCACCATCCAAGAGCTCTCCGATTTGTGCGACGCAATGATGAGCCGCATGGGCCTGGAACTCCTGCCG
>ERZ857972.1763-NODE-1763-length-10638-cov-2.748370_pt1 | contig 10638 bp, 7 predicted proteins | sample MGYA00519757_ERZ857972 | MGnify/ENA primary metagenome ERZ857972 (study PRJEB31778, sample SAMEA3449383) | human gut metagenome | biome: human gut; feature: human-associated habitat; material: faeces | place: United Kingdom | collected 2010/2012 ...
TGCGGGGCCTGCTACTGCAACTGCTGCTGCAGATACACCGAATTCTTCTTCGAGAGCCTTAACGAGCTCGTTGAGCTCTAATACTGATAAGCCCTTTACTTCTTCAATCATAGCTAAAATTTTCTCTGAAGCCATTTTAATTATCCTCCGTTAATATGTTTTCATTGTTTGTGTTACGGCAGGGTTATGCCGCCGATTTTGTCCGTACAGAAATTATTCTGCTGATTCGGACTGCTTCTTCTCGATTTCGCTTACTGCGATAGCGAGCTTCTGGATAGGGGACTGAAGCATAAATACCAGCTGTGCAAGCAGTGTTTCCTTTGTAGGAAGCTTTGCGTATGCAACAACTTCGTCCTTGCTGATGCCCTTACCGTCAACGAATCCCTTCTTGATTGAGAATGATCCGTTGCTTGCTTCTTCCTGCTTGTACAGGATCTTAGGAGCAGTTACGATGTCTTCCTCAGCGAGTGCGAGAGCTGTTGTTCCTTCGAGAACATCATCAATACCCTCAACGCCTGCCATCTCAGCTGCACGCTTTAAAAGAGTGTTCTTAACTACGAAGTAGTCGATACCTGCCTCACGAAGTTCCTTTCTCAGAACTGTGTCATCGGCAACTGTGATACCGCTGTAATCAACGAGCACACCGCAAGCGGACTTCTTGAGCTTTTCAGCGAGTTCAGCAACGTAATTCTGCTTTACCTGTAAAACTTTCTCACTAGGCATATTGTTTTCTCCTTTCGTGATTTACTGTTCGTAAAAAGGAAAAACATTTAATAAAAATGCCCTCCTCTGTAAGACAGAAAAGGGCAGAAAATTCAGTATTCTTCCCATTCCTCGGCAGGTGAGCATATGCTCGTTAGCGGTAAACCGACCTGCTGTCTTTAGAACAGCATGGTTATTATATCATATTAAAATGCGGTTGTCAAGTAGTTTGACGTAATTTTTTATTTGTCGATATGTGAAAAACACGGCGGGAGGGTTTACGGCTGTCAGAACGCCGATTGACCGCACACCGAAGAAATACCGGAATCTTAAGAAAACGATTATAGGGGTAATCTTATTTAATCAGTCCGTATTTGCAAGTGCTGATATACCTGAAGCCGTCCGATGATACTTGATACAGCAGAATTGTGTTGTTATCGTCATTGGGATCTACATCTGTGTCATCATTCCAGACGTATGCTCCGACATAACCGTAATATATATTTGTCGTGCCGATTTCCTTCTGTATCATAGACGTATATACTGCTCCGTTTCCGGTCGTACTGATAATATCAAACATTCTGTCGTATTTGTTTGTTTTTGATGCCGCCTTTCCGCTCTTTATATCGGCAATATCAAGCTCATCAAGATATGTAAGGGATAAGGTCTTATTTTTCAGCGGCTTGTTGTTATTGTCGGTAATAAAGCAACTTTCTTTATACGGGTCTATTGAAATATAACCGAATTTGTCGTAATTATCCCTTGTCACAGGCTGAGTGACCGTTATTACGGAATCCTCAGCATATTCGCCGGTCACCTTTTTAAATTCATCGTAGCCGACATACGGTTTTGTGCATTTTATGGTTTTATCGCCATTGCTGAACGACACTTCACGGTAAATAACATCGGATATGTTGTAATAGTCCTTGTTATTTATTCTGAAATGCAGGGTGTTGCCGTTTCCGTTTGCATAGATTTTTCTGACGCAACCGTCCTCGCCCTTGCCGTAGTCCTCTATCACAGCTCCCGTAAACCATCCGTCTGTGGTATCTGTGTCGCAAAGCTCATATTTCTTACCGTTGACTTCCATGCTTTCATAATACATATCCGCAAGGTCTGACAGGGTGAAATCGCTTGTTTCGCCTACGACCTCAAATTTTCCGGCGGAGAGTGTGCCGTTAGTCAGATCTACATTTATAACGCTGTTACTGCTCTTTTCGGTTACGGTGAATACCGTAAAGCCGTTGTCGCCGGTAGGCTTCATCATAGGACCGCCTATAACGTATGTGCCGTAATCAAGGCTCTTGAAGGTGTAATCGCTGCCGTTTGTATTGATATACGGCACTTCCGAAATTTTGAGTTCTTCTATTTTTATAACTTCGTTGTTTGTAAGGAATGCCTTGTCGACCTTATAATAAAGCAGCATACCCTTATCGAGATAGGCGGCACTGCCTTTCATTCTGAGAGTAACATTTTTTGCCGTGTCCGACGGTGCGGGGGCAGGCCTTGGAGTGGTCGATGTTGTCGGTGCTTTTGATGCTGCGGTGGTTGTCGTGGTTGCGATGGTTGTTGTGGTTGCGGTAGTTGTTGTGGTTGTTGTGGTTGTGGTGGTTGTGGTGGTTGTTATTGCGGTGGTCTGAGGTGCGGTGGAAGTTGCTGAAACTGTTGTTCCTGCTTTGGTTTCTTCGGGCTGAGATAAGTTGTCGCTGTCACCAGCCACAGAGGTTATATCAATGGTTTTTGCGTCTGATTCTATTTCGCTTGCCATTCCGCAATTATACATAAAATTATCGGAGTATGCGTTTACGTCCATAAAAATCGTGTTATATATCTCAACAATTATACGAAGCTTTCCGTCAACATATTTCATGGGTACATATCTGAGTTCAAACGTTTTGCTGTCGTTATTGCCCTCTTTTGCGGTAAGCGATAACAGTATCAAAGAATTATGGCTTTCATCGGTATAAACAGCCGCACAATACTGTGTGTGCGCCGAGTAGGGTTCTGTTATCGGAAGCTCTTTGCCGATATTTATACCGAAATTCGATTTTATGTTATTTTTATCCGCCGGCTGAATGTAATCGGGGCAGTAATCATAAAAATCTTCCGTGAAATTATCTGAGTAATTTCCCGTATATACCTGTGATACGGTGTTTATAAATTCCTCTGAGGTGTCAAAACCGAAATACGCTTTGTCGGCATAATAAAAACGTTCATTTTCATAATAGCCCGTGCCGACAAAGCAGTTGGCACTGTTGTTTTTGAAGCTTTCAATTTCCTGTACACTCATATCCGAGGATATGCCTACCGCCGCATTGCTGTCGGGAAGAACGATATATTTGTTTGTGATGTCAATTGCATTATCAAACAGCTTAAGCATTTCACTCTGAACCTGCTTATCCGTGCAGAAAATGCTGTCAAAATCATCTGCCGCATAGATTTCTGTATTAACAGCCGTTGTTATGTCTACCGGGAAATATGTTATTCTGCCAAGCTGTGCCCAGAATGCCTTATCATCAACAAAAGTCATTCCGCTCTTTTCGGAATGTATCTTTGTGTTTTCCGAGGGTGTAACTATGCTGTCGGCGGCACTGTTGTCGCCTATTGATACGTTTATAGGTCCGCCCTGATTGTTTGTTACCGCAAAATGTATACCGACACCTGCCGTGCCTGCGGCGACAACTACTGCGGCGGCCGCTGCGGCATAACGTTTTATCTGCGGTATGAAGCTGCGTTTCTTGTCGCTTTGCAACAGCCTGTCAAGGCCGTTTTTCTTCTGCTCGTCTGTAGCGTTTACTTCATCGAATGCCTGTTTAATTGTCATTTTATTCAACGCTCCTTTCATCACTGAGGACATTTCTCAGCTGTTCCCTCGCTTTCTGCAATCTTGTGCGGACCGCAGAAGAGCTTATATGCAGCATCTGTCCTATTTCTTCGCTTGAGTATCCGTCATAATAGAACAGATACACAGGTATTTTCAGCTTGTCGGGCAGTTTTGAAAGCTCGCTCAGAAGCTCTTTTGCTTCATTGCTTATATTGCTGTCGGGAATATTGTCGTTGAGCGGCTCGTTTTTTCTGCACGCCGCCTTGAGCATATTCTTGCAGATATTTGAAGCAACACGGATAAGCCATGCTTTTTCGTGGTTTTCGCTTTCAAACTGTTTTCTTGTTTCGATTGCTTTCAGAAAAGCGTTATGTACAGCGTCTTCTGTATCCTGTATATTTTTCATATACATATAGCACACCCTGTAGAGAGTGTCGAAATTGCGTTCATAAAGCTCTCTTATGCTCTCGGAAGAATAATCTGACGTCATAAATCGTTCCCCCTGAGTTTTTTCTCTTTGAATGTAATACAACTGACAGATGTGTTTTGTCTGTCGGAGAATAAAAAAATGCGGTTGAAAGTTCAACCGCAAAACAAGGACGGGAAAACCCTTCCTTTATATCATCTTTCTTCTCTGAAGTACGCTTCACCGAGTGCCTTAGGCGGCTGATTCTCTTTCTTCTTTCTCATTGCTATGAAAATCAGCACTATAATGGTGGCGATGTAAGGGAGCATTGTTAAAAACTGCGAGGGTATCTGTATCTCCCAGCCCTGCATCTTGTAGTTTAAACCTCTCAGCATACCGAAAAGGTAGGCGGCGAATATCGCCTTGAGGGGATTCCATGTACTGAATATGATGAGAGCAACGGCTATCCAGCCTGCGCCTGCCGTAACGTTATCCTGCCAGGTTGTCAGGAATGCGGTTGACAGATAAGCACCGCCGAGTCCGCAAAGGAAACCTCCGAGCAGAATATTTATATACTTATGGAGCGTAACATTTATGCCCGAAGCATCAGCCGCACCGGGATTTTCGCCAATCGCCCTTACATAAAGTCCGAGCTTTGTCTTGTTGAGGTAGAAATACGCAAGCACGGCTATGACAAGTCCGAGCCATACATATATATCCTGCGAGAAAACAGCCTCGCCGAGAACGGGTATTTTGCTGAGAACAGGTATTTCTACAGGGCGGAATGCAGAACTTACCGACTGGGGTATCTGTTCGCTTGATACCCAGCCGCCTATAAGACCGGAAACGCCCGTGCCGAATATAGTCAGCACAAGACCGGTAACGACCTGATTTCCTCTGAGCGTGACGGTTATAAAGGCATATATAAGCGCACCTGCCGCACCCGCAGCACCTGCCGCCAGCATAGCGAGCAGAGGGTTTCCCGTAGCACACGCAACTGCGAAGCCGAGTGACGCACCCATAAGCATCATACCCTCGACACCGAGGTTCATATGACCTACCTTTTCACAAAGTATACCGCCGACAATGGCAAACAGTATCGGAGTACCTGTCTGAATGGCGGTCTGTAAAAACAGACCTATCTGATGAAGAATCTCCATTATTCAGCCTCCTTTACTGCGGTATGCTTGCGAAACGATATTTTATAGTTTATAAAGAACTCACACGCAAGAACGAAGAATATGATGACGCCCTGCATTATTTCCGTAATGGACGAGGGTATCTTCATTACCTGAAGCGAGCTTCCGCTCTGGAGAAGTATTGAGAACATAAACGACGCAACCACGATAACGGGCGGCTTCAGCTTTGCAAGCCAGGCGGTGATTACCGCTGTAAAGCCAAGACCTGCCGACATCGAATCGGTTATCGACTTCTCAACGGCGCTCGACTGCATAAAGCCTGCCATTCCGCAAAGACCGCCGGAGATAAGAACTGCAATCACCAGTATTTTAACCGTATTCATACCGGCATATTTTGCTGTGGTTTCGCTTTCGCCGATAACGTCTATCTGATAGCCGAGCTTTGTGTAGCGGAGCAATATCGTCATAATAATTACGAGTACCAGCATTATTATCCAGCCTGCGTGAATGCCGAATACATCGGGCAGTACCGCATTTTCCGAGAAGTTAGGCACCTTTGCCGCACCGAGTGCCGCAGGGTCTTTCCACGGGCCGTATTGCAGATAGCTTATAAAGGCTATTGCTATATAGTTCATCATCAGCGTTACAAGCGTTTCGCTCGCACCGAATCTTGCCTTGATAACCGCAGGGATAAGCGCCCATATGCCGCCGCAGACAAAGCCTGCAACGCACATAAGCGGTAAAAGGAGTATAGGCGGCAGATCGGGACACATAAAAGCCATTGATGCCGCACCGAATGCGCCCATATAGAACTGACCCTCAGCGCCGATATTCCAGAACTTCATTCTGAACGCTATCGCTATACCGAGCGAAAGAGTGGTAAGCATTATCGTTTTGTTCATAACGTCCTTGAAACGCTTGAACGGGGTCTGTATTATTTTGCCGAAAACCTTGAAAGGATCATAACCCATTATAGCAAGAACAATGCCGATAAATATCAGCGACAGCACGATGGCGCCTATTCTTATAAGAACGTCAACGAGCTTTGATATGCCTTTCTGCCGCTTTGAAATCTGTATCATGCTCATACGGCCTTCTCCTCTCCCTTGTTGATATGGTCGCCCACCATCATAAGACCTATGTCTTCCTTAGTGACGGTCGTGGGGTCTACTATGTCGATTATCTCACCGTCGTGTATTACCATAAGTCTGTCGGAAATGCTTTTCAGCACGTCAAGATCCTCGCCTATGAACAGCACGGCAACGCCTTTTTTCTTCTGCTCGTTGAGCATATGATATATATTGTATGACGCACCTATATCAAGACCTCTTACGGGATAAGCAGTTATAAGCACCTTGGGCGAGAGCCATATTTCTCTGCCGAGAAGCACCTTCTGTATATTACCGCCGGACAGCTTCTTTACCGTGTAGTTTACCGACGGGGTGTAAATATCAAAATCATGTACTATCTGCTCTGCGAGCTTCTTTGCAAACTTGCTGTCTATGAACGGGCCGGGATTATGATTATAGGACTTTAAGATAACGTTGTTCGTTATGCTCATTCCTGCCACAAGCCCCATACCGAGTCTGTCCTCGGGGACAAAGCTCATACTGATGCCCTTGCGGATTATCGCTCTGGGATCGAGTCCCTTTATGCTGTCGCCGTCAAACTCAATATCGCCGTCAGTCATTTTGTCAAGACCTGCGATTATCTCGCAAAGCTCCTTCTGACCGCTTCCTGCTATACCTGCGACACCGAGTATCTCACCGCCGTATACGTCAAAGTTCACGTTATCAAGCACGTTTACGCCGTCTGTATTTTTCTTCGTGAGATTTTTCACGGAAAGCATCGGCTTTGCGTTATAGTCACAGCACTGCGGACGCTCTATTTCAAGAGTTACCGCCTTGCCGACCATCATCTCGGTAAGCTGTTGGGGAGTGGTTTCGCTCGTCTTTACCGTACCGATACATTCGCCCTTACGCAAAACGGTAACACGGTCGGAAATATCCATAACCTCCGCCATCTTATGAGTGATAATGATTATCGTACAGCCCTGCTCTTTCATCTTTCTGAGAATAGCAAACAGTGCGGTTATCTCCTGCGGGGTAAGCACCGCTGTAGGCTCGTCAAGGATAAGAACGTTTGCGCCTTGGTAGAACGCCTTCATTATCTCTACAGCCTGTTTTTCGCTGACAGACATATTGTATATCTTCTTGTCGGGGGTAACGTTAAGGCCGTATTTCTCGTTCAGCTTGTTCACATGATGAGCCATGCGCTTTTTCGATGTGACAAAATGCTTTATGTGACCCATTACCACGTTTTCTGCGGCGGTCATTACATCGACCAGCTTGAAGTGCTGATGTACCATACCGATGCCTGCCTTTATAGCGTCACCGGGAGAGCCGAAGTGCATCTTCTTACCGTCAATCGAGATAGTACCGCTGTCGGGCGTATATATGCCGCTGAGCATATTTACAAGGGTACTCTTGCCCGAACCGTTTTCGCCGAGCAGGGCAAGTATCTCGCCCTTGTATACGTCAACGGAAATATCCTTGTTTGCGTATACCGAGTCAAACGATTTGGTTATGTGTTCAAGTTTTATATAAGGGTCTGCCATATAACCTCCTTGAAAATAGCGATTTGTCTTTTTAAAACATCGCAGATATTCCGGTGCTTTAAAAAGACAAATCGGGCAGCCGCAATGGACTGCTCGTATTGCCTTTAATAGTCTTAAGATTCTGTGACCTGTCGATTATGCGGGGATAGTACCTGTTACGCCCTTTACAAACCAGTTCATGTTCCAGATCTCGTCGTCTGTCATCTTAACGCCGTCTTCAACCTTCTTGTTGCCTTCCTGATCGTAAAGAGGACCTGTGAAGGGCTCAAGTGTGCCGTCGATGATAGCCTTCTTAGCTGCATCGACCTTTTCCTGTGTGCCTTCTGCGCAGAGGTCTGTCAGCTTGTCAAGGTATGTCATGTTAGCGGCAAGACCTTCCCAGTATGCACGGCTTGTCCATGTACCGTCCATAGCCTTCTTTACATCGTCTGTGTAGAATGTCTTCCAGTCGAAGCAAGCAGCTGTGAGGTAAGCCTTGGGAGCAGCGTCTGATGTGGGGAAGTTGTAGCCGATGCAGTATGCGCCCTTTTCTTCAGCAGCAACCTGAGGAGCTGTTGTATCCTGGTGCTGAGCGATTATGTCAACACCCTTGTTGAGAAGCTCAAGTGCTGCCTGCTTTTCAACAGTGGGGTCATACCATGTATCTGTGAATACTACTTCTACCTTAGCGTCGGGGTTTACAGACTGTACACCGAGTGTGAATGCGTTGATACCACGGATAACCTCGGGGATACCCTTAGCGGCAACATAACCGATGTAGTTCTTCTGTGTCTTCATACCTGCAACGATACCTGCAAGGTAACGAGCCTGATATACCTTACCGAAGTAGGTTGACATATTGTCTTCTCTCATATAGCCTGAGCAGTGAGCAAACTTTATATTGGGATGCTCTTTTGCCATCTGGTCTGTACCTTCCATAAAGCCGAATGAGTTTGTGTAAATAAGGTTGCAGCCTTCATCGATAAGTGTCTGGATAGCTTCCTTTGTGTCGGCAACGGTTTCGGGTACGTCCTCAACGTAGAATGTCTTTACACCCATAGCCTCAACTGCAAGTCTGCCTGCATCGTGAGCCTGTGTGTAACCGCCGTCGTTGATCTTGCCGATGTAAACAAAGCCTGCTACAACATCGCTCTTGGCTGTGCTGTCGCCTGTGCTCTGTGCGTCGGAAGTCTTGCTTTCATCCGTACCGCTTGTTGCGGCATTGCCGGAGCAGCCTGTGAGTCCTGCTGTAAGTGCGCAGGTTGCCGCCAGTAAAATGGCGATAAGTTTCTTTTTCATGTTTTTCCTCCCTATTAAAACAGTAAAAGATATATTAACGGCATTTTGCCGCTAAATACGGTTATTTACGGCTCAGTGTCTGAAAATACAGCCGCCGTCAACACTCATCGAGTCAACTATTGCGAGCGATTCTACTCTGATGCCTTTCGAGCGGACAAGGTCTCCGCCCTTCTGGAAGCCCTTTTCTATAACGATACCTGCGCCTGCTATACTTGCGCCTGCACCCTTTACTATGTCGATAAGGCCGAGTAAAGCACAGCCGTTTGCAAGGAAGTCGTCAATTATAAGCACGTTGTCATCGGACGACAGGAACTTCTTGCTGACTATTACGTTATATGTACGCTTGTGCGTAAAGCTCTCGATAGAGGTCGAATAAACCTCGCCGTCTATGTTTACGCTCTGCGCCTTCTTCGCAAATACGACAGGACATCCGAAATACTGCGCCGTAACGCACGCAATGCCGATGCCCGACGCTTCTATAGTCAGTATCTTGTTTATGCTCTTGTCGGGAAACAGTCTGCGGAACTCCTTGCCGATCTCATTGTAAAGCTCAATATCCATCTGATGATTGAGAAAGCTGTCAACCTTGAGTACGTTTCCCTCTTTTACTATACCGTCCTTGTTTATGCGTTCTTCCAGTAACTGCATTTTACATTTCCTCCGTTTATTTCAGTAATTCACGTCCCATAAGCACGCCCATTACAGACGCCATCATAAGTCCTCTTGTCCAGCCGCTTGAGTCGCCTAAGCAATGCAGTCCCTTTACGTTCGTGTTGAAATGCTCGTCCATCTTTATACGGTTGCTGTAGAATTTAAGCTCGGGTGAATATAATAGCGTTTCACGGCTTGCAAAACCGGGAACGACCATATCCACAGCCTTTATGAAATTGATAATGTTCGTCATTGTACGGTAAGGCATAGCCGCCGTGATGTCGCCTGCGACCGCATCGGGCAGGGTGGGTCTTACGTTGGAGAAATTAAGTTCCTTCGGCCATGTACGCTTTCCGTCAAGAATATCGCCGTAACGCTGTACAAGAATGTGACCGTTACCGAGCATATTGGTAAGCTCGCCGACCTTCTTCGCATATTCGATAGGCTGGTTGAACGGTACGCTGAAATTGTGTGAGCAAAGTATAGCAAGGTTTGTGTTGTTGCTCTTAAGCTCTTTATATGAGTGACCGTTTACAACGGCTAAATCGTTGTCGTAGTTCTCCTGGCTCACAAATCCGCCGGGGTTCTGGCAGAATGTACGCACCTTGTTCTTAAACGGCAGAGGATAGCCGATGAGCTTTGACTCGTAAAGGACGGCGTTTATCTCCTCCATTACCTCGTTTCTGACTTCCACTCTTACGCCGATGTCAACAGTACCCGGTGTATGCTCTACATTATGCGCCTCGCAGGTCTTTTCGAGCCAGTCTGCACCCTTACGGCCTGTTGCGACTACTATCTCGTCGCCGTATATGGTTTCCTGTTCGCCGCCGTCACGGGCATTTGAAATGATAACGCCCTTACATACGCCGTCTTCTATTATAATATCCTCGCAGTTCTTGCCGAACAGCACCTCAACGCCGCTTTCGATAAGATACTTTTCTATCTTGAAATAAAGCTCGTGCGCCATTTCCGTTCCTAAGTGGCGGATAGGACAGTCAACCAGCTTCAGGTTTGCGTTTAT
>ERZ857972.1773-NODE-1773-length-10553-cov-5.472757_pt1 | contig 10553 bp, 9 predicted proteins | sample MGYA00519757_ERZ857972 | MGnify/ENA primary metagenome ERZ857972 (study PRJEB31778, sample SAMEA3449383) | human gut metagenome | biome: human gut; feature: human-associated habitat; material: faeces | place: United Kingdom | collected 2010/2012 ...
TTTTCCATTTCTGCCATTCCGCATACGGTCAGCCAAACCATTTTGAAGAACCGCAGAGAAGGCGATTTGGTAAATCTGGAAACGGATATCATTGGAAAATATGTAGAAAAGCTGATTTGTCCGAAAGCAGAGCAGCAGCCGAAAAATACAATTACAATGGATTTTTTATCGAAATACGGATTTTAAGGAGGAGAATACATCATGCAGTTTAACACAGTAGAGGAAGCGCTGGAGGAATTGCGCAACGGCAAAATCATTTTGGTAACAGATGATCCCGATAGGGAAAACGAAGGGGATTTCATCTGCGCGGCAGAATTTGCAACCACAGAAAACATCAACTTCATGGCATGCTATGGCAAGGGCTTGATTTGTATGCCTATGTCTGAGGAATATGTGCGGAAATTGCGGATTCCGCAGATGGTACAGCAGAATACGGATAATCACGAAACAGCATTTACGGTTTCCATCGACCATGTGGCAACCACAACAGGCATTTCTGCGGCAGAACGCTCTATCACAGCGCTTGCATGCGTTTCGGATGATGCAAAGCCTGAGGATTTCCGCAGACCGGGTCACATGTTCCCTCTCCTGGCAAAGAAAAACGGCGTTCTGGAACGGGAAGGGCACACCGAAGCAACCGTTGATTTATGCAGACTGGCAGGCTTGAAGGAATGTGGGCTGTGCTGCGAAATCATGCGTGAGGATGGTACCATGATGCGTACGCCTGAGCTGATGAAGCTGGCAAAGCAATGGGATATCAAATTCATTACCATTCGGGATTTGCAGAATTACCGCAAATGCCATGAAAAGCTGGTAGAACAGAAGGCAGCTGTTAAAATGCCCACGAAATACGGTGATTTTATGGCGTATGGCTTCGTCAATCTGCTGAATGGCGAGCATCATGTAGCACTGGTAAAGGGCGATATCGGCGATGGCAAGGATGTGCTTTGCAGAGTTCATTCCGAGTGCCTGACAGGGGATACCTTCGGCTCCCTGCGGTGCGACTGCGGACAGCAGTTTGCCGCTGCTATGACGCAGATTGAAAAGGAAGGGCGCGGCATCCTGCTTTATATGCGGCAGGAGGGGCGCGGCATCGGCTTAATCAATAAGCTGCGCGCCTATGAATTGCAGGAGCAGGGTATGGATACCTTGGAAGCAAATCTTTCCCTTGGCTTCAAGGGCGACCAGAGAGAATACTATATCGGCGCACAGATTCTGCGCGAATTGGGCGTAAAAAGCATGCGTCTTTTGACCAACAATCCCGATAAGGTATATCAGCTGGAGGAATTTGGGATTGAAATTACAGAGCGCGTGCCGATCCAGATGGATGCAACAACACATGATTTATTCTATCTGAAAACAAAACAGGAACGCATGGGGCATTATCTGAAATATTAAAGAATCTGAAATATTAAGGAAAAAATGAAAGAAAAGAGGGAATAAAAATGAAAACATTTGAAGGTAAACTGGTATCGAAGCAGATTAAAATCGGTATTGTAGCGGCAAGATTCAACGAATTTATCACAGCAAAGCTGTTGAGCGGCGCGATGGACGGTCTGGACGCTCTGCTGGCCACCGTCCAGATGCCCAGCGGCATCCCGGTGGCCACAGTGGCCCTGAACGGCGCGAAGAACGCCGCCTGGCTGGCTGCTGAGATCCTGGCCCTCGGCGATGAGGCACTGGCTGTGAAGCTGGATGCGGAGCGCGTCGCCATGGCCCGGCAGATCGCCGCCAAGGAAGAAAAACTGCAGAAAGAGATCGAGGAACTGTAATGTCTGATTTTGCATACCCGCTTCACGAAGAGTGCGGCGTTTTCGGCATCTATGACCGTGCCGGCACCGAGGACGTGGCCGCTGCCGCCTACTCGGCCCTGTACGCGCTGCAGCATCGCGGACAGGAGAGCTGCGGCATCGCCGTGAACGACGACGGTGTCATCAACGGCCACCGGGACCTCGGCCTTGTCAATGAGGTGTTCACCCCGGCGGTGCTGGGCTCGCTGGCAAAGCCCACGGCCCATATGGCCACCGGCCATGTCCGCTACGCCACCTCCGGCAGCCGCGTCCGGGCCAACGCCCAGCCCATGATCGTCCGCCATGGCCGGGGTACCATGGCCCTCTGCCACAACGGCAATCTGACCAACGCTCTGGAGCTGCGCCGCCAGCTGGAAAACGAGGGTGCCATCTTCCACGGTTCCTCCGATACCGAGGTCATCTGCTACCTCGTCACCCGCAACCGCCTGCGGATGGGCAGCATCGAGATCGCCATCAGCAAGACGATGGACGTCCTCGAAGGCGCTTACAGCCTCGTGGTCATGTCGGCCACCAAGCTTATCGCGGTCCGTGACCCCCGCGGTTATCGCCCTCTCTGCATCGGCACCCTGCCGGGCAGCGGCTACGTCTTTGCCAGCGAGAGCTGTGCATTGGATGCCGTGGGCGCGACCCTGCTGCGGGACGTGGAGCCCGGCGAGATCGTCATCACCGACACCAAGACCGGTGAGCTGCGCTCCATCAAAGACCACTGCGGCCGTCCCGACCGCCAGATGTGCGTCTTCGAGTTCATCTATTTCGCCCGCCCCGACAGCATCATCGAGGGCAGCTCGGTGCATGAGGCCCGCAAGCAGGCTGGCCGCTTTCTGGCCCAGGAGCACCCCATGGAGGCCGATGTGGTCATCGGTGTGCCGGACTCCGGCCTCGACGCCGCCCTTGGCTACTCTCAGGAGAGCGGCATCCCCTACGGCATCGGCTTTATTAAAAATAAGTACATCGGCCGCACCTTCATTCAGGGCAGCCAGAAGCAGCGCGAGAACAGCGTCCGCATCAAGCTGAACGCCGTGACCAGCACCGTCAAGGGCAAGCGGGTGGTGCTGGTGGATGACTCCATCGTGCGCGGCACCACCTCTGCCCGCATCATCAAGCTGCTGCGGGACGCCGGAGCAAAGGAAGTCCACTTCCGCGTTTCGGCACCCCCCTTCAAATATCCCTGCTACTTCGGCACCGACATCCCCGACCAGAAGCTTCTGGTCGCTACCGGCCGCACGGTGGACCAGATCAACGAGATCATTGGCGCCGACACGCTGGGCTACCTCTCCACGGAGCACGTTGTCCAGCTGGCCCAGAACGCCAACTGCGGCTTCTGCACCGCCTGCTTCACCGGCAAATACGCTGTGAAGCCGGAAGAGGTGCTTTCCACCGATATTCATGAACGCCACCTGAATGACCGTCCCAAGGACGAGAAAAAGTTAGGAGAGTAACAATGGAAAAGAGCTATTCGGAAAGCTATGCAGCCGCAGGTGTGGACATCACCGCCGGCTATCGTTCGGTCGAACTCATGAAGCAGTATGTGGCCCGCACCATGAACGAGCATTGCATCGGTGGTCTGGGCGGCTTCGGCGGCCTGTTTGAGCTGGACTGCACCGGCTACAAGCACCCCGTCCTCATTTCCGGCACCGACGGCGTCGGCACCAAGCTGAAGATCGCCATGATCATGGACAAGCACGACACCATCGGCATCGACTGCGTGGCGATGTGCGTCAACGACGTCATCTGCGCCGGTGCAAAGCCGCTGGTCTTCCTCGACTACATCGCCTGCGGCCGCAACATCCCCGAGAAGATCGCCGAGATCGTCAAGGGCGTGTCCGAGGGCTGCGTCCAGGCTGACTGCTCTCTGGTGGGCGGCGAGACCGCTGAGCACCCGGGCATGATGCCGGAGGACGAGTACGATCTGGCCGGTTTCACCGTGGGCGTTGTGGACAAGGAAAAGATCCTCAATAACGAGACCATGAAGCCCGGCGATGTCATCATCGCCCTGCCTTCCACCGGCGTCCACTCCAACGGCTTCTCGCTGGTGCGCAAAATTTTTGACATCGACGGCGACCCCGCCGTCCTGAAGACGGCCCCCGCAGAGCTGGGCGGCAAGACCCTCGGCGAGGCCCTGCTGGCCCCCACCAGGATCTACGTCAAGCCTGTGCTGAAAGTGCTGGAAGAAGTGGATGTCAAGGGCATCTCTCACATCACCGGCGGCGGCTTCTACGAGAATATCCCCCGCAGCCTGAAGAAGGGCTGCTGCGCCCGCATCAAGAAGGAGGACGTCCGCACCCCGGCCCTCTTCCACCTGATGCAGAAGACCGGCAGCATCTCTGAGCACGATATGTTCAACACCTTCAATATGGGCGTCGGCATGGTGCTGACCGTCCCCGCTGAGCAGGCCGACAAGGCACTGGAGATCCTCCATGCCAACGGCGAGCCGGAAGCTTACCGTCTGGGCGTCATCGCAGAAGGTGAGGGTGTCGAGCTGTGCTGAACATTGCAGTGTTAGTGTCCGGCGGCGGCACCAATTTGCAGGCGCTGCTGGACAGCGAGGCCCGGGGCGAGAACCCCAACGGCAAGATCAGGCTTGTCGTGGCCTCCAAACCCGGCGTCTACGCGCTGGAACGCGCCGCCAATGCGGGCGTCGAGGGTGTGGTGGTCCGCCGGAAGGATTACGCTTCCAGTGAGGATTTTGACGCCGCACTGCTGAAAACGCTGAAAGAACATAACATTGACCTTGTGGTCCTGGCGGGCTTCCTGTCCGTGTTGGGCCCCAGCGTCATCGAGGCCTATCCCCGCCGCATCCTGAATATCCATCCCGCCCTCATCCCGTCCTTCTGCGGGCCGGGAATGTACGGCCTGCGCCCCCACGAGGCCGCGCTGGCCCGGGGCTGCAAGGTGACGGGCGCTACTGTCCACTTCGTCAATGAGGAGTGCGACGGCGGGCCGATCCTGCTGCAGAAGGCCGTGGACATCCTGCCCGGCGACACCCCTGAGGTGCTGCAGAAGCGTGTGATGGAGCAGGCCGAATGGAAGCTGCTGCCGAAGGCTGTGGCAATGGTTTGCAGCGGAGAGATAAAGTAAAAACTCCTTCCGTCACGCCTGACGGCGTGCCACCTCCCTCAAGGAGGGAGGCTTGAGGCTCCCTCTCCGAGGGGGCTGTCGCCGCAGGCGACTGGGGGAGTTCCGTAATAGGAGAATTTGACATGGAAAAAATCAACCTGAACGAATATCTGGCCGCGAACGAGTACCCCGGCCGCGGCATCGCCGTGGCAAAGGCTCCGGATGGCCGTCAGATGTTCATCGGCTATTTCATCATGGGCCGCAGCGAGAACAGCCGCAACCGCGTCTTCGACCCGGTGCCGGAGCGCGGCGGCATCTGCACCATGGCTGCCGACCCGGCCAAGCTCGAGGACCCCAGCCTCATCATCTATAACCCCGTGCTGACCCTCGGCAAGACCCATATCGTCACCAACGGCGACCAGACCGACACCATCTTTGACGAGATGAGCCGGGGCAAGAGTTTCGCCGACGCCCTGCGCACCCGCACCTTTGAGCCGGACGAGCCCAACTACACCCCCCGCATCTCCGCTGTGGTGTACGCCGACGGCAGCTACCAGATGAGCATCCTCAAGTCTGCCGACGGCAACGGTGAGAGCGTCCAGCGCTATTTCTTCGACTACCCCCAGCCCGTGGCCGGTGAAGGCCACTTCATCAGCACCTACAAGCACAACGGCAATCCCATCCCAAGCTTTGAGGGAGAGCCGCTCCGCTTCGCCTGCCCCCGCACCATTGGCGACTTCGCCCACGGCCTGTGGCAGAACCTGAACCCCGACAACAAGGTCAGCCTCTTCGCCCGGGTCATCGACCTGGAGACCGGCGAGAGCGGCGACATGATCTTCAACAAATACGACGCTGTGTGCAGCGACCTCGACGACCCTGAGGAGCCGGAGCTGCTGCCCGAAGAGCTGGAACTGCTCAAAAAGCTCGACGCCGAGGAAGAATAACCTAAGACACAAGGAGGATGCACCAATGAATGAACTCGCACTGAAGTACGGCTGCAACCCCAACCAGAAGCCCAGCCGCATCTATATGGAGGATGGCTCTGACCTGCCCGTCACCGTCCTGAACGGCAAGCCCGGCTACATCAATTTTCTGGATGCTCTGAACTCCATCCAGCTGGTGAAGGAGCTGAAGGAGGCCTGCGGCCTGCCCGCTGCCGCTTCTTTCAAGCACGTCTCCCCGGCCGGCGCCGCTCTGGGCCTGCCCCTGACCGATGTGGAGCGGAAGATGTACCACATCGCCCCGGACATGGAGCTTTCGCCGCTGGCCTGCGCTTATGCCCGCGCCCGCGGTGCGGACCGGATGTCCTCCTTCGGCGACTGGATCGCCCTCTCTGACGTCTGCGATGTGCCGACTGCAAAGCTCATCCAGCACGAAGTGTCTGACGGCATCATCGCCCCGGGCTATGAGCCGGAGGCACTGACCATCCTCGCCGGAAAGAAGAAGGGCAATTACAACGTGGTCGCCATTGACCCGGCCTACAAGCCGAACCCCGTGGAGCACAAACAGGTCTACGGCATCACCTTCGAGCAGGGCCGCAACGAGCTGGCCATCAACGCCGACACCATGCTGACCAACTGGGTCACTGAGAACAAGACCGTGACCGAGGAGCAGAAGCGCGACCTCATCATTGCCCTCATCACCCTGAAATACACCCAGTCCAACAGCGTCTGCTACACCGCAGGCGGCCAGACCATCGGCGTGGGCGCCGGCCAGCAGAGCCGCATCCACTGCACCCGTCTGGCAGGCCAGAAGGCCGACAACTGGCAGCTGCGCCATATGCCGAAGGTGCTGGAGCTGCCCTTCCGTGACGATGTGGCAAAGCCCAACCGCGACAACGCCATTGATGTTTACATCGGCGACACCCCCGAGGACGTCATCGGTGACGACGTCTGGGCCGAGACCTTCACCCGTCAGCCCGAGCCGCTGACCGCTGAGGAAAAGAAAGAGTACCTGAGCCATGTCACCGGCGTCTGCCTCGGCTCGGATGCGTTCTTCCCCTTCGGCGACAACATCGAGCGCGCACGCCGTTCCGGCGTGACGGCCATCGTCCAGCCCGGCGGCTCCATCCGCGACCAGCAAGTCATCGACACCTGCAACAAGTACGGCATCGCAATGGCATTCTGCGGCATCCGGCTGTTCCATCACTAAAAAGCCTCTCCCTTTGGGAGAGGTGTCACCGGAGGTGACGGAGAGGGAAAGGACGCTGAGAAAAAACCGCAGGTACGGCGATAATATCGCTCTGACAAAGAGTCTGCCTATCGCTGTGCGGCGGCATTGTCGTACCGGGCTTGCCCTCTCAGGCGCTTGCGCGCCAGCTCCCCCAAAGGGGGAGCCTTCTGTGAAGGGAAAATGTCAGAAAAACAATAACCTGTTTGGGAGGTTATAAAAATGGCAAAAAAAATTCTGGTCGTTGGCGGCGGCGGACGCGAGCACGCCATCATCAAGGCATTGAAGAAGAGCCCCGACTGCGGCGAAGTCTGGTGTGCGCCCGGCAACGGCGGCATCGGCTATGACGCCCACTGCGTCAACATCAAGGCCACCGATGTGGAAACGATGGTCGGCTTTGCGGAGACGGAAAAGTTCGACTACGTCGTGGTGGCTCAGGACGACCCGCTGGCACTGGGCATGGTGGATGCGCTGGCGGCAGTCGGCATCCCGGCCTTCGGCCCGGACAAGGCCGCTGCCCGCATCGAGGCATCCAAGGTCTTTTCGAAAGACCTCATGAAGAAGTACGGCATCCCCACCGCAAAGTATGAGACCTTCGACGACCCCGCCAAGGTCATGGAGTACATCAAGGCTGAGGGCAAATACCCGGTGGTCATCAAGGCCGACGGCCTTGCGCTGGGCAAGGGCGTGCTCATCTGCGAGAACGAAGAGCAGGCCGCCGAGGGCGTCAAGGAGATCATGCTGGACAAAAAGTTCGGCGCTTCCGGCAACCACGTCGTGGTGGAAGAGTTCCTCACCGGCCCTGAGGTCAGTGTGCTGAGCTTCACCGACGGCAAGGTGGTCAAGCCCATGGTCTCCTCCATGGACCACAAGCGCGCCAACGACCACGACACCGGCCTGAACACCGGCGGCATGGGTACCGTCGCGCCGAACCCCTATTACACTCCGGCCATCGCTGCCGAGTGCATGGAGAAAATTTTCCTGCCCACCATCAAGGCCATGAACGCTGAGGGCTGCCCCTTCAAGGGCTGCCTCTACTTCGGCCTGATGCTCACCCCGGACGGCCCGAAGGTCATCGAGTACAACTGCCGCTTCGGCGACCCTGAGACTCAGGTGGTGCTGCCCCTGCTGGAAAGCGACCTGCTCAAGGTCATGACCGCCTGCACCGAGGGGACGCTGGCCGACACCGAGGTCAAGTTCTCCGACGGCGCTGCCGCCTGCGTCATCCTCGCTTCCGGCGGCTACCCGGTGGCCTACGAGAAGGGCAAGCCCATCACCGGCCTTGTGGACGGCCAGCTGCCCGATGAGCCGAACGTCACGGTCTACCACTCCGGCACGGCCATCACCGAGGACGGCCAGCTCGTCACCAACGGCGGCCGTGTGCTGGGTGTGACGGCCACTGCGCCCGGCCTGCCCCGCGCCATCTCCATCGCCTACGAGGCGGCGGAGCACATCCACTTCGACAAGCTGCACAAGCGCACCGACATCGGGATGCGGGCGCTGAAAGCGCTGGCGGAGAAGCAGTAAATGCAGCTCTGAAGGCTCTCCCTTTGGGAGAGCTGTCACCGAAGGTGACTGAGAGGGTAAGGATGCTGACAAAGATGCGCAGGCATGGCGATAGCATCGCTCTGACGAAGGGCCTGTTTATCGCTGTGCGGCGGCTTTGTCGCACCGGGCTTGCCCTCTCCGTCATTGCTTCGCAATGCCACCTCTCCCAAGGGGAGAGGCTTTGGCAGGCCGGGAAGCTCTGAGCTGACTGCTGAAAGCATATATGCCGCAAAATACAGTGCGCTGTTGTCAAGAAAAGCGGCTTCTGAACAATAATACTTGTTAAGATGTCGTGGATCTGGACAGCGGAGCACTTCTGTTTCTGGTAAAATAAAACTCCTCTCAGGCTGTGCGGCCTGACCGACACGCCAGTGGCTCCCCCTTTGGGGGAGCTGTCACCGAAGGTGACTGAGAGGGCTGACAACAAGGGGGATTTCCCAATGGTATATCGTATCTATGTTGAAAAGAAACCCGGCTTCGACGGCGAGGCCCAGAGCCTGCGCAATGAGCTCGTCTCTCTGCTGGGCATCAAGGAGCTGAACGGTCTGCGTCTGCTCAACCGCTACGACGTGGAGGGCATCGACGAGGCTCTGTTTGAGCAGTGCGTCCCCACCGTGTTCAGTGAGCCGCCGGTGGATAACACCTATGCAGAGCTGCCTGTTTCCGACGGCGTGTCTTTCGCTGTGGAGTATCTGCCCGGCCAGTTCGACCAGCGCGCCGACTCTGCCGCCGAGTGCATCCAGCTCATCAGCCAGGGCGACCGCCCGCTGGTGCGCTCTGCCCGCGTCTACCTGCTGGAAGGCACCCTGACCGATGAGCAGGTGGCTGAGATCAAGAAATACGTCATCAACCCGGTGGAGGCCCGCGAGGCTTCGCTGGACACCAAGGCTACCCTGAAGATGGAGCATCCCGTCCCCACCGAAGTGGAGGTGCTGGACGGCTTCAACGAGCTGGATGAGGCAGGCCTGAAAAAGTTCATCGACGAGAAGGGCCTCGCCATGGACCTGGGCGACATCAAGTTCTGCCAGGAGTATTTCCGCTCGGAGAAGCGCGACCCGACCATCACCGAGATCAAGATGATCGACACCTACTGGTCGGACCACTGCCGCCACACCACCTTCGGAACCATTCTGGATGACGTCCAGATCGACGATGCCGTGGTACAGGAGGCCTTCGACCGCTACATGGCCATGCGCGCCGACCTTGGCCGCGAGAACAAGCCCCGCTGCATGATGGACCTGGCCACCATCGGTGCCAAGGAACTGAAAAAGCAGGGCATCACACCCGGCCTCGCAGTCATCATTGTGGGCAACGACCCGGCGAGCGAAATCTACGTCCGCAACAAGGAAAAGGCGTGCGCGGAGTGCGGCATTTACAGCGAAAAGTACGCCCTGCCCGAGGAGACCACGCAGGAGGAGCTGCTCGGCCTGATCGCGCAGCTGAACGTTAGCCCCAAGATCTCGGGCATCCTGTGCCAGATGCCCGTGCCGAAGCACATCTCCGAGCAGGCGGTCATCGACGCGATCGACCCAAAAAAGGACGTCGATGCGTTCCATCCGGTCAACGTCGGCAAGATCATGACCGGCAACTTTGATTTTGTCCCCTGCACGCCCGCAGGCGTCATGGAGCTGCTCGACGAATACGGCATCGACCCCAAGGGCAAGGAATGCGTCGTCGTCGGCCGCTCGAACATCGTCGGCAAGCCGATGAGCATGCTGCTGCTGCACCGCCACGGCACGGTGACCATGTGCCACAGCCGCACGCAGCATCTGGACGAGGTCTGCCGCCGCGCGGACATTCTGGTCGCAGCGGTCGGCAAGGCGGGCTTCATCACGCCCGATATGGTAAAAGACGGCGCGGTCGTCATCGACGTGGGCATCAACCGCAACGCGGCGGGCAAGGTCTGCGGCGACGTCGATCCGGCAGTGGCCGAAAAGGCGTCCTTTATGACGCCCGTGCCGGGCGGCG
>ERZ857972.1774-NODE-1774-length-10545-cov-7.965777_pt1 | contig 10545 bp, 10 predicted proteins | sample MGYA00519757_ERZ857972 | MGnify/ENA primary metagenome ERZ857972 (study PRJEB31778, sample SAMEA3449383) | human gut metagenome | biome: human gut; feature: human-associated habitat; material: faeces | place: United Kingdom | collected 2010/2012 ...
AAGGAATTTTTCTTGATTTTGTGAACTACAAATAAAACTATTTTTCTTCTATATAATAGGTGAGATAAATAATAAATTAAGTAAAAGAGTCAAGAGAATAATAGGTTTGCTGTTGCAATGAGAGTAAATTAAGTAAAAGAGAAATGAATTGATTTAGAAGATTTAAAATAGAAAAGTTTCTTTTAATAATAAAGTAGGGAGTAACAAATGGAAAAAACTGTTACATATAAAGAATTAATGGAGCTCGGGTTTCCGGAGAAGACAGCTCGTAATATTATTCGTGATGCAAAACTTATCGCGGTGGAGAAGTTTAAAAAAGATAGAATTAATGATTCAAATAGTGTACAATTAATAAGATCGCCCTTTGACAATAAAAGATTAGGTATAGCTCCAAGGGGTATAGTGGAGAAACTTCTTGGAGGGATTTCGCTTTCTGAAAACATAAAAGAAAGTGAGAAAACAGATGGTATCTAAAACAAAAAAATATCCTTGTGTTTATATTGATAAAAAAGATAGAATTTATATTAGCATTGAACTTGGAAAAGACCCAATTTCTGGGAAAAGGGTTCAGCACAAAGCGCGTAGAACTAAGGAAGGAAAACCTTTCGAAAGTCAAAAAGAAGCATATGATGAGGTTGTTCGTATTAAATACGAAAATGGAAGAAAGTTAACTCTTGAACATTACAATATTTCATTTGCAGACTATATGAAAGATATTTATTTACCAGCTTATAAACAAAAAGTTGACTTTTCTACCTATAAAACGGCGATGGCTCATCATAACCTTTTTGTAACTTCTTTTGGAAAAAAACAGCTAAAAGCTATTACCCCTCAAGAATGTGAGTTGTTTAGAATTCGTCTTATTAATGATTATTCTAAAAACTATGCAAAGAATTTGTGGTCACGTTTTAAAGCATGTCTCGGTTATGCAGAACGGCTGGGTTATATTTCCAAACATCCATGTTTAGGGTTAGATAATCCTAAAGGCAAACATCCAGTAACTGAGTTTTGGACATTTGAAGAGTTTAAAAAGGTAATGAGAACTTTTGATTGTTCGGAGTATGAGGATAGACATCGTTACACAACAATTTGGCTATACTATATGACAGGGGTGCGCGTGAGCGAAGGACTGGCACTGAAATGGAAAGATATTGATTTTGATAAAAAGCTTCTTAATGTCCATGCAACACTTGAAAAAGATGAAAATGGAAATTGGTATGCTAAGCAGCAGACAAAGACGGTTGCTGGATTGCGTAAAATTGATTTAGACGATGTAACTTTAGAAGTATTAACAAATTGGCGTGAAGTTCAAGTGCAAAATGGCGAAGATGATTATGTTTTATCTCGATTTGGTAAGCCCTTGTGTAAATCAACTATTTGTCGTATTATTAAGCGACAGGCTGAGATTGTAGATGTTCCAAAGATTACTGGTAAGGGCTTGCGTCATAGCCATGCATCTTATCTTCTTAATGTTCTTAAGATGGATCCACTGTATGTTTCACATAGACTTGGTCATGCTGATAAATCAACGACTTTAAATGTTTACAGTCATTGGTATCATAATGATGTAATCGGGATTTCTGACAAAATCACTCAGAATATTTTACAATCAAAAATTTTTTAGTATCCTGCCAAAAAAACTGCCAAAATGTAAATCAACTAAATAAACTAGATAATATCAGTAGTTAGCATAAGCCTGCTTCAGTTACTCTTAAATAATAAGGTAACGACTCAAGTCGCTTAATAAAGCAAACCAGGGCATCAGCTCTGGTTTTTTATTGCGATAAACGATTATGAGAAACCGTTTGAATTAATAGGTTCCCTACCAAAAAACTGCCAAATTTATTTTTGGCAGTTTTTTTATTTTTCTATTTTAGATTGGTTTTGTTTACTATGTCCTCTACAAGGATGTACTTTAATTGTCTTATAATCGCTTTTTTAGGATAAAAATATCCTATTTATAGGTAGAAACCAGGGCATCAGCTCTGGTTTTTTCTATTGCTTTTAATATTTTCATTTGTTAGAATGTAGGTAATGTGCGTGCTTGTCACGCCCTTTTTCTGTGTTTTTAACGGCTTTAGTGGTTGTCAATAACTATAAAAATCCTAAAGGCATGGTAAATGCAAAAAAGAAAAGGAGAAATTTATGGCTTATATTTGGTCTTATCTCAGGCGTTATCCTAAGTGGCTAGCAATGAATTTTACGGCGGCTATTTTATTTGTTATTGCTAACTTAGGTCTGCCGACGGTTCTTGCCAGAATGATTGATGAGGGAATAAACCGTGGTGATGTTGATAAGCTTTACGCTTATGCTTGGGTCATGTTTGGTGTAGTTTTGACTGGGATTGTTGGTCGTATACTTCTGTCCTATGCGGTTGGTAAGTTGACCACTACTATGGTACAGGTCATGCGTAATGACATTTATGCTAAGCTTCAGGAGTATTCCCACCATGAGTACGAGCAGATTGGGGTATCCTCTTTGGTGACTCGTATCACGTCGGATGCTTTTGTCCTCATGCAATTTGCAGAACAGATTTTAAAGATGGGTGTCATTACTCCTCTGATGATGGTTTCCAGTGTCTTCTTGATTTTAACGACAAGTCCATCTTTGGCTTGGATTGTAGCAATTTCCTTGCCTTTCCTAGCCGTAGTAGTCTGGTATGTAGCGGTAAAAACACGTCCGCTTTCTGAGAAGCAACAGGCAACACTTGACAAGATTAACCAGTATGCTCGTGAAAATCTGACTGGACTTCGTGTCATCCGAGCTTTCGCTAGAGAAGATTTTCAAGAGAAGAAGTTTGCTTCTGAAAATGCTGTCTATGCGGATAATTCAAACAAACTCTTTAAATTAACTGGTTTGACTGAGCCACTTTTTGTGCAAATTATCATCGCCATGATTGTGGCTATTGTTTGGTTTGCCCTCGAGCCTTTAGGTTCTGGGACTTTGGCAATCGGGGATTTGGTTGCCTTTATTGAGTACAGTTTCCATGCGCTATTGTCTTTCCTTTTCCTAGCTAACCTCTTTACCATGTATCCTCGTACGGCGGTATCTAGTGAACGTCTGCAGGAGATTATGGATATGCCTATTTCTATTAATCCAAATGAAGACGGGGTGACAGAGACTGAGACTAAAGGATATTTGGAGTTTGACAATGTGACTTTTGCCTATCCTGGTGAAACTGAAAGTCCTGTCCTACACAATATTTCTTTCAAGGCTAAACCAGGTGAAACCATTGCCTTTATTGGATCTACGGGTTCAGGAAAATCATCACTTGTGCAGTTGATTCCACGCTTTTATGATGTGACACTTGGACGCATTCTTGTTGATGGTGTGGATGTCCGTGACTATAATCTGAAGGCTCTTCGTCGTAAGATTGGCTTTATTCCACAAAAAGCCCTGCTCTTTACAGGAACCATCGGTGAAAATATCCGTTATGGTAAGGAAAATGCCAGTCATGAAGAATTGAATCAAGCTACGGATGTCGCTCAGGCGAAGGAATTTATCGACAGTAAGGAAGACCGCTACGATTCTCACTTGGCTGAGGGTGGTAGCAACCTTTCTGGGGGACAGAAGCAACGTTTGTCAATTGCACGTGCCGTGGTTAAACGTCCTGACCTTTACATCTTTGATGATTCCTTCTCTGCCTTGGACTACAAGACTGATGCGACCTTGCGCCGTCGTCTAAAAGAAGTGACCCAGGATGCGACGGTCTTGATTGTGGCTCAACGTGTGGGTACTATCATGGATGCAGACCAGATTATCGTTCTTGATAAGGGTGAAATCGTGGGTCGAGGCCGTCACGAAGAGCTTATGGAAAGCAATGAGATTTACCGTGAAATTGCTAATTCTCAATTGAATCAAAAGAGTCTTACAGAAGACTAGAAGGGGGTTAAAATGAAGAATAATAAAAAGAAAACAAATCATTCCTCAAGTTTTGGCCGCCTTTGGTCCTATTTGCAGGCTTATCGTTTCCCACTTTACCTAGCCATTTTCCTGAAAATTGTTAGTGTTATCATGAGTGTCCTTGAGCCAGTGGTCATTGGTTTAGCTATTACCGAGTTAACTAAAAATACGCTGGACATCATGAAGGGTGTCGAAGGCGCTCATATTAACGTTTACTATGTTGGTTGGGTTCTCGTTGTTTATCTCTTGCGTGGTCTTATTTATGAGTTGGCTGCCTACTATTCCAACTATTTTATGACCAATGCCGTGCAAGCAACGGTTCAAGATATGCGAAATGAGATGACCGAGAAAATCAATCGTACCTCAGTGTCATACTTTGATAAGCACCAGTTTGGGGACCTCTTAGGCCGCTTTACCAGTGACGTCGAGACAGTATCTAATGCCTTGCAACAGTCATTCTTGCAGGTTGTTAATGCCGTCTTTACTCTAGCCTTGGTTATTGGAACAGTGCTTTACCTTAATCTTCAATTGGGAGCTATAGTTGTCATCACTATTCCGATTACATTCTTTGGTGCCCGCTATATCATGAGTAAGTCTCAGCCCTACTTTAAACAGCAGGCTGATGCCTTAGGTACTCTTAATGGTTTTGTTCAAGAAAATCTGACCGGCTTCAATGTGCTTAAGCTATTTGGCCGTGAGGATAGATCCTTGGACGACTTTAAAGAAATCACGGAAGACCTTCAGAAGGTAGGTTTTAAGGCCAATTTCATTTCAGGACTCATGATGCCGGTTCTTAATGGTTTATCTGACTTGACCTATCTAATTGTCGCTGTTTTGGGTGGTTTGCAAGTCTTGGCTGGTCGCTTGACGATTGGTAATATGCAGGCCTTTGTTCAGTACGTTTGGCAGATTAACCAACCCATTCAGAACTTGACTCAGTTGGCTGGACAATTGCAAAGTGCTAAATCTTCTTTAGACCGTATTTTCCAACTGATGGATGAACCAGATGAGGCTAATGATGCTACTGAAGTGCTAGAGGGAGATTTGACTGGCCAAGTTAGCTTTAAGCATGTGGACTTCCAGTATGTGGCTGATAAACCTTTGATTCGTGACTTTAATCTTGAGGTTAATCCTGGTGAAATGGTGGCCATTGTCGGTCCTACCGGTGCCGGAAAATCAACCATTATCAACCTCCTCATGCGTTTCTATGATGTGACTGCTGGTTCTATTTCAGTTGATGGTCACGATATCCGTAACCTGTCACGTCAGGATTATCGTAAGCAGTTTGGTATGGTGCTTCAGGATGCTTGGCTTTTTGAAGGAACTATCAAGGAAAATCTTCGCTTTGGTAATCTTGAGGCGACTGACGAGGAAATTGTTGAAGCTGCTAAGGCGGCCAATGTGGATCACTTTATCCGTACACTACCTGGTGGTTACAACATGGAAATGAACCAGGAATCAAGTAATATCTCACTAGGACAAAAGCAACTTTTGACCATTGCGCGTGCGCTTTTGGCTGATCCGAAAATTTTGATTTTGGACGAGGCAACCTCATCAGTTGATACCCGTTTGGAACTCTTGATTCAAAAAGCCATGAAAACTCTCATGCAAGGTCGAACAAGCTTTGTCATCGCTCACCGTTTATCAACTATCCAAGAAGCAGACAAGATTTTGGTCCTTAAAGATGGTCAAATCATCGAACAAGGGAACCATGAATCCCTTCTTGCAGATAAAGGCTTCTATTACGATTTGTATAATAGCCAGTTTGCAGAGAAATAAACAAAATAATCCATCAGTTCATAACTGGTGGATTTTTGCTGATTTTAACGAGCAATAAAAGAGACTTCCCCACTGAGAGAAGTCTCAAAATCAATATTATTTCTCAGCAGGTCGTGTGACGAACATGGCATCTCCGAAACTGAAGAAGCGGTAGCGTTCTTGGACGGCGTGTTTATAGGCATCGAGGACGAATTCACGACCAGCAAAGGCTGAAACCAACATCACCAAAGTTGATTTTGGAAGGTGGAAGTTGGTTGAGAAGGCGTCCACGACTGTAAATTGGTAGCCTGGTTTGATAAAGATATTGGTCCAGCCTGAGTCGGCTTGGAGTTGACCATCGTATTTATTGCCGATTGTCTCAAGTGTTCGTATTGAAGTAGTTCCTACTGCAATGATGCGGCCTCCAGCGGCTTTGACACTATTGAGGGTATCGGCAGCTTCTTGGCTGAGGGTGTAAAACTCTGAGTGCATCTCATGTTCGTCGACATTTTCAACAGAAACGGGTCGGAAGGTTCCCAGCCCAACGTGGAGGGTGAGGTAGACCAATTTTACGCCTTTAGATTCAATCTTTTGAAGCAATTCAGGTGTGAAATGGAGACCAGCTGTTGGTGCAGCGGCAGAGCCATTTTCCTTGGCATAGACTGTTTGGTAACGGTCACGGTCTTCCAATTTTTCATGGATATAAGGTGGCAATGGCATCTCGCCTAAACTTTCCAAGACCTCAAGGAAGATACCGTCGTAGATAAATTCTACGATTCGACCACCGTGATCTAGTTCCTCAGTGACAGTGGCAGTCAAACGGCCATCACCAAAACTGACCTTAGCGCCTACTTTAAGGCGTTTCGCAGGTTTAGCCAAAACTTCCCATTGATCCCCTTGGGTATTTTTCAAAAGGAGAAATTCCACATGGCCATGGGTATCAGGCTTTTCACCGTAGAGGCGGGCAGGAAGCACGCGTGTATTGTTCATGACCAAGGCATCTCCAGGGTTAAGCTGGTCAATGATGTGGTCGAAGTGGGTGTCAGTCATTTCCTTGGTTACAGGGTCAATGACTAAGAGTTTAGAGGCATCACGTTGCTTCAAGGGTGTTTGAGCAATCAGTTCCTCTGGCAGTTCAAAATCAAAATCGTTTGTATTCATTTCTTTCCTCGTTTAAAAATGTTCAGCCTTTTTATTATAGCACGATATAGGACGACCGTCATTAAACTTATCGAGTGAAAGCGCTTGACAAAAAGGTTAAAAAAAGAGATAATAAATAAAAATGGTATATACCAATATCGAGGTGAATAGAATGAAAAAGATTTTAGTTAAAAATCAAGTTGAGGGAGGCCAAGTTGCCTTTGATCTTCTTAAAGAGAGCCTTGCAGCGGGTGCTCAGACATTGGGATTGGCGACAGGTAGTTCACCTATCGCCCTTTACCAAGAGATGGTTGAGAGTGACGTGGATTTTTCGGAACTTTACAGCGTTAATTTGGATGAATACGTCGGACTAGCACCAGACCATGAGCAGAGCTACCATGCCTTTATGAAAGCTCAACTCTTTGATGCCAAGCCATTTAAAGAGAGCTTCTTGCCTGACGGCATGGCTGAAAATTTGGAGCAGGCGGCTAAGGACTACGATGACATCTTGGCAAATCATGCCATTGACCTGCAAATCTTAGGAATTGGAAGTAATGGGCATATTGGTTTTAATGAGCCAGGTACGCCTTTTGATAGTCAAACCCATGTGGTCGACTTGACTGACAGCACCATTGAAGCCAATAGCCGTTTCTTTGCCAGTCGAGACCAAGTTCCTACAAAGGCTATTTCAATGGGGATTGCCTCCATTATGGCTGCCAAGAAAATCATTTTGTTTGCCTATGGTGACAAGAAGGCAGATGCCATTTTCAAGATGGTCAAGGGTCCAGTAACAGAGGAAGTACCGGCCAGTGTCTTGCAACATCATCCAGATGTGACTCTTATCTTAGATGAGGCTGCTGCTGCGAAATTGTAGGAGAAAACATGAGTCATAAAATTTACAATATGAGCTTTTCAAAGGTCTATCCTATGCTAGTGGCCAAGGCAGAGCGGAAAGACAGGAGTCGAGCAGAGGTGAATCAAGTAACTACGTGGTTGACCGGCTATTCGTCAACGGCTATTGAGGGCTCTATCATCTGAAGTTAGTTACGGAGATTTCTTTCGTCAAGCGCCTGCCCTCAATCCTAAGCGTCATCTGATTACGGGATCCATCTGTGGGGTTAAGTTGACCGAAATTAAAGAACCTCTTATGCAAGATATTCGCTATCTGGATAAGCTAGTAGATGAGCTGGCTAAGGGGAGACCTCTGGAAAAGGTAATAAGAAGTTAAGTTATGTCAACTCAGGTTGAGGCATCTGGCACTCAGCCTTCTTCTTTTGTGAAAATGTGCTTCCAAACAAATCAATTGCCTAGTCCTCTTTGATAGCGCTATAATAGTTAAGTTGACTTTGACTATCAAACAACAGATATAGATATTTCATAAAGAAAGAGGACATACAATGGCAAAACCTATTCGAGTATTGCTTTATTATAAATACCTTCCCATCGAAAATGCTGAGCAATTTGCGGCAGATCACTTGGCTTTCTGTAAATCAATCGGCCTCAAAGGACGTATCCTAGTCGCTGACGAAGGAATCAATGGAACGGTTTCTGGTGACTATGAAACCACTCAAAAATACATGGACTACGTTCACAGCCTTCCAGGGATGGAGGACCTCTGGTTCAAGATTGATGAGGAAGAAGAGCAAGCCTTCAAGAAGATGTTTGTTCGTTACAAGAAGGAAATCGTTCACCTTGGTTTAGAGGATGACAACTTTGACAGCGACATCAATCCGCTTGAGACTACAGGTGCTTACTTGTCACCAAAAGAGTTTAAAGACGCTCTTTTAGATGAGGATACTGTTGTCCTTGATACACGTAACGACTATGAATATGACCTTGGTCACTTCCGAGGAGCCATTCGTCCAGACATTCGCAACTTCCGTGAATTGCCACAATGGGTCCGCGACCATAAGGAAGAGTTCATGGACAAGCGCGTGGTTGTTTACTGTACTGGTGGTGTCCGCTGTGAGAAATTCTCAGGTTGGATGGTGCGTGAAGGCTACAAAGATGTTGGCCAATTGCACGGTGGTATCGCAACTTACGGAAAGGATCCAGAGGTTCAAGGGGAGCTTTGGGATGGTAAGATGTATGTCTTTGACGAGCGTATTGCCGTTGATATCAACCATGTAGACCCTGTCGTTGTCGGTAAGGATTGGTTCGATGGTACGCCTTGCGAACGCTATGTCAACTGCGGTAACCCATTCTGTAACCGTCGTATCCTTGCTTCAGAGGAAAATGAAGACAAATACCTCCGCGGCTGCTCACATGAATGCCGTGTTCACCTACGTAACCGTTATGTCTCTGAAAATGGTTTGAGCCAGGAAGAAGTTATCGAACGTCTTGCGGCAATTGGTGAAAGCTTGGATGTAACACCTGCCTAAGTTTAAAGAGTGAAAAAGCTGAGAGCAATCTCGGCTTTTTATTTTGCAATTTATTTCTAAAATAATGGCACATATATATTGCAAATAGAAATATATAGTGTATAATATGAATGAAAACAGATGGTAATCACAATCTATGTCGAAGATAAAATCAGATATGATGAAAAGGAGGGGGCATGTGGCAAAGAATTTACGTTTAAAAGCAGCTCGAGCAGAGCATGATATGACCCAGGGAGACTTGGCAGAAGCGGTAGGCGCAACAAGACAAACCATAGGGTTGATTGAAGCTGGAAAGTACAATCCCAGCCTAGCCTTATGCATTGCTATTTGTAAAACACTGGACAGGACGTTGGATCAACTGTTTTGGGAGATTTAGAAAGGAAGTAAAGATGATGAAATTTAAGCTGTTTGATATTAAGGTTACAGACGAACGCGAAAAAGCTCTAAATAATAAAATTGCTGCCGAATGCTATTGCATAATGATTGCTTGCACGCTTGTATACATAGTTTATGGCTCACTCTTTAACAATGGTGTCATCTCTGCTGATTACTTACTTTATCCATTTTTGATATGTAGTATTTGGTCCATTTATAGAGCTGAACGTCTTGCTGTAAATACTTTTGGAAGTTCGGGTATAACAGTCTTAGGTTGTTTACTGGCGACTGGGCTTATCACCCTTATAATTATGATGACTAACTATCGGTACTACCACAATGTTTATCATAATAATCCCTTGGATTTTAGATATCTTATGGCTTGGCCAATTACTTATATGTTGAATGCTCCCTTTGTCTTTTTTATGAATTGGGCTCTTGCTGCATCGGGAAGATATCAGAGAAGACGTCTTGAAAAACAGCTAGATGATTTGGAAAATGAAGAATAGATAGTGAGAGAATCAGACTGTTCTTTTTGGTCTGATTTTTTTTGTGTTATAATGGGTCCTAAAACTAAGGAGGTCACGTATGCTACTAACTGAATTTGATGATAATAGACAAGCGATTATCAATCCACAAGACTTACACGAACCAATTGAAGGATTTCCCAAAGTTGTCATCTCTTGCTTTTCAAGAGTAACTTTTGCTCGCCTCCTTGAGAATTATGACCATGAGGTCATTGCAAGAACCTCTATGGCTAATTTTGAAGTCGTGGTCTATGGGATCACTATTGGAGACCAACAGATTGGTGCCTTTAATGCACCAGTTGGGGCTGCTTCATGTGTGGGGATTATTGAGGACCTAATTCAATTTGGGATGGAAAAACTCGTTCTTTTTGGGACCTGTGGAGTTTTAAATCGAGATATCGAAGCGACCTCCATCATCATTCCAACGGCTGCTCTTCGCGACGAGGGGACCAGTTACCACT
>ERZ857972.1786-NODE-1786-length-10484-cov-2.363793_pt1 | contig 10484 bp, 6 predicted proteins | sample MGYA00519757_ERZ857972 | MGnify/ENA primary metagenome ERZ857972 (study PRJEB31778, sample SAMEA3449383) | human gut metagenome | biome: human gut; feature: human-associated habitat; material: faeces | place: United Kingdom | collected 2010/2012 ...
GCAGCGAGGCATCCGCATCCACCAGCTGAATATCGGCCAGCCCGATATCCAGACGCCTCCCGCCTTTTTTGAAGCCATTGAGGCCGGCAGGCGTGACGTGCTTGCCTATGCAGAATCCCCCGGCATCCCCGCCCTGCTCGAGGCCATCCGCGCCTATTATGCGCGCATCGGCGCCTCGTTTGAAACGCAGGACATCCTCGTGACCACCGGCGGCAGCGAGGCGCTGCAGATGGCCCTGACCTGCATTCTGGACGAGGGAGACGAGATCCTGATCCCGGAGCCCTTCTATCCCAATTACAACACCTTTGTCAGTGTCACCGGCGGCGTGATCCGGCCTATCCCCACAACTCCGGAGGAGGGCTACCGCTACGCCGACCGCGCGCGCATCGAGCCGCTCATCAACGAGCACACCCGCGCCATCATGTGCACCAACCCCGGCAACCCCACCGGTACGGTGCTCACGCCCGAGGAGATGCGCCTGATGGTCGACATCGCCAAGGAGCATGACCTGTTCATCATCGGCGACGAGGCCTACCGCGAGTTCGTCTACGCGGGCGAGCCGCTGCAGTCGCTCGGCGAGTTTGAGGACGCGGCCGAGAACGTCATCGTCATCGACACGGTGTCCAAGCGCTTCTCCGCCTGCGGCGCGCGCATTGGCTGCATGATCTCCCGCAACAAGGAACTCATGGCCGAGGCCATGAAGTACGCCCAGTGCCGCCTGTCCGTCCCCACGCTCGATCAGGTGGCCGCCGCCGCGATGTACAGCGTAGGCCCCGAGTATTTCGCCGCCGTGCGCGACGAGTACAAGCGCCGCCGCGACACCGTCGTGCGCAAGCTCAAGGAGATCCCCGGCGTCGTGTGCGAGTGCCCGAAGGGCGCGTTCTATCTGATGGCCGCCCTGCCCGTCGACGACGCGGACAAGTTCCAGCAGTGGCTGCTCGAGGAGTTCGAGGACAACGGCGACACCGTCATGTTCGCCCCCGGCGAGCCATTCTACGCCACGCCCGGCAAGGGCAAAAACGAGGTGCGTATCGCCTATGTTCTCAAGCAGGCGGACCTCGAGCGCGCGATGGATCTGCTGGCGCTGGGCATCAAGGCGTACAACGCACGATAAACAACTGCATAAAAAGGGCTGCGCCCTTTTTTATGCAAATAGGTTTCGCTCCAACCCGCGCGTTTTGTCCGCTTACAGCGGGCAAAACACACTCTCTCCGCGCAAAGTGTTTTTTGTGACGTACACGCCGCCGCAAAAACGGATTGGATTTTATTCGCGGCCCCAGAGCCGCGAACTCTGTGAGACTTTTTGAAGACTGAGCAGGGGACAGCCTCGGGCTGTCCCCTGCTGGTTTTTGTTCTGGCGGGGAGTGGTGATGGAATCGGCTTGTCCGTGCCTCCGGCGGGTTACTTTTCCCGCGCGGGAAAAGCAGCCAAAAGCGCGCCAAAACACAAGGAGCATGCACCGAAAATTTTCCACCGCCGAAAAAAACGGACGGAAGCGAGAGCTTCCGTCCGTTTGCATATGCTGCGGAAAATCAATTACCCCTGTATGCGCTCGCAGAACGCGCGGACGCGGGCAGTGGACTCCTCCTCGCCGAGCACATGGATAATCCCGTGCAGGTCGGGGGTGTTCAGGCGCCCCGTCAGCGCGAAGCGGACGAAGGACGACACGTCGGCGATGGAGCCGTTGTAGTTCTCCGGGTGCTTCTTATAGGGGCCGGTCTTGGCGGCGTAGTTGAAGGAGGTCGCGATGGTGCGCAGCTTCTCGAACCAGACGGACGAATCGTCACCGTAGTCGAAGCCCTCCAGATACGCCTGCAGGATGCCGGGGATGAAGGCGCGGTGATTCCCGAACTTCTCCGGCACGGGCTCGTCCGCGATGCGGTAGGTGCGGTCATAGAGATAGGGGTACATCTCCATCAGATCCGACCACTTGGCAACGTCCATGCGGTTTTCGTGCCATAGGTCGATCGACGCGCGGAAGCGAGCCTCATCGCGCCGGATCTCCTCGAGCAGGGCGGGCTGATAGCGCGCGGCCCAGTCGGAGACGGCGGCAAAAACCTCATCCTGAGTCATGTGAGCGACGCGGCTGCGCGCGACGCTCGCGAGCTTATTGAAGTCGAAGAGCGCCCCAGCAGCGCCGGTCTTTGTGATGTCGAGCGGGAAGGCTGTGACGGGCTCGTCCATGTGCTCGGCGCGCCACGGCTCATAGTCGGCGCTGCTGATGGTGAGCAGATAGTCCGTGACGGCGGCGATGGGATAGCCGACCTCGTCATAGTAGCGTACGCGGGCCTCGGGATCCTTGCGCTTGCTGAGCTTGCGGCGGGAGACGGAGCCGCCCTCCTTCTCCTCGAGCTTCATGATCGGGCTGAGGTGCGTGTAGCGCGGGACGGGGAAGCCCATCGTCTCAAACATCTGGACGTGTACCGGCAGCGACGAGAGCCACTCGTCGGCGCGGATTACGTCAGTCGTGCGCATGAGGTGGTCGTCGATGACGTGGGCGAAGTGGTACGTCGGCAGTCCGTCGCGCTTAATGATAACGAAGTCGAGGATGTTCTCCTGCATGGAGATGTCGCCGCGCAGCTCGTCATGGAACGTGCGGAACGTGCCGAGCTTTCCGTCACACTTCAGGCGGATGACATAGGGCTCGCCCGCCTGCAGCTTTTCGAGCACGCGCTCGTCCGGCTGGTCACGCCAGACGGCCCACTTGCCGAAGTAGCCCTTCTGCGGCTCACCGGCCTGCTCCTGCTGCTCACGCAGAGCCTGCAGCTCCTCCTCGCTGCAGAAGCACGGATAGGCGAGATCCCGCTCAACGAGATCTCTGGCGTAGGTCTGATAGATCTCCCGGCGCAGGGACTGGCGGTAGGGACCGTAGCCGCCGTAGTCCTCCGTCTCGTTCGCGGGCCCCTCGTCGAAGCGGATGTCAAAGTCGCGCAGCGAGGAGATGATCTCCGACACGCCGCCCTCGACCTGGCGCTTCTGGTCGGTGTCCTCGATGCGCAGGAGGAACACGCCGTCCTTTTCACGGGCGACGAGACAGTTCAGCAGCGCCGTATACAGCCCGCCGATGTGCATGAAGCCCGTGGGGCTGGGGGCGAAGCGCGTGGTGCACGCGGCGGCGCGCGGCGGGTACTGCGTCTCGAACTCCGCGGGCGTTTTCGTGATGTGGGGGAAAAGCGCGTCAGCGATGATTTTGCTCATGTGATAACCGACTCCTTGTATTGAACTGGGCCGCGCAAAGCGGACGGCGTGGCCTGCCGTTGTTTTCTCCTTAAGAGTGTACCATGCGGCGCGGAAAAACGCAAGAATTGTGCGTACAATTGCCGCACACTAGGTGCGTTTGCCGCGGGCTCCGCGGAGCGGCCCTTCCAGTAATTTCCATCTCCATTCCCCACAGAATCGTGCGGCGCGGCGGCTGAATTTTCTGATATTTTGCTAAAAATTTCTGCAGATGCGAAAAACCGGTTGACAGCCGCGGATCCCGGTGCTATGCTGAGCCGCGAAAATTGAATCGCTGAGAGATAGAGGCGCGGGATTCATCAGTACCCGTCGGCAAGGCCAGGCTGCCGCCGTCGGAGAAAGGGGAGACCGCCGAAGTTCCGGACAAGCGGCCTGGCTTGCCCGGTGCTGGGTCGGCAGAGAACATCTGCCGGACTGTCACAAGTTTTTGTGGAGTGCTATCAATGGCTGTATGGAGCCGGCCCCGTTTTACTGCGGGCCGCTGCTTCACATGTTCCATGGACCGCCTCCGAAGGCGGTTCTTTTTTTGTCCCCGGCGCGGACAGAGCGCCGAACACTTCATCTCAGAAAGGACAAGAAAGACATGAACATGAAGAGAATTCTCCCCCTGCTGCTGTCGCTGGCCATGGCGCTGGCGCTGTGCGCCTGCGGCTCGCAGAGCAGCTCCGACGGCGCGCAGACCTCCGTTTCCGGCTCCACCGGCGTGGAGGACGGCGTGCTGACCGTCGGCATGGAGTGCGCCTACGCGCCCTACAACTGGACGCAGATGGACGACTCCAACGGCGCCGTCCCCATCTCGAACGTCCCCGGCTCCTATGCCAACGGCTATGACGTGATGATCGCCAAGAAGATCTGCGAGGCCAACGGCTGGAAGCTCGAGATCGTCTCGAGCGCGTGGGAGTCCCTGACCCCCGCCGTGCAGGCAGGTTCCATGGACGCGAACATCGCCGGCCAGTCCATGACCGCCGACCGCCTCAACGAGGTCGACATGGCCGGCCCGTACTACTACGCCAACACCGTCTGCCTGACGACGAAGGACAGCCCCTACGCGAACGCCAAGTCCATCGCCGACCTCGCCGGCGGCAGATGCACCTCCCAGTCCGGCACGAACTGGTATGACTCCTGCCTGCCCCAGATCACCGGCGCGAACATCATCGCCCCCGCCGACAGCGCCCCCGCGATGATCATGCAGCTGCAGACCGGCACGGTCGACTTCGTCTGCACCGATATGCCCACGGCCAAGGCCGCCGCGGCCCGCGACGACAACCTCGTCATCCTCGACTTCTCCGGCACAGACGGCGACTTCCAGTATCCCTCCGAGGAGAAGCGCGCCGAGGAGGTCAACATCGGCATCGCCGTGAGAAAGGGCAACACCACGCTCAAGGACGCCATCAACAGCGTGCTCGAAACGATGACCCCCGACGACTTCAACGCCCTCATGGATCAGGCCATCGCCATCCAGCCCGAGGTGTAAATTCCGCTGATATCCCCCTGCGCGGCGGCCCGGCGGGGCCGCCGCACCGCCTGAAAGGAGCTTCCGTATGGATAAGCTGACAAAGCTTTGTCAGGACGTCGTCCTGCTGTGGGACAAGTACCACGTCTTATATCTCAACGGTGTGAAGAACACGCTCGTGCTTGCGCTGGTCGCTACGGCGATCGGCTGCGTGATCGGCCTTATGTGCGGCGTGCTGAACACCATCCCCTACACGAAGAACGACCCCCTGCCCAAACGCTTCCTGCTGAAGCTCCTGCGCATCGTGATCCGTGTCTATGTCGAGGTGTTCCGCGGAACGCCCATGGTGCTGCAGGCGGTGTTCGTGTACTACGGTCTGCCGTATTTCACCGACGGCGGCCTGCGCTTTGACAACATCTGGGCGGCGGCAATCCTCGTCGTCTCGATCAACACCGGCGCGTATATGGCCGAGTCCGTCCGCGGCGGCATCATCTCCATCGACCCCGGCCAGACCGAGGGCGCGAAGGCCATCGGCATGACACATGTGCAGACGATGGTGAGCGTCATCATGCCGCAGGCTCTGCGCAACATCATGCCGCAGATCGGCAACAACTTCATCATCAACGTCAAGGACACGTCCGTGATGTTCATCATCAGCTTCACGGAGTTCTTCGCGGCGCACAAGTATATCACGGGCGTGAACAACATGTACTTCCCATCCGCCGTGATCGAGATGGTCGGCTATCTGACGATGACGCTGATCGCGTCGCTGATTCTCCGTCTCGTGGAGCGGCGCATGGACGGCCCCGACAGCTATGAGCTGGTGCAGGCCGACGCGCTGACCATGACGGCGGGGACGTACAGCCACCCCGACCGCGGCACGCCCTTCGACGAGCAGAGCCGCGAATACGGCGAGACGCTGCGCGCGGAGCGCCGCGGCAGAAGCGGCAAGAGAGGAGAGAACTGAGCATGGCAGAGAATATTCTGGAAATCCGGCACCTGTCGAAGAGCTTCGGCAGCAACGAGGTACTGCGCGATATCGACTTCACCGTGGAAAAGGGCGACGTGATCTCCATCATCGGCGCCTCCGGTTCCGGCAAGTCCACGCTCCTGCGCTGCATCAACCTCCTCGAGACGCCCACCGGCGGGCAGATTCTCTATCACGGCGAGGACGTCGCCGGGCGCGGCGTCAACGCGCCGAAGTACCGCTCGCATGTCGGGATGGTGTTCCAGTCGTTCAACCTCTTCAACAACATGACCGTGCTGGAAAACTGCATGGCCGGGCAGGTCAAGGTGCTCCGCCGCGGCCGTGAGGAGGCCCGCGCCGCGGCCGAGCGGATCGGCTACCCCGTGGTGCTGCGCCCCGCGTTCACCCTCGGCGGCACGGGCGGCGGCTTTGCCAACGACGAGGCGGAGCTGATGGAGCTGGGCGTCCACGCTTTCGCACTCTCGCCGGTGCATCAGGTACTCATCGAGAAGAGCGTCAAGGGATATAAGGAGATCGAGTTTGAGGTCATGCGCGACAGCGAAGACCGCGCCATCACGATCTGCGGCATGGAAAATGTCGACCCCGTCGGCGTCCACACGGGTGACTCCATCGTCGTCGCGCCGATTCTCTCCCTCTCCGACGCCGACCGCGAGATGCTCAACGCCAGCGCCATCCGCATCATCCGCGCGCTGAAGATCGCGGGCGGCTGCAACGTCCAGTTCGCGCTCGATCCGAACTCCAGCCGCTATTACCTCATCGAGGTCAACCCCCGCGTCTCCCGCTCCTCCGCCCTCGCGTCCAAGGCCAGCGGCTATCCCATCGCCCGCGTCACCGCGAAGATCGCCGTCGGCATGACGCTGCCGGAGATTCCCGTCGCGGGCGGCACCGCCGCCATCGAGCCGAGCCTTGACTACATCGTGGCGAAGTTCCCGCGCTTCCCGTTCGACAAGTTCCAGTCCGTCCCCAACGTCCTCGGCACGCAGATGAAGGCCACGGGCGAGGTCATGGGCATCGGCGCGACGCTCGAGGAGTGCTTCCTCAAGTCCGTGCGCTCGCTCGAAACGGGCGTGTGCCACTTCCGCCTCGCGAAGTTCGACGACGTGCCCGCCGAGGAGCTTCTGACGTATCTCGCAGAATTCCACGACGACAACATCTACGCCATCGCGGAGCTGCTGCGCCGGGGTGAGAGCGTCGAGCGCATCCACGCCGTCACCGCCATCACAGAGCTGTTCCTCGAGTCGCTGCAGCGCATCACGCGCATGGAGCAGCGCCTTGCCGCCGCGCCGCAGGACGCGGACGTGCTGCGCGAGGCGAAGATCATGGGCTTTTCCGACCGCTGCGTCGCGGAGCTGTGGAATGTCGCGGAGCTGGACGTCTACAATCTGCGCAAAAGCCGCGGCATCACGCCGGTTTTCCGCATGGTCGACACGCTCCACACCGGCACCTACATCGCCTATCTTTACTCTTCCTATACCGGCACGAACGAGTCCCGCCTGACCGACAAGCGCAAGATCGTCGTTCTCGGCGCTGGCCCCATCCGCATCGGACAGGGCGTGGAGTTCGACTACTCCACCGTCCACGCCGTCCAGACCATCCGCCGCGCCGGGTATGAGGCGATCATCATCAACAACAACCCCGAGACGGTCTCCACCGACTACACGACCTCCGACAAGCTCTATTTCGAGCCGCTGACGGTCGAGGACGTCATGGCGATCCTCGACTATGAGCATCCCGACGGCGTCATTGCCTCCCTCGGCGGCCAGACGGCCATCAACCTCGCCGAGCCGCTGGCCGCGCGCGGCGTGCGCATCATCGGCACCGACTGCGCCGCCATCGAGCGCGCCGAGAACCGCGAGTGCTTCGAGGAGATCCTGCAGCAGCTGGAGATCCCGCAGCCGCAGGGCCGCGCCGTCACGAACATCGAAGACGGCGTCCGCGCCGCGGCCGAGATCGGCTACCCCGTGCTCGTGCGCCCGAGCTTTGTGCTCGGCGGCCGCGCGATGGAGATCGTCGCGAACGAGGAGATGCTGCGCCACTACCTCAAGACCGCCGTGGAGATCGACACCGACAAGCCCGTGCTCGTCGACCACTACATTCAGGGCAAGGAGGTCGAGGTCGACGCCATCTGCGACGGCTGCGACGTGTTCGTCCCCGGCATCATGGAGCTCGTCGAGCGCACGGGCGTCCACTCGGGCGACTCCATCAGCGTCTATCCGTCCTACTCCATCTCCGACCGCGTGAAGGGCGTGATCCTGCAGTATACGAAGAAGCTCGGTCTCGGCATCGGGATTGTGGGTCTGTTCAACGTCCAGTTCATCGTCGACAGCCATGAGCGCGTCTACATCATCGAGGTCAACCCCCGTTCCTCGCGCACGGTGCCGTTTCTGTCGAAGGCGACGGGCTTCTCCCTCGCGGATATCGCGACGGAGGTCATTCTGGGCTGCAGCCTGAAGGAGCAGGGCATCTTCGGCATCTATCCCGACGAGAAGCCCCGCCACTACGTCAAGGTGCCCGTCTTCTCCTCAAACAAGATCAAGGGGCTGGACGCCTACCTCTCCCCGGAGATGAAGTCCACGGGCGAGGCCATCGGCTATGACCGCTCGCTCTCGCGCGCCATGTACAAGGCGCTGCAGGCCTCGGGCATGAAGCTGCAGAACTACGGCACGGTCGTCGTCACCCTCGCCGACGAGGACAAGGAGGAGGCTCTCCCGATGGTGCGCAGCTTCTATAACATGGGCTTCAACATCGCCGCCACCGAGGGTACGGCCGCCTTCCTCAAGAAAAACGGTATCCGCACCCGCCGCCTCGGCAAGCTCTCCGAGGGCAGCAGCGAGATTCTCGACCTGATCCGCTCGGGCTTCGTGAGCTACGTCATCAACACGCGCGCTGTCTCCTCCGGCACGCACAGCCAGGACGGCGCGTCCATCCGCCGCTGCGCGATCGAAAACGGCGTCACGATCTTCACCTCGCTCGACACCGCCCGCATCGTTACGGAGGTGCTGGAGGAGATGACCATCTCCGTCTCCACCATCAACGCGGAGTAAAAATTTTATTCTGGAAGGCCGATGGCCTTCCGGGATCATTCGCAAAAGGCTTCCGGGAAGAACTTCCCGGAAGCCTTTTCGTCGTCCAGACGTCTCACTTTGACAGATTTCTCTATTCCGGCTTCTCCTCCTGATAGAACATGTTCCAGTCGACGGTGTGGGCGCAGAGGGTTTTCTCGTCGGGACAGCGGAGCGTGACGGCGAGCGGCGGCAGCGTGCGCAGCGTCTCGACGATGGCGCGCAGTGTGACGTGCGCGGCCTGCGCCGGAGGTATGCCGTCCGCCGCCGCAGCGCTGAGCTTGAGCTCCCTCTCCCCCGCCCGCGCGGCATCCGTGAGCAGGCGGTGGTACAACGCGGCTATTTCCGCCGCGTTTTCCGCGTGCAGAACGTCTGCCCGCGGATCGAGAATGATGGAAAGATGCATAAAACGGCTCCTTTTTCACAAGATGGAGTGTTCAGCAGCGGCTAAGAAAGATGAACAAATTTTAAACTTTCTCTCCGCTTACAGGATTTTATTTACAAAAAGCGTCCCGTATGCTAAAATGCGTTTACATAATATTACAACATAGAACGGAGGAGGACGCTTTGAAGAAGTTTGTACCGGTTTATGAGGGAGAGCTGCGAAAACACTCACTGCAGGTGCCCCGGTGCATCAGCGAGTGCAGCGGGATCCGCGTGTTCGGTCGACGCATCAAGTCGCTGGTGTTCTCCACCGACGTGGCGATTATCAAGAACATCAACGCCGATGCGGTCATCGCGGTCTACCCCTTCACGCCGCAGCCCACCATCACCGAGGCGATCATCGAGGCCTCGGAGGTGCCGGTGTTCGCGGGTGTCGGCGGCGGGATGACGAACGGCCGCCGCTCGGCCAGCATCGCGGCCTATGCCGAGCATCAGGGCGCCTTCGGCGTCGTGTGCAACGCCTTCATCCAGAACGAAGCCATCCGCGCCATCAAGGAGACTGTCGAGATTCCGATCGTGTTCACCGTTGTCTCCGAGCACGCGGACATCCAGAGCCGTCTCGACGCGGGCGTCGACTTTCTGAACGTCTCCGGCGCGGCGCGCACACCGGCGATCGTCGCCGAGATCCGCAGGCAGTATCCGCGCGTGCCGATCATCGCGACGGGCGGCCCGACGGACGAGAGCATCCGCGCGACCATCGCCGCCGGCGCCAACGCCATCACCTATACCCCGCCGACGAGCGCCGAGCTCTTCGCCGAATCGATGGCGAAGTACCGCAGCCGCTACGACCTGCCGCAGGAGGAAAACTGATATGGCATGTGTTGCCCCAAAGAGCACAGCTCTTTGGGGCAACTTTTTTACATATTAAGATACGCGCGGCACTTTTCGTTCGCTTCGCGCGCCACGCGGTCCTCGTCGACGGTCACAAGGCGGCCGTGGCGCACGGTGACCTTCCCGTGTACCACGGTGTAGTCCACCGGGCCGCGCACGCCGACGGTGCCGAGCACGGAGCCCGCGTCGAAGCACGAGCCGACGAACTCCAGATGACGGCTGTCGATCAGGAAGAGGTCGGCGCACTTGCCGGGGGCGAGCTGTCCGATGTCATCGCGGCCGAGCAGGCGGGCGCTGCCGCGCGTCGCCATTTTGAGCACGTCATAGCCGCTCGGCGCCTCGCGGCTGGAGTTGAGCCGGTGCAGCAGATACGCCACGCGCAGCTCCTCCATGAGCGAGGAGCCGTCGTTGCTGGCGCTGCCGTCAACGGCAAGGCCGACCGGAACGCCGAGCCGCAGCATCTCCGGGA